>TARA_R100001244_G_scaffold20643_8_pt1 | contig 104650 bp, 92 predicted proteins | sample TARA_R100001244 | Tara Oceans TARA_R100001244 (sample SAMEA2621564) | marine metagenome | biome: marine biome (ENVO:00000447); feature: mesopelagic zone (ENVO:00000213); material: "saline water (ENVO:00002010), including plankton (ENVO:xxxxxxxx)" | depth 790 m
GCGCGTTGCAACCGGCGCTGGTGCCGGTTTTGCCGCATCCTCCAGCGTCTTGATCCGGCGGGTGAGCCGCCATTTGGACCCTCTCAGCAGCAGCCATGTCGGCACGAAGCCGAGCAAAAAGGCACCAACCACAAAGGTCGAAACCCGCGCTTCCACCACGGCGGCACCGAGATCCAGGGTCGACCGCGCTTCATTGGTCCACCAGAAGATGAAGGTTGCGACAAGCAGAAGAACCCAGAACAGGATTTTGATAAATTGCATGCTTCACCTTCTTTTCATGTGCCGACCATCCTAGCCCGAAAAGGGGCGGGTGGCCAGATGCTATGCGAGGGGGCCGAAAACCCGCCTATTCGCCAAAGACGCGAGCGAAGATCGTGTCGACATGCTTGAAGTGATAGTCGAGGTTGAAGCGCTCCTCGAGCTCGGCATCGGACAGTTTTGCCGAGACATCGGGATCGGCCTTGAGCAGGTCGAGCAGAGCGATCTCGCCGTCCGATTCCCAGACCTTCATCGCGTTGCGCTGGACGATGCGGTAGCTGTCCTCGCGGCTGATCCCCGCCTGGGTCAGGGCCAGCAGCACGCGCTGGGAATGAACAAGGCCGCCCATGCGGTCGAGATTCTTCTGCATCCGTTCGGGATAGATCAGCAGCTTTTCGATCACGCCGGTCAGGCGGACCAGCGAGAAATCGAGGGTAATCGTCGCATCCGGTCCGATCATCCGTTCGACCGAACTGTGCGAAATATCGCGCTCGTGCCACAGCGCGACATTCTCCATCGCGGGCAGGGCGTAGCTGCGGACCATCCGGGCGAGACCGGTTAGATTTTCGGTCAGAATCGGGTTGCGCTTGTGCGGCATGGCGCTGCTGCCCTTCTGGCCCGGCGAGAAATATTCTTCCGCTTCGAGCACTTCGGTGCGTTGCAGATGGCGGACTTCGACGGCGAGTCGTTCGACCGACGAGGCAATCACGCCGAGCGTGGCAAAAAACTGGGCGTGGCGGTCGCGCGGGATTACCTGGGTCGACACCGGCTCCACCGTCAGGCCGAGCTTCTCCGCGACATGCTCCTCGACCTTCGGGTCGATATTGGCGAAGGTTCCGACCGCGCCGGATATGGCGCAGGTGGCGATTTCCTTGCGCGCGGCGACCAGTCGTTCGCGGTTGCGTTCGAATTCGGCATAAGCCTGCGCGAGCTTCAGGCCGAAGGTCACCGGTTCGCCGTGGATACCGTGGCTGCGGCCGATCGTCGGGGTGAACTTGTGCTCGTAGGCGCGTTTCTTGATCGCGGCGAGCAGCGCGTCGATATCGGCCAGCAAGATGTCCGAGGCCCGCGCCAGCTGCACCGCGAGGCAGGTGTCGAGCACATCGCTCGAGGTCATGCCCTGATGCATGAAGCGCGCTTCCTCGCCGACATTTTCCGCTACGTTGGTCAGGAAGGCGATCACGTCATGCTTCACCTCGCGCTCGATCTCGTCGATCCGCGCGACATCGAACTTGCCCTTGGCCCAGATCGCTTGTGCCGCTTCCTTTGGCACCACGCCCAGTTCGGCCAGGGCATCGGTGGCGTGCGCCTCGATTTCGAACCAGATCTGGAATTTCGATTCGGGTTCCCAGATTGCGGTCATTTCGGGGCGGGAATAGCGTGGGATCATGATTGGTCCTTGGACATAGAGAGCGATTACGGCAATGATGTGCCTTGATTTGCCGCCCCGCTAGCACCTACGAAATGAGTCGGCAATGCAGCGGCCGAAACAGGGAGAATAAAATGCGTCTGGCAATACTCACTGGCGGCGGCGATGTTCCGGGCCTCAATCCCTGCATCCAGTCGATCGCGACATCGGCCTGGCAGCGCGGCTGGGACGTCGTCGGCCTGCGCCGTGGCTGGGAAGGGGTGCTGGAGATCGACCCGGCCGATCCCTGGGCGCGGGAAGACAGCCTGATGATGCTCGACAAGAACCGGGTACGCGGAATAGACCGGCAGGGTGGCACGATATTGCACAGCTCGCGCTGCGATCCGCGGGTCACGGAACAGGGCGACCAGACGCAAAAGGTGCTGGATGTGCTCGACGCGCTGGAGGTCGATGCGCTGATTACGATGGGCGGCGACGGCACGCTGCGTTTCTCGGCCCATCTCGCCAGCCTGGGCCGCAACGTGATCTCGATCCCCAAGACGATGGACAATGATGTCTATGGTACCGATTATTGTATCGGTTTCTCGACCGCCGTGACGCGTTCGGTGCAGGCGATCAACGCGCTGCGGACGACAGCAGCGAGCCACGAACGGATAGCGGTGATCGAGCTGTTCGGGCGGCGATCGGGCGAAACCGCGCTGCTCTCCGGCTTCTTGTCGCAGGCCGACCGGACGGTGATTGCGGAAGTGCCCGCCGATATGGATGTGCTGTTGCCGTTGCTGCTCGCCGACAAGGAAGCCAACCCCGAATCCTACGCGATTTGTCTGGTGTCCGAAGGCGCAAAACTCTCGGGAGCGACGGATTTTGTCGACGAGATTAACAAGTCGAATACCAACCGCGACGGTTTGAATATCGGCACCCAGCTGGCGCGTGAAATCGAGGCGCGCAGCAACCAGAGAACCATCGTGCAGGAACTGGCCTATCTGATGCGCGCGGGCGAGCCTGACGCGATGGACCGGATGGTCGGCTTTGCCTTTGGCGCGCTGGCGGTGCAACTGATTGCGCAGGACCGGATGGCCAATATGGTTTGCCTCACTGATGGAAATTACGGCACGGTTCCGATCGGCACTTTGCTGGAGGCGACCAAGGGGGTCAATGTCTCGGGACTTTATGATGCCAACCAGTATCGCGCCAGCCTGATCCAGGTCGAGGACATGCCGATGTTCCTTTATTGATCGGGGCTAACGCGGAGCAACGGTCTGGCTTTCGGCTAGAATGGAATTGTCTAGATCAGTCCCCTGGACCGGAAGGATGTGTGGCCGTCGCGACCGATGATGATATGATCGTGCACGGTTATGCCGAGCGTGCGGCCCGCGGCGCAGATATCTTTGGTGATCGCGATATCCTGCCGGCTGGGCGTGCTGTCACCGCTGGGATGGTTGTGGACCAGAATGATTGCTGCGGTCCCCAGGGCCAGGGCGCGGCGGATGACCTCGCGGGTATAGATCGCCGCCTGGTCGACCGACCCTTCGCTGACCAGTTCATCGCGGATCAGCCGGTTCTTGCTGTCGAGATGCAGAACTCGCACCCGTTCATGGACGAGATGCGCCATATCGGCCCGTAAATAGTCCAGCAGCGCTTGCCAGCTGCTCAGGATCGGTTGCGTGCGCACTGGCTCGGAAATCAGGCGCAAGGCGGCGATCTGGACAATTTTCAGCGCGGCTACGCTGGTTTCGCCCATGCCGGGAAAGTTCACGAGAGCGTCGCTATCCGCGATCAGAAGCCCTGAAAATCCTCCGAACTCTTCGATCAGCTGTTTGGCAAGCGGCTTGGTATCGCGGCGCGGAATGGCCAGCGCGAGCAGGTATTCGACCAGTTCATGATCGTGCGTGCCATTGCCGCGATTGGTCAATATGCGCCGCCGAAGCCGGGCGCGGTGACCGCTGCCCTGCTCATGCGGGCCTGCCGGACGTTCATTTTCTCTGGCCATTGCTGCAGTATAGGTCGAACAAAGCAGGAACATACCCTGTGTCGGGAAAAAAGACCGGAAATGTCCAATATCCGGAGGACCCCTGAAAACTCGCTCTTCTCAACACTTGTACATTGCAACTTAAGCAAGACTTCTGCATTTCAACTGCAATGGAAGAAGAAATTGCCAATGACCCTGTCGGTCGCCTTTCCCGGTCTCGACTGATCGGCGGGATTTTGCTTGTTCTGATTCTGCTCGGACTGATCGCCCTGTGGGTCAGCCGCACGACCCTGGCGGACAATGCCATCCGGTCGCAGCTCGAACAGAGAAACGTCACGGCCACCTACGAGATAGAGGATATCGGGCTGCGTCGGCAGGTTATTCGCAATCTGGTAATCGGTGATCCGGACCGTCCCGACCTGACGGCGGAGTTGGTCGAGGTTGGCAATAGCCTGAACCTCGGCGGTGTCGGCATCAACTGGGTGCGGGCAAGCGGTGTCAAGCTGTTCGGGCGGCTGCAAGACGGAAAGCTTAGCTTTGGCGAACTCGACAAGTTCGTCGACCCGAAGGATGACAGTCCGCTGGCGCTGCCGGACATGTGGCTGGGCCTGTCCGATGCAAAGCTGCGCATCGACAGCGAATATGGCGCGATTGGTCTGGTGCTCAGTGGCGCCGGCGAATTGCACGACGGGTTCAGCGGCGAAATTGCGGCGATCAGCCGAAATCTGGACGCTGGCGGTTGTGGTCTGGAGAAACCGACCTTTTTCGGCAAAGTGGCCATCCGCGGGAAGAAACCGCATCTGGAGGGGCCGTTGCGGCTGCCGAGCTTGTGGTGCAACAACCTGGAACTCGGTGCAAAGGATTTGGCGGCGCAGGTCTCGGTCGATCTTGGCGAGGATCTGACCAGTTGGACCGGTACGATCGGCCTGACCGGGGGTCCGGTCCGCTATGCCGATTTCGCCAGCCAGAACATAAAGGCCTCGCTTGGCCTGACCGGTGATTTCAAAGAGAGCCGCGGCGATGTTGATCTGACCGCGAGCGGATTGCGATCCCCTTATGGAAGTGCCGCCAGCTCGCGGATCGAGGGGCCGTTCTCGATCGGCTATGGTGGAGCGGAGATGACAGCCAGCTTTGTCGGACAGCCGGAAATTCGAGGTGCGCAGGCCAATAATAATTTCATGCAGGCGGCCGGACGCGTTTCCACATCGGTTGCCGGGACCCCGGTTGGTACGCTGGCAGAGAGATTTGCAAAAGCGGTTCAACAGGCCGGAAGCCAGTTTGATATTTCCAGCGATATCAGTTTCAAGAAAGGCTCGGGGCGGACAACGCTTTCGCTCAATGCACTGGGTGCCCGTTCGCGATCCGGTGCAACCGTGAGTCTGAGCGATCCGTTGCTGCTGGCGTTCACGGACAAGAATATCCGTATGCTGGCCGATGGCAATATCCGGCTGGAAGGTGGCGGTTTTCCCAGCGCCCAGTTGATACTCGACGACGGCAGCCTGTCGCGCGGATTTTCCGGACGGTTGGAATTGGCCAATTATCAGGCCGGTTCGGCACAGCTGAAAATTCCGGTGCTGGCATTTACACCGACCCGTCAGGGCGGCACCAATATTGACGGGCGGATCATCCTGACCGGCCCACTGGGTGACGGACAGATCACCGGGCTGCAGATCCCGATCAGCGGCTATGTCGAACGAAACGGCAATTTTGCTCTCTTCCGCCAGTGCATCAACCTGCAATTTGCCAGCCTGCGCACCGCATCGCTGAATGCCGGACCGACCAGCGCGCGATTGTGTCCGCAGGGCAGCGCCATTGTGTCCGGCAATGGTTCGAACGTGAATGTGGCAGCCAACGCCCCTTCGCTCGCGCTGAAAGGCGATGTTGGCGGTACGCCGCTGGCCATTTCCAGCGGTGCGCTCGGCTATTCCCGGGCCAAGGGCCTGACGGCACAAAATGTCGGGTTCAGGCTGGGCACACCGGGCAGCATGACACGGTTGGACATGGCCGTTCTCAGCGCCGGGTTCGGGCGGACGATCGAGGGCCGGATCGAAGGCGCGTCCGGCCAGGTCGCCAATGTGCCGCTGCTGATGGAAAAGATCGCCGGGGACTGGCGATACGAGAATGGCGAGTTTCTGGCGGACGCCAGCCTGCTGGTCCGTGACGAGCAACCGGTGGAACGGTTCCGGCCGATGGTCAGCAATGATGTGAAAATGCGGTTTGACGGCGACAATATTACAGCTACCGGCCTGCTCCGTGAACCAGATACGCTGACCTCGGTCGCGGCGATCGATATTCTCCACACGCTGGGCAGTAGCGAGGGCAGGGCACTGATTGACGTGCCGTCGCTTACATTTACCGAACGCTTCCAGCCGGAACTGCTGACCCCGCTCACCCTGGGCGTGATTGCCAACGTGGACGGGGAAATTTCGGGTTCCGGACGGATAGACTGGGATTCGTCCGAAAATGGCATCAAGAGCACGGGGACCTTTCGGACCAACGGGGTCAATCTGGCGGCTGCCTTTGGACCGGTGACCGGTCTCGCGGGCGAGATCAAATTTTCCGATCTGCTGGCGCTGGAAACGGGCCCCGGCCAGAACGTCACCATGTCCGAGGTCAATCCCGGCGTGGCTGTGTTTAACGGGCAAATCCGCTATCGCTTGCTGCCAGATTATAAAATGCAAATCGAAGGAGGAGAATGGCCATTTGCGGGCGGGAAACTTTATCTCGAGCCGACCATATTGGACCTTGGCGAGGAGGCCGAACGGCGGCTGCAATTCACTGTTGAAGGCGTGGATGCCGCCCAGTTCCTGACCCAGTTCGATTTCGAGAACATGACCGCATCGGGTGTGTTTGACGGCAAGCTGCCTATGGTCTTCGATCAGGATGGTGGCCGGATTGTCGGAGGCTATCTGGTGGCGCGGGAGGGCGGCGGTACGCTCGCCTATGTTGGAGAACTGACCTATGAAGATATGGGCACGATGGCCAATTTCGCGTTCAACGCGCTGAAATCCATCAAATATCGTAACCTTACCATCGGGATGGATGGCGATATCGCCGGCGAAATCATCACCGAGGTAAAATTTGATGGCTTGCAGCAGGGCGATGATGCGAGCCGTAATTTCATCACCAGGCAGCTGGCGCGCATTCCGATCCAGTTCAATGTCCGGATCCAAGCGCCGTTCATGCAATTGATGAGCAGCGCCAAATCCTATTATGAACCGGAGTTGCTGGTGGGGCAGAATTTGCCTGCGCTGTTGCGGGCGCAGGAGGCGCGGGCCAAGGAAGCGGTGAAGGCGCTCGAAGATGATGAATAATCCATTCAGCCGAGGGAAAGCGATGACAATGTATCAGACAAGTCAATTGACGGATCGGGCATATGATGCGATTCGCCGTAATATGAGGAGCTTGACCACCACCGGCCTGATTTTGGGTGTTTTGACAGGACTTTCCGCCTGCGTGCAGGTAAGTGCGCCGGACAAGCCGATCGTCATCAACCTCAACATCAATATCAAGCAGGAAGTGGTGTATCGCCTCGATGGCGATGCAAAGAGTTTAATCAACGAGGAAGCGGATATTTTCTGATGTTTGACACTATGAAGAAAAACAAGGCTCTGGCTGTCATCGGCGGTCTCGTCCTGACGGCGGTTGTCGCGGTGCCGGTAATGGCGCAGCGCGATCCCGCTTATGAAGCGGCTCGGTCTTCGGGCCTGATTGGCGAGAAGCCGGACGGCTATCTCGGCTATGTCACGTCGCCATCTCCGGCGATCAAGGCACTGGTCGAAGATATCAATATCAAGCGCAAGGCGGCCTATACCCGCAAGGCACAGGAAACCAATTCGACGGTCGAGCAATTTGCCTTTACCTCGGGTTGCAACCTGATCCTGCGGACGGTGCCGGGCGAGAAATACCAGACGCCGGCAGGTACCTGGAATACGCGCGACAGCTCGGCGCCGGTACGGGATTCGCGTTGCCCCTGAACCGGGATAGATCCAGCAATATTTGAAAGGCGTGCCGGCTAAGCCGGTGCGCCTTTTTCCTGTTCCAATGATCCGCTGACCAGATGGAGATCGCGCTGCGGGAAGGGGATGGTGATGCCATATTTGGCAAGCGCCGTGTCGATTTCCCAGCAATAGGTTGCGTGCACCCTGCCGGGCTTCTTGGTCGCTTCGTCGGTCAACCAGACGATCAGTTCGAAATCGAGACTGCTGTCACCGAAGCCGACCAGCCAGACATCGGGCTTGCGGTTTTTGAATCCCTTGAGGGTGAATTCGACATTGTCGGCTGCTTCCAATATTGCCTTTTTGACGAGATCCTTGTCGGTTCCGTAGGCGACCCCGACCGGCACATGCATGCGCCGCTTGGCTTCCCGCAAGGTCCAGTTGATCACCCGCTTGTTGATGAATTCCGAATTGGGAACCAGCATGTCGATATTGTCGTTGGTGGTGATCAACGTGCTGCGGACATTGATCTCCCGAACTTCCCCGGTAATGCCACTCTCCAGATCGACAAAATCGCCGACCTTGAGCGTTTTTTCGAGAATGATGATGATACCGGCGACAAAATTGGAAAAAATCGATTGCAGGCCAAAGCCGATGCCGACACCCAGTGCACCCGTGAAAACGGCAAAGGCGGTGAGATCGATGCCCACCATGTTCAGGGCGATGAAAATGGCAACGCCGATCATGAGTATCCGGATCAGCTGGCCAAATAGCCCCCTGACCGACGGAGTCATGCGCTGTGACTTGCCGAGACGGGCTTCAATAAGCCGGGAGAAAAAGGATGCGCCCCATATCAGGGCGATCGCGATCACCAATATTTTGAGGATATCCAGCAGCGAGAGATTCTCGCCCAAGGGGAGGGAAAGGCTGTCGACAAAATCGATGAGCGGGGCGAACAGGCGCACGACAACCAATAGTGCGCCAATCACCGTCAGCGTGATGACGGTCCATCGCCAGAACGTATCGCTGCTGGTCAGGGCAAAGGTGCGAATGATCAGCGTCGCGACGAGGGCGGCACCGACAATCCGCATATAGTCTACCGGAATCCCGCGACCGGAAAAACCGGCAATGATCAGCCAGATAATGGTCGATGCAATGAGCGGAAACACCAATGTTGCCGAAACGGCTCCATATTTGCCGCCGCGGAAACTTTCCGCGAGATCGGCAAAGAAACCGCCGGTGGCGGCCCGCAATATGCGCGTGAAAATATAGCCCAACGCCAGCGAAACGACGATGCCGCCCAGTTGCAACCAGATTGTGCCGGACAACAGTTCGGCCTGCATGCGCAGCAGGAACGCCGAGAAAAAAATGCCCATGTCGGAAAAGCCGGCACCGATATCCTGCAAAGAGGGGATGTCGGCTGCATCCGGGATGGTCGTTGTTATGGCCTGTAAGGGGGCTATCATATCGTTAAATCCATTTCAGGCGTTTGAGCAGGTAGATCTCGGTCACCATGAGGATGGTCATGATCACGCAGGTTATCCAGAAGGCGACATTGCTGTCTACGCCGGGCATACCACCCACATTGATGCCGAGCAGTCCTGTCAGAAAGCTCAGCGGCAGAAAAATGGCGGCAACGATCGACAGGGCGTACATGGTCCGGTTCATCGATTCCGCCATCTTGTTGGCGAGTTCGTCCAGCACAACGATGGCGCGGTCGCGCGCCGCGTCGAGGTCTTCCAGATGGCGCAGCGTCCGGTCCGCGGTTTCCCGCAGACTCATGCGCTGGCTTGAATCAAGCCAGTCGGGCGCATCATATTGCAAATTGGCAAGCGCTTCTCTCTGCGGGGACAGATAGCGGCGCAACGCAACCGTGTCCTGACGCGATTCGGCTATTTTGGAACGCAGTTTCGTAGGCTGCTCGGTATCGACCTGCGCCTCCAGGGCGTCGAGCCGGTCTTCCAGGCCGATGACGACATCATTGATTTTCAGCGACAGCCGTTCGGCCAGGGCAACGAACAAATCGGGCGCGGTCTGTGCACCATGCGCTCCGTCGATGATATCGGACAGAACATCGCGCGGTGTCATCAGCCGCTCGTAACGCACTGTGACAATCCGGTGCGGTTCCACCCACATGCGCAGTGCAACCATGTCCTCCGGTTCAGCACCTTCGTTCAGATTGATGCCGCGCAGGATAACCAGCAGTCCGTCATCGATCCGCAGGCTGCGGGGTCGGGACTCCTTTGCCAGCAGGGCTCCAACCACCGGTGCCGGTATGCCGGATTTTTCGTGCAGCCAGCTTTGCGCTCTGTCCGAAGCATTGTCGAGATGGAGCCAGAGCGGCGCGGCTCCGGCGGCCGTCGCTTCGGCTTCCGCCCAAGTGCACAGCCGTCCGCCGCCGTTGCCATCCAACATGCATCCGAACAGCAGTCCGTCTTCGGGTTCGATAGAGTGAACACGGGATTGCATAGCTGGTGCGTCAGTCATGGATTGCTCCTGCGCTTCCCTTCATTTGCCATCGGGCGGCCGCTGCGAACTCATTTCGCCTGCAGCGATTGCCGAGGCATGATGTTGGCGCCAGCTTTGCGCTTCGATAAATATCCGCTTGACCTGCGGGAACTGATTTTTGATCGACATTTCGAAATCGGTAATGGCCTGTTCCACCTTGTCGGCTGTCAGTTGATTGTCAAAATCCACACTGGCCGCGAGCAGAATATCCTCCGGCCCCATATGCATGGTCAATATTTCGTTCAGTCCGGTGATCCGCTTGTCATCGGACACCACTGCGCGAATACCGGCGATCACCTCCGGGGAAGCCCCTTCACCGATCAGCAGGCCCTTGCTCTCATAGGCCAGCAGCATCGCTACACCCGCCAGCACGACGCCGATGCAGATCGACGCGATACCGTCGAGTATCGGCAGATCAAAATATTGTGAGGAGAATATGCCGACGAAGGCGATGATCAGGCCGAGCATGGCGGCGCTGTCTTCAAACAGGATCGTGAAAACGGTCGGGTCCTTGGAATCGCGGACGGCCGCGTACCAGGACTGGTTGCCGCGTGTGCGGCGGAATTCGCGAAAGGCAACCCACCAGGCCGCACCTTCGAATACCATCGCCATGCTCAGCACCACATAAGACCAAATGGGGGATTCGACCGGATGCGGGTTGCTCAGGCTTTTCACACCTTCGTAGATGGAAATGCCGGAGCCGACGGCGAAGATCAAAATCGCGACTACGAAGGTCCAGAAATATAATTCCATGCCATAGCCGAAAGGATGTTTCTCGTCGGGCGGCTGCACCGCACGCTTCAGGCCAAACAGCAACAACAGTTGGTTGCCGCTGTCGACGACCGAATGGACGCCTTCGCTGAACATCGCCGAACTGCCGGTAAAAGAAGCCGCTACAAATTTGGAAACGGCAATCAGACTGTTGCCAGCCAATGCTGCGTAAATCACCGTCTTCGAACCTGAAGCCATAAAAAAGGCGGCCCCCTTGCCGCGAAAGACAGACCTTTCACTACTATCTGCCTCGCGTCAAGAAAGCGCGCTCTCGCTATTCCGTCACTTGCCCGGATCGCTTCCGCCTTCGCCCAGAACACGCGGACCGCTGGAAACCGTCAGCCACTGCCCGGTCAGTCGCCAAATTGGCCATGGCGACCACGGCCCTTTGCAAAGGCTGTCGCCCCGGTGCGCGTCTCGCCGGATTTTATCGTCTCCAGACCCAATCCGGTTTCCCGTATGATCGCGTCCGCTTCGTCCAGATCCCATTGCTCGAACAGGGAGCGGCGATCGCTGCGCAGGCAGCGTTGTGGGAAGGCCGCAATGTCGGCCGCCAGCCTTCTGGCTTCGGTCAGGGCCTCGCCATCCGGTACCACGCGGTTGGCAAGACCGAATGATAGTGCTTCTTCTGCTTTTACCTCGCGACCGGTCAGGATCATGTCTGCCGCACGCGACTGGCCGATCAGGCGTGGCAACCGGATCGTTCCCATATCGATCAGAGGCACGCCCCAGCGGCGGCAGAATACCCCGAACGAAGCGGATTGAGCGACCACCCGGAGGTCGCACCACAAGGCCAGTTCCAGACCGCCGGCGACCGCATAGCCTTCAATCGCTGCGATCACCGGCTTGGAAAGCCGCAGTCGGCTCGGACCCATAGGCGCCATGTCGCCATCGGCCAGAACCGGATTGCCCTTGCCCTCCGACACGGCTTTCAGGTCTGCACCGGCGCAGAAATTGCCACTGGCTCCAGTCAAAATGGCTACGTTCAGGCTGTCATCCCGGTCAAAATCCCGGAACGCGGTGTATAGCGCTTTCGCGGTATCGCCATCGACCGCATTTCTTCGTTCAGGACGGTCTATCGTTGCGGTCAGAATATTGTCGGTGCGATCTATCTGCAGGGTCACTGGCAAGGTCCTTTGTTTTGAACATTTTTCCAGCTTACAACTGAAGGCCATCGGAACAAGGGGCATTTTCATCTGTCACCCAGAGCAAAACGTCCATCCTGCTGATCAGGATCGAGCGTCAATCCAATACCCCGCTTTTGGCAAGAGATCGTAAGCGTTCGCATGTTTTCCCGGCAGTGTTGGGGCTCAAATCCATTGCCGAACGCGAGCCATTTTCCGCGTTGCAGCATTGCTGTTGACTTGGGCACGTTGCTTTCCTAAACGGACCGCGCCTTGGCGGGTCGGCCTGCTGTTGTTTCTGGCTTTTTTTGGCGCTCTTCGGGGCTTTTAAAGGGTCTGTGATGGCAGCAAGCGAATCTGATCGGGATCCCCTCGAAGAGGATGTGCGGGTTTCGTCGCTGGATGAGCGACTGATATCGGCACAAAATCGGGAGCGGATCAAAGCGGGGCACCGGAACAAAGGGCCGGACGAAAGTCAACGGCTCGGAGCAAGGGTGCTAAGCTATTTGATCGGAGGTGTGGCTGCAGGTTTCTTACTCGGGTGGCTGTTTGACACCTGGTTGGGAACGACGCCATTGTTCCTGTTGCTATTCTTCTTCCTCGGAACAGGAGTAGCGTTCAGGAAAATTTATGTGATTGCGAGCCATCCGGTGGACGATATCGGAACGGCGACAGCAGATGATGAAGATTGACGATCAGGGGTTAGATTAGTGGCGGAACCAGGCAAGATTGATCCTATGCACCAGTTTGAAGTGCAGCCCATCTTTGATGGCTTCACTTTATTCGGTCAGCAGATCAACTTCACCAACAGCGCGCTCTGGATGTTTGTCGTCCTCGGCCTTCTCTATGTGTTCATGATGGGCGGAATGAAGCGCGAGCTGGTTCCCGGCCGCTGGCAGATCATGGTCGAAGGTGTGGTCGGCTTTGTCGATAATATCATCGCCACCAGCATCGGGCCCAATGGCAAGAAATACACGCCCTGGGTCTTCACGCTGTTCATGTTCATCCTGTTTTCCAACCTGCTCGGCATGATGCCGTTCGGGATCATTCCCGGCATCCATCCGTTCACCGTCACCAGCCAGTTCACCGTCACCGGCCTGCTGGCAGCGATCAGCTTCTCGATCGTGCTGATCGTCGGGTTCTGGAAGCACAAGTTCCACTTTTTCAGCCTGTTCATCCCGCACGGCACGCCGCTCCCGATGATTCCGCTGATCTTCATGGTCGAACTGCTGTCGTTCCTCGTGCGTCCGTTCAGCCTCGCGTTGCGGCTGTTCGTAGCGATGATTGCCGGCCATATTCTGATCAAGGTGTTCGCCAATTTCGTCATCCAGGCGCTGGATGCCGGCGGCGCCAGCCTTCTGGTGGCATTGCTCAGCATCGTCTTCATCGCCTTTGTCAGTGCGCTGGAACTGCTGGTGTGCGCCATTCAGGCCTATGTTTTCGCTCTTCTCACATCCTTGTATATCAATGATGCGGAAAATCTTCACTAAGTCACTTTCAATCACCAATTTTACAATACGGAGTTAAAAAATGGATCTCTCTTCTGCACAAGTTATCGGCGCTGGCCTGGCTGCAATCGGTGTTGGCGCCGCTGCTACCGGTGTTGGTAATGTTTTCGGTTCCTTCCTCGAAGGCGCATTGCGTAACCCGTCTGCGGCTGACGGCCAGCAGGGACGTCTGTTCATCGGCTTTGCTGCTGCTGAATTGCTCGGCCTGATCGCCTTCGCTGTTGCCATGATCATTCTCTATGCTCCGCCAGCCGTTGCAGAAGCGGAAGTCGTTGCGGTTGAAGCCGTTGCGGTTGATGCTCCGGCAGCAGTAGAAGCACCGGCAGCTGAACCAGCAGAATAATCTGCTGGGCGCGCTGGCGTTGTCCGGCGCGGTCAGACTGTCCGTCATGCGATTCGAACTTACAGGTGAATAATGCCTCAAATTAGTCAGCTCTTGGAAGTCTATGGCAGCCAGTTTTTCTGGTTGCTGATCGTCATTGGTATCATTTATTTTGGCATTGCCAAAAATATGGTGCCGAAGATCAGCAAGACCGTTGATGACCGTCAGAAACGGATCACCGACGATCTTGCCGCTGCCCAGGGCGCGCAGGACAAGGCAGAGCAGATTGAGGCCGATTATCGCACCAGTATCAATGATGCGCGGGCCGATGCGATCAGCAAAGTAAATGAAGCCAAAGCCAAGGCGGCCCTGAAGAACGAAGCCGCGCTCAAGCGGGCGGATACTGCCATTGCCAAAAAGGCCGAGGAAGCGGACGCTGCATTGAAAGCGGCAAAGACTGCTGCTCTCAAGGAAATTGAAGCGGTGGCTGCAGAGGCGGCCCAGGCTATCGTCACGACGGTGTCCGGCGCCAAGGTTTCGGCCACCGATGCAAAGAAGGCGGTCAAGGCTGCTTTCTGAGCGCCTGCTGAAGGAGATAGACGATGCTATTGACAGTTTTGGCAGAAGGCGCGGAAGCGAGCGCACTCGGACTGAACGCGACCGGTTGGGTCGCGGTGGGGATGCTGATTGTGTTTGGCATCATGCTGTGGGCGAAAGTCCCGAAAATTGTCGGCGGAATGCTCGACAAGCAGATCGCCGAGATCAAGAAGACGCTTGATGAAGCAGCCGGCCTCCGCAAGGAAGCCGAGGCCCTGAAGGCCGAATATGAAGCCAAGACCGCTGGTGCGCAGGCGGAAGCCGAAGCGCTGATGGACGGTGCTGAAAAAGAGGCCGCGGCTCTGGTCAAGCAGGCAGAAGCCGATTCCAAGGCGTTGATCGCGCGCCGCAAGAAAATGGCGGAAGAAAAAATTAGCGCGGCGGAACGGTCCGCGATCGCTGCGGTTCGGGCCAAGGCAGCGACCGCCGCAACTCAGGCGGCAGAAGCCCTGATCACCGCACGCCACGATGCTGCTGCCGACAAGGCACTGGTCGACAAGGCGATCGGCGATATCGGCATGGCGCTGAATTAAGCCGCGATTGATCCTGCGCAAGCAGGGCGGTTGTGTTTATCACCTGATTTTTCAGACTATTGTTCCGGGTTCCTGCGGTTGCAGGAACGCCGGAACGATTGATTCTGGCAATGCGCCCGATGCGCGCTTAGATATGCTCCATGTCCAAGGCTGACCGCCCCGATCAACCCAATGCCGCGTCCCGATTCAACGAGGACAAGGCGACCTATGCGGTGCGCGGCGAGGGCGATACGCCCGATCTCGAGGCCGGCATGGCAGCGATCCGGGAAGTGCTCAATACGCTGCCGACACGGCCCGGCGTCTACCGCATGCAGGACAAGCGCGGTGACGTGCTCTATGTTGGCAAGGCGCGGTCGCTGAAGGCCCGCGTGGGCGCCTACGTACAGATGAACCGGCTGCCCCAGCGGCTGATGCGGATGGTCGCGCAGACCCGTTCAATGACCATTGTCACCACCGGCAGCGAAGCGGAAGCGCTGCTGCTCGAGGCACAGCTGATCAAGAAATTCCGCCCCGCCTACAATGTCTTGCTGCGTGATGATAAGAGCTTTCCTTTCATTCTGCTGCGCGAGGGACATGATTTTCCGCGGATCACCAAGCATCGCGGTGCGCAGCGGGTGAAGGGGCAATATTTCGGACCGTTCGCCAGCGCCGGGTCGGTCAACCGGACGATCAACGCGCTGCAGAAACTGTTCCTGCTGCGCTCCTGCACGGACAGCTTCTTCAACAACCGGTCGCGACCCTGCCTGCTCTATCAAATCAAGCGCTGTTCGGCGCCGTGTGTCGACCGGATCGGCAAGGAGGACTATGCCGAACTGGTGGATGATGCGCGTGATTTCCTGTCGGGCAAATCCACGGAGGTGCAGCAGAAACTGGGCGAGGCGATGGAAAAGGCGGCCGATGCGCTCGATTTCGAGATGGCGGCGGTCTATCGCGACCGGCTGAAGGCGCTGACCTTCATCCAGGGCAATCAGGCGATCAATGCCGCGGGCCTGCCGGACGCGGACATTTTCGCGCTGGCGGCGAAGGGTTCATCCGTTTGCATCCAGGCTTTCTTCATCCGCGGCGGCCAGAACTGGGGCCATCGCAGCTTCTTTCCTGCGCACACTACCAATGTCGAAATCGAAGAGGTGTTCTCCAGCTTCCTGATGCAATTTTACGACCGGATGCCGCCGCCGAAACTGGTGTTGCTCGACCGGGAACTGCCCGATGTGGAATTGCTGGCCGAGGCGCTCAGCACCAAGGCCGATTACCGGGTAAGCGTTTCGAAGCCGCAACGCGGTGATCGGCGCAGGCTGCTGACGCAGGCCAGTCGCAACGCCGAGGAAGCGCTCGACCGGCGGTTGGCGGAAACTTCCACCCAGTCGAAAATCATGCGGGAAATGGTCGACCTGCTGGAACTGGACGCGGTGCCGGACCGGATCGAGATTTACGACAACAGCCATATCCAGGGGACCAATATGGTCGGCGGCATGGTCGTTTCCGGACCAGAAGGCTTTCGCAAGAATGCTTATCGCAAGTTTAATATCAAGAATCCCGACATCGCGCCGGGTGACGATTTCGCAATGATGCGCGAAGTGCTCGAGCGCCGGTTCGCGCGGGCGCAGAAGGAAGACCCGGATCGTGAAAAGGGCGAGTGGCCCGATCTGGTGCTGATCGACGGCGGCAAGGGACAGATGAGCGCGGCGCGCGATGCGCTGGAAGAGATTGGCGTCGAGGATGTGGTGATGATCGGGGTGTCCAAGGGACCGGACCGCAACGCCGGGCGGGAAACCTTTCACCTGCCCGACGGCCGCGAGGTTCATCTGCCGCCGAACAGCCCGGTGCTTTTCTATCTGCAGCGGCTGCGCGACGAGGCGCATCGCTTTGCCATTGGTGCGCACCGGACCAGACGCGCGAAATCGGTGGGGCACAGTTCGCTGGACGATGTACCCGGAATCGGCCCGTCCCGGAAAAAGGCGCTGCTGTTGCATTTCGGTACGGCAAGAGCGGTGAAAAATGCGTCGCTCGACGATCTGCAGGGCGCGCCCGGCGTGTCGGCGACCGTAGCGCAGAAAATCTACGATTTTTTCCATGCCTAGCCTCCGCACGTCCGCGATCATCTGTGCGGTCAAATCGCATGGCGAACATGGCGCGGTGGTCCGATCGCTGACCCCCGCAAATGGTCTGGTGTCAGGCTATGTGCGCGGCGCGCACTCGCGGGTGATGCGGCCGATCCTGATCCCGTCGAATGTCGTGCAGGCCGATTACCGGGCGCGGACGGAGGACCAGCTGGCCTCGATGACGGCGGAATTGCAGCTCAGCCGCGGGCCGTTTCTCGGCGAGCCGCTGGCCAGTGCCGCGCTCGACTGGGTGACCGCGCTGACCGCAGCGGTTCTCCCGGAAGAGCACAGCTATCCTCAGATCCATTCGGCCCTTTCCGCGCTGCTGGACGCGATCTGCAGCGCGCCGTCCGCCAAGGGGTGGTCGGTTGCTCTGGTGCGCTACGAGCTGTTGCTGCTCTCGGAACTGGGCTTTGGCCTGACGCTCGACAGATGCGCGGTCACTGGCTCCGGTGATGATCTCGCCTATATCAGTCCAAAGAGCGCCACGGCGGTCAGCGCGGCAGCCGGAGCGCTGTACAAAGACCGGTTGTTGCCGCTTCCGGCCTTTCTGAGTGAGCCCGTTACACCGGAGTGGGAGGATATATTCGACGGCCTGCGCGTCACCGGCTTCTTCCTGAAACGCCATTTCTTTGAAGACCGGCGCAGGGATGTGATGGCTGCCCGGTCGGTATTGGTCGACCGGCTGAAAAGGGTGGTTGCGTAACCGCGCGATTCTCGGCAGGAAGCGGCGCGCTTAGACAAAGGATTTTTCATGCATATTGCAGTGCTCCCCGGCGACGGTATTGGTCAGGAAATCATGGTCGAGGCGCTGCGCGTGCTGGAGGCCCTCGCTCTACCCGGAATGCAATTGAGCCACGCTGATGTCGGCGGTGTTGCCTATCACAAACATGGCCACCCGCTGCCGTCAGAAACGGTGGTGCTGGCGAAATCCGCCGATGCTGTGCTGTTTGGTGCGGTCGGTGATCCTTCCTGCGACAATCTGGAACGTCATCTGCGCCCGGAACAGGCGGTGCTGGGACTGCGGAAGGAAATGCAGACCTTCGCCAATCTGCGGCCGGCAAAGATGTTTCCGGGCATGGAGGATGCATCCGGCCTGAAGCCCGAGATTGCACGCACCATCGACATCGTCATCGTCCGCGAACTGAACGGCGATGTCTATTTTGGCCAGAAGGGCATGCGCAAGACGGCGGACGGTCTGCGCGAGGGCTATGACATCATGTCCTATGACGAGAGCGAAGTCCGGCGCATCGCCCATGTCGCTTTCAAGACCGCCATGGGACGCGGCAGGCGGCTGTGCTCGGTGGACAAGGCCAATGTGCTGGAAACATCGCAATTGTGGCGGGATGTCATGGTCGAGACCTCCGCCGACTATCCCGAGGTCGAACTGAGCCACATGTATGTCGACAATGCCGCGATGCAGCTGGTCCGCAATCCCGGCCAGTTCGACGTGGTCGTGACCGGCAATCTGTTCGGCGATATCCTCTCCGACCAGGCCAGCATGTGCGTTGGCTCTATCGGATTGCTGGCGTCGGCCTCGCTGGGTGAAGGCACCAAGGGCCTGTACGAGCCGATTCATGGCAGTGCGCCGGATATCGCCGGACAGGGGATAGCCAATCCCTCGGCAATGATCCTGTCCGTGGCCATGATGCTCCGTCACAGTTTCGGGATGGAAACAGAAGCTGTCCGGACAGAGGCAGCGGTCGCCGCCGTGCTCGCAAAGGGCGTTCTTGGTCACGATCTCGGCGGCAATGCGTCGACCACCGAAATCGGTGATGCTATTGTCGCCGAGCTCTCATGACCAAAGGGTTATATTCGCTCGCAGAATTACGAAAAGCGGCGGTGCGTGTGTATCAGGAAATGCAACCAACGCCGCAATATGCATGGCCCCTGCTGTCCGACAGATTGGGTGCCGAAGTCTGGTTGAAGCATGAAAATCACACGCCGACCGGTGCCTTCAAAATTCGTGGTGGTATCACTTTCATGGACTGGCTGGTTCGCGAGCATCCGGATGTGTCCGGAATCGTTACCGCAACCCGTGGCAATCATGGCCAGGCACAGGCCCGCGCCGCTCGCGCCGCAGGTTTGCAGGCGGTAATAGTTGTTCCGCACGGCAATTCGGTCGAGAAAAATACGGCAATGCGAGGGTTCGGCGCCGAACTTATCGAACATGGTCAAGATTATAACGAAGCGGCGGACTATGCCAATCAACTGGCAGATGAGCGAAATTTGAAGCTGGTCACAGCCTTCCATCCGGCAATTGTACTGGGCGTGGCCAGCTATGGACTGGAGCTCTTTGACACGGCAGGAGCCCTGGACGCGGTCTATGTTCCTATCGGCAATGGTTCCGGTATTTGCGGGACAATTGCCGCGCGTGATGCTCTGGGTCTGTCAACAAAGGTTATAGGAGTCATTTCTGATCGCGCGCCGGCGGCGAGGCTTGGCCTCGAAGCAGGAAAGATCGCTTCTGCGGGAAAGGCCAACACGTTCGCGGACGGGGTGGCTGTCCGTACGCCGGATAGAGAAGCCTTCGAAATGTATAGTCAGCATGTCGATCATATTGTCATGGTCGACGACGATGCGATTGCCGATGCGATACGGATCATCTGGCAGGACACTCATAATCTGGCCGAAGGCGCGGGCGCCGTAGCTCTTGCCGGGATGATAAGAGAAAAAGAACTGGTGAGAGACAAGCGGGTTGCCGCGGTTCTGAGTGGTGGCAATATTGATCAATCTATGGTTGCGGCTGTTCTGGCCGGACAAACCCCACTAAGCTAAGAAGCAGACGAGAATCGGAGCCGATGGAATGAAAAGAAATACGGGCCAGAACCGTGAAATTACCAAGAAGTGGCGCCCGGCGACCCAGGCGATCCGCAGCGGCACTATGCGCAGCGAATTTGGCGAGACTTCCGAAGCGTTGTTCCTGACATCTGGTTACAGCTATGATTGCGCCGAAGATGCCGCTGCCCGTTTTGCCGGCGAGCAGGATGGCATGACATACAGCCGCCTGCAAAATCCGACGGTGCAGATGCTGGAAGAGCGGATCGCGATCATGGAAGGCGCCGAGGCCTGCCGCGCCACCGCATCGGGTATGGCGGCGATGACCGCAGCCTTGCTGTGCCAGCTGGAAGCGGGCGACCATGTTGTCGCCAGCCGGGCGCTGTTCGGATCGTGCCGGTGGCTGACCGATAGCCTGCTACCCAAATTCGGGATCGAAACCACGGTAGTCGACGGTCGTGAGCTGGAAAACTGGGAACGGGCGATCAGTCCAAAGACAAAGGTATTCTTTTTCGAGACGCCGGCCAATCCTACCATGGATGTGATCGATATCCGCGCTGTTTGCGATCTTGCGCGGGCCAAGGGCATAACCAGTGTTGTCGATAATGCGTTTGCCACCAATGTGTTGCAGCGGCCGATGGAATATGGCGCCGATGTCGTCGCCTATAGTGCCACCAAGATGATGGACGGGCAGGGGCGTGTGCTGGCCGGTGCGGTCTGCGGTAGCGAAGAATTTATCGAGGAAACGCTGCTCTCCTTCACCCGCAACACGGGTCCGACCCTGAGTGCGTTTAATGCCTGGGTTGTGCTCAAGGGACTGGAGACGCTCGATCTGCGTATCCGCCGGCAGAGCAATAATGCGATCGAAGTCGGCAAGTTTTTGGAGCAGCGGGTAGAGAAAATATTGCACCCGGGCTTGCCCAGCCACCCGCAGCATAATCTGGCGATGAGCCAGATGGAGGCCGCCGGGCCTATTTTTTCGCTCTATGTTGGCGGGGGGCGTGCGCGGGCACATGCATTGCTCAACGGATTGAATTTAGTCGATATTTCGAACAATATCGGCGACAGCCGCTCGCTCATGTGTCATCCGTCTTCGACCACCCATCACGGGCTGGGAGAGGAAGCGAGACTGGAGATCGGGATCACCGAAGACATGCTGCGGATCAACGTCGGGCTGGAAGATCCGATCGATTTGATCGAGGATCTGGATCAGGCCCTTTCGTCGGTAGGGCTTTAACTCTATATAATGACCATGGAATCATTCTTTCCCTTTGCCGAGACCACCGACGGTGTCACCGTGCGGGTTTCGGTGACCTTTCTGCCGGAGCAATCCGACATTGATGGCAAGCGCTGGTTCTGGGCCTATCATATCCGGATCGAGAATCATCGCGACACGCCGGTGCAGCTTTTGACACGCCACTGGCGGATCAACGACGAGCGGGGCGGGTTGCATATGGTTGACGGCGAGGGTGTAATCGGCGAGCAACCGGTGATCCAGCCGGGCAAATCGCATGACTATGTTTCGGGTTGTCCGCTCAACACCCCGAACGGTTCGATGGAGGGGCATTTCGTCATGGTTGGTATTGCGCCTCCGGCCTTTCAGGTCCGTATTCCCCATTTTCCTCTGTCCGAACCGACCGTCGGGCAATGAAGCGCACCCATTTGCCACTGAACGGGCTGCGCGTGCTCGATGCCGCCGCGCGGCATCTCAGCTTTACCAAGGCCGCCGATGAACTGGCGGTGACCCCTGCGGCGGTTGGCCAGCAAATCCGTGCGCTCGAGGACATGCTGGGCGTGGTGATGTTCCGTCGCACGCCCAAAGGCCTCGAACTGACCGACGAGGCGTCTGCCGGACTGGATGCGCTGCGCTCCGGCTTCCTGCAATTCGAAGAAGCGGTCCAGGCAATGCAGTCGGGCCAGTCGTCGCACAAGCTCACCATTGCCGCTCCCCGCGACTTCACCCAGAAATGGTTGAACGAACGACTGTCCCACTTTTCTGCTGATAATCCCGATACAAGTTTCGCGCTGGTTGCCGCCGACAATGAAATCGATTTTACCGAAGCCAATCTTGACGTCGCGATTTGGCTGGGAGACGGGCCGGGTCAGCATGAGGGCAAGATGCTCGGGGACACTGTGTTCGTGAAGGTCGCTGCTCCCGGGCTTAATGGTGGAAACAAGATTGACTGGCCCGGCTGCCCGATTTCCGAGGGCGAGGAAACGTTGATGCGGGTCGCCGATGGCGGGCTGGCCATCGAAGCGGCAGCCAATGGCTTCGGCTATGCCTGGGTACCGAAGATGCTGGTCCAGCGCGATCTCGCGGCTGGCCGGGTCGAGATTGTCGGCGAAGACAGCGTGTCCTCGCGAGGGTACTGGCTGATGGCACCGCTTCCGCAGTGGCGGCAGCAAAAGGTAAAATCGCTCGTCGAGGCTCTGGCCGGCTTGTAGCTTGTAAGTCCCGCCGCTCCAGCGTAGTCAATGGCTTCGGGTGGGGGATTTTCATGGCTAGATTATGTTTTTTCGTGGCGACGGCACTTTTTTTTATCGCGAGCGGTGCTCAGGCGAAGAAAGTCGCGCTGATCATCGGCAATGCCCAATATGTGAACACCAGCCCGCTGGAGAATGCCGACAATGATGCCAATCTGGTAGCGGGGGCAGCAAAAATGGCTGGCTTTGACGATGTCACTGTGGCGCTTGACCAGTCGGTCGACGACTTCAGATTGACACTGCGGCGTTTTCGGGAAAAGGCGAACGGTGCCGATGTCGCGCTCGTCTATTATGCCGGTCATGGTCTGGAAGGACAGGGAGAAAACTGGCTGGTTCCGATCGACGCGGAACTCAACTCCAGCTTTGATCTGCCTTTTGAAACAATCAATCTCAATCGGTTGATGGAAACCGTATCCGGCGCACAGGTGCGCGTTGTTGTTCTGGATGCTTGCCGGAACAATCCTTTTGCAAACAGCTGGCGCGCGGGTTCGCGGGCCGTAACTCGCGGTCTGGCCGGTATTGATGTTGACGATGTCCTCGTGATTTATGCCGCGGCTCCCGGCCAGACGGCCAGCGACGGTGAAGGTGCCAATTCACCCTTTGCCGTGTCTCTGGCCGCTCGCTTGCCGGAACCCGATCTGCCCCTGCAACTGCTCGGCGGCACTGTGCGTGACGATGTGCTGAAAGCGACCGGCGGCAAACAGCGGCCTTTTGTCAGCGCGAGCATTACCGGTACGCCGGTTTACCTGACGCCGCGACGGCCCGAACCGGCGCTGTCCGCTGCCTCCGCCGTCACTGCTCCGGTCGTGAACCAGGCGGAAATGGAAGCTATCACCTGGCGCGGCGCGGTGGCTACCGACAGCGTTAGTGCCTTCAGCACCTATCTGTCACTGTTTCCCAGTGGTCAATATGCGGCTCTGGCCGCCCAGAAGATTTCTGCGCTGCTCGCTGTTCCGGTGACGCTGGCGAAGCCAAGCGGTACCGCTCCTGCGGGCAGCGGGAAGTCCGTCAGGATTTCGAACATATCGATCCAGAATGTGAAATTGACCGGATTCATGGGAATGCCGGATGACCTGTTCTTGCGATTCAACAACGGCGAGCGTTTTCCGGATGCCGGCAATAAAAACCAGAAATTCAAGAAGGGCGACAGCTGGACGATTGACGAAGCGTTCGAGCTGTCCGACCCGGTTGTGTTCAAGGTAATGGAACATGACATGATCGGCGGTCACGACACGATCGGCACGGTGACGGTGAGTTCCACTCCCGGCACTTACACGCAAACCCTGAATGGCGACCGTAGCGAATATATCATCACCTATGACGTCAGCACCGACGGGCAGCCTTAACTCTGCGGGTGTGCAAATTCCTCAGGTAATTCGGCTATTGCTCCGCCAGCAGACTAACGAGACGGGTGGTCAGGCTTAGCAATTCGCTCTCCTGCAGGGCTTGTTCCTTATTGTTCCAGTTGACCGAAAGCGCATAGCTTTTTCCTGCCCGGGATCGCAGCAGGAAATTATAGGATAATACGCCGGGCTCCGATCCGCCCTTGTAACCGAAATAGCGCCATTTCCGCGCCGCATCCTCGCCAATGCCGGGATTTACGGTGAGAATGGCCAGCGTTTCGGGGCTTGCATTCCGGTCCAGATAGGTAAGCAGTCTGACCATGTCCTGCGGTGTAGCAAACCATTCCAGCTGATCGATAAAATTCGGCTTGCTGGTCAATATTCGGGAGTCCATGCTGTCCAGTGTCAGGACCGCATCGTTGCCCGTCAGCAAGTTTTCCTGTTCATCCGGGCGAGCGGAAAGGAACCGGTCCCGTAGCTCTGCATGGACCGGCATTTTCAGGGCGGAGGCCTGACGCGTCATCAGAAAGGGGCGCAGTTCGGAAGGATCGTGGTGGCCGGAGATTCGCACGATATCGGCCAGCCTGTCCTGTCCGATAATCCGGATTAGCGTATCGGTGGCACTGTTGTCGCTGAGCGAGATCATCAGCGTGGCCAGCGTATGCAGCGTGACCGGCGATGCATCCGGCCAGTTCTGGCTGATTCCGGACGGATGCGACTTCGGGCCGAGCCGGACCACGTCGGACCATCGCCGTTCCCCCGCCTGAACCGCGCGGTCGAGTTCGGCCAATATGTACAGCTTGAAGGATGACGCGATGGCATAGCGTCCGTCGGAATCGAGCGCGGCAACAGGCTGAAGGTCACCGGCATCCAGTTGCCGTATCAATACACCTTGCCGTCCGGGCAAAGCGGCAATCTTGGCAAGCACCGTATCGAGCGAACTGCCAGCGGCTTCGAAGCCGGTCAGAAGAAGTCCGGAAATACGGTGCGGTGGGCTACTCTCGAGAGCCAGATTGACGGTACCAATGGACTTCTCGAAGCGGATCTTGAGGGTCGCGGAATTGGTGCCTTGCGGACTGATCGAAACGACTGCGAGGGCCGCTCCCTGTTGTGCCCTAACTTGCCGGGTGAGTTCGCGAAACCGGGCAGGGGGCACGGCATTGCGGAAATTCTCGTCGAAAACTGTTGCTTCTATTTCTTCGCCCTGCAGCAGGCGCATCACATCATCGGTGCGCTCCGAAAGCTGTGCAGATATCAAGGTTGGCGACTGGGCCCTGGCAGGAATGGCGGCGGCAAGAAGCGAACAGCCCAGCAGGCCAAGCATGATGGCAGGTAGGAGGCGCACGATATTCTCCCGTAACTGGCTATGAATCAGGCCCCAGTCCTTAAGCGTCGATCACATCCTCATCAAGGCTGGCAGCGTTTTGCTGGATGAAGTTGAATCGGTGTTCCGGATTTTTGCCCATCAGCCGGTCAACCAGATCCTTGACGCCGGCGCGCTGTTCATATTCCTGTGGCAGCGTCACCTTGAACAAGGACCGCGTCTCCGGGTCCATAGTCGTTTCCTTGAGCTGGTTCGGATTCATCTCGCCGAGACCCTTGAAGCGGCTGACCTCGACCTTCTTGCCCTTGAACGGGCCATTCTCGATCGCGTTACGGGCGCGTTCGTCCTGTGCGTAATGGCTCTTGCCGCCGGCGCTGATCCGGTACAGCGGCGGGCGGGCAAGGAACAGGTGGCCCTGCCGGACCAGTTCCGGCATTTCCTGGAAGAAGAATGTCATCAGCAGGGTGGCGATATGGGCGCCGTCGACATCGGCATCGGTCATGATGATCACCCGTTCGTAGCGCAGATTGTCCGGGTCGCAGTCCTTGCGGGTACCGCAGCCGAGCGCGAGGATCAGGTCGGCGATTTCGCTGTTGGCGAATATCTTGGCGCTGTTGGCAGAGGCGACGTTGAGGATCTTGCCGCGGATCGGCAGGATCGCCTGCGTCTTGCGGTTGCGGGCCTGCTTGGCCGAGCCGCCGGCGCTGTCGCCCTCGACGATGAAGATTTCGGTGCCGGCCGGATCGTTGCCGGAGCAATCGGTCAGCTTGCCCGGCAGGCGGACCTTGCGACCCGAGGTCGCGGTCTTGCGCTTGACCTCGCGTTCCGCCTTGCGCTTCAACCGCTCGTCCATCCGCTCCATGACAAAGCCCAGCAGCGCCTTGCCGCGGTCCATATTGTCGGTGAGAAAATGGTCGAAATGGTCGCGGATAGCATTCTCGACAAGTTTCGTTGCCTCTGGTGAGGTCAACCGGTCCTTGGTCTGGCTCTGGAACTGCGGATCGCGAATGAACACCGAGAGCAGCATTTCGCCGCCGGAGATGATGTCGTCGGCGGTCAGCTGCGACGCCTTCTTGACCTGGACCAGCTCGCCAAAGGCGCGCAGGCCGCGGACGAGGGCGTTGCGCAGGCCAGCCTCGTGGGTGCCGCCGTTGGGCGTCGGAATGGTGTTGCAATACCAGCTGTAGCTGCCGTCGGTCCAGATCGGCCAGGTGATCGCCCATTCGACCCGGCCCTGTTCATCGGGGAAATCCTGGCTGCCGGCGAAGAAGTCCGTAGTTACGCATTCGCGTCCGGAAAGCTGTTCACGCAGATGGTCGGACAGGCCGCCGGGGAATTGGAAGACGGCTTCCGCCGGGACATCGTCGCTGGCCTGGCTCTCGTCGCATTTCCAGCGGATCTCGACGCCGGCGTAGAGATAGGCCTTGGACCGCGCCAGCTTGAACAGCCGCGAGGGTTTGAACTTGTTGCCCTCGCCAAAAATCTCGATATCGGGGATGAAGGATATGCTGGTGCCGCGGCGGTTAGGGGTGGTGCCGACTTCCTCGAGCTTCGAGGTCGCGAGCCCCTGCGAGAATGTCTGCCGATAAAGGGTCTTGTTACGCGCAACCTCGACCACGGTGTCAGAAGACAGCGCGTTGACCACCGAAACGCCAACACCGTGCAGGCCGCCCGAAGTGGCATAGGCCTTGTCGGAGAATTTACCGCCCGAGTGGAGTGTCGTCATGATCACTTCAAGCGCCGACTTGCCCGGGAACTTGGGGTGTGGATCAACCGGAATCCCGCGGCCATTATCGCTCGCCGTCAGCCGGTTATCGGCATCCAGCGTAATCTCGATCCGGCTGGCATGGCCGGCAACGGCCTCGTCCATGCAGTTATCGATGACTTCGGCGGCAAGATGGTGGAGCGCCCGTTCGTCGACGCCGCCGATGTACATGCCGGGGCGCTTGCGGACAGGCTCGAGACCTTCCAGAACCTCGATTGCCGAGGCGTCATAGTCACCGGTTTTGGAATGGCTTGGCGGGTTGGAACCGAACAGATCATCAGACATGGACGATCCTATAAGAGGGCAGGAGTCACACTGGCAAGAGACTTATGCGGTCTCTGGCCAGTGCGTTGAATATTCTTGCAATTTGCAGGCTATTTAGCGGACTCGTGGACCACCGAACGGCAGGGGCGGTGGCGCGCGACGAGCACCGCGGGGCAGTTGTGCCTGGAACGCACGACCGCAATGTTCGACGCAATAGGGAAATCCGGGATTCACTTCCTCGCCGCAGAAATGGAAGTCCGGTTCGCCCGGATGATTGATCGGCCAGCGGCAGATCTTGTCATTGAGGTCGAGCAGGCTTGTCTTGTCGGCAATCTCGTCGCTCGGCTTGGCCGGAACCAGTCGGCGCGGCGGCGCTGGCGGAATCGGGGCCTGCTGGTCACCGGGACCCTGACGCAGGAAACCGCCGGGGCCGACAGATACAATTTTCGGGCCGTCATGCTTGGGCTGACGGGCCTGCTGTGCGGCATGGGTGCGAGCAGCCGGCGTTGGCGGCGGCATAGCGCGCCGTGCAACATGCTCTTCCTTTGGCTTCGAAGCGGTACCGCTTTTTACCGGTGGCTTTTTCGCCTTGGGGGCCGGTTTCGCACCTTTTTTGGTTTGAGGCTTGGCTTTTACGGGCGATGGACGCGACTTCAGGCCAAGGCGATGCGCCTTGCCGATCACGGCATTGCGGCTGACACCGCCCAGTTCTTCCGCGATCTGGCTCGCGGTCAGGCCTTTTTCCCACATATTCTTTAGCGAATCGATCCGCTCATCCGTCCAAGCCATGCAAAGTCCTAATCATTTCAGAGTTGTGGCGATATAGGGATTCCGGTGCGAATATACAACCACAATACTGGCACGATAATGGCAGGCGATTGGGCGATATGGGGTTGTGATTGACGCTGGGAGCCGATAGGCCGAACCACTATGCTCGACCAAACCAAAAAAGATCAGACAAGTGCCCTGCCGGCCGGTGCAACGCGCTTTGCCGAACCTGGCGTGCCAGTCATTCGTGGCGTTAACTGGGGCGGCTTTCTGGCGCTTTACTGGAAAGAGGTCAGGCGGTTTTTCAAGGTCCAGTTGCAGACCGTCTGGGCACCCTCGATCACCACCTTGCTGTTTCTGGTGATATTCACCGTAGCCATGGGTCGTGGCGACCGCAGCGTGATGGGCGCACCCTTTGCCGATTTTATCGCACCCGGCCTGATCTGCATGGGCATGCTGCAAAATGCCTTCGCCAACAGCAGCTTTTCGATGCTGGTCGGCAAGATCCAGGGAACCATTATCGACTATCTGACTCCGCCGCTGTCGGTTGGAGAATTGCTCGCGGCGCTGGTGACTGCTTCCATGACAAGAGCGGCGCTGGTCGGTTTCGCGGTCTGGCTGGCGATGTTCCTATGGCCCGGCGTCCACGTCGGGGTCGAGCATTGGTGGGCGGTACTGTGGTTCGGGATCATGGGTGCGGCGATGCTGTCCTTCCTCGGCGTGCTGACCTCGATCTGGGCGGAAAAGTTCGATCATGCTGCCGCGGTTACCAACTTCGTGGTCGCCCCGCTGGCATTGCTGTCCGGCACATTCTATTCGATCGACCGCCTTTCTCCGGCGTTTCAGGCTGTCAGCCACGCCAATCCGTTTTTCTATGCGATTTCAGGATTCCGCTATGGCTTTCTTGGCGTGGCGGATTCACCGGTCATGGTAGGCGCGATGGTCCTGCTGGCGATCAATATCGGCCTCACGCTGATCTGCTATTTTCTGCTGAAATCCGGCTGGAAAATCAAGTCCTGACCGCGCCGGCCTAATGCCGGTGAATGCGGTGTAGCTTATATTTGCCGCCTTCCGTCGCCTGAAACAGGCGCGCGACATCCGGGTGACCGATCGGTTCACCGCTGTCGTCGGTGAGCAGATTCTGCTGGCTGACATAGGCGACATAGCTGCCATCAGCATTTTCCGCGAATAGATGGTAGAAGGGCTGGTCTTTTGGCGGCTGCAAGTCCTTCGGGATCGCCTCATACCATTCTTCGCTGTTGGCGAAAACCGGGTCGATGTCATAAATCACGCCGCGAAAATCAAAGATCCGGTGGCGAACAACATCGCCAATGGCAAAGCGTGCGTCGAGAATATCGGGCGTGTTGGGCGGCAAGGGATTACCGGACTTGAACGGATCTGCTGAATTCATTGTGACAATTTAGGCTTTTCGGAAACAGATGCAAGAGCTGCATCGGCCTGCCAGCTGCATTTCGGCTCCTTCGAAGGCATTCCGGTGAAACTTGCCTGTTTGCTTTTCGGGATTGCGCTGACCGCAATCTTTGTCGCCGGCTCCTACTATCTGGCTCGGCCAGTGCTGTCGCCGCGGTATCGAGGAGCCTCGTCTGCGGGGCATGTCCCGGCGAACAGGTCAGTATTTTTCTCTGGCCCCGATGTCTTTTCGCTACCCTGCAATTTTGGAGGCACCGATCCGGGTGTTGCCGGAAGGGCATCCGGTCTGTGCAGTGGGCAAGGTGCTGCCCATCGCTTCACAAACATCACAGCCAATTTGCTATCCATTGCGCCAGAAACCCAAATCTCGAAAGTATATATCACCTTAATCATATTGAAACCGTCACCTGATAGCCTCCAGTCCTTAATTGGGATTTGTTGACATGCAGGCTATTAAATCGTCAGATCAGAATTTAGCGCCCAGATCGAAATTGCTGAACATTATAGCGCTTTGCGGCGCTGTCGTTGTGTTCGTTGGCTTGAGCAGTCTGCTCTTGCCACCGGCAATCGCAAGAATTTTTGGCTCAGAGGTCGTTCTGGACGATACACTCAGCGTAGCGCTTCTACTCAACATCGCTCTGATATTGCTGATCTGGCGCGGGTCTCAGGTTCTCTCCCAGCAGGCCAAGGTCGCCGACGATGCCCAACGGGAAATTGGCATGGTTGCAGTCAAGGATTACGCTACGGGTCTGCGGAATCGTCCGGGCATAGTCGAAATAATCGAACAGAAACTGGATGCCGGAGAACCGATATCCCTGATCAACATGGATTTGGATAACTTCAAAAAGATCAATGACCTGTATGGGCATCAAGCGGGCGATGAAATGCTGAAAGAAGTTGCCGAACGGCTGGTGGATGTAACGCCCGAACAGTCGGCGTGCGCGCGTCTAGGCGGCGACGAGTTTGCAGTTTTGCTTTTTGGTGCGGCTGCCAGCGCAGAAAACACGCTGGCGATCGCCGAGGAAATACAGAATGCCTTTGGCGAACCGGCTTCCGTGGGCGGAAGCATTACCAAGATCAGCGCGTCCATGGGTATATACGCAAATGTCAAGCCGGGCTCCAGCATCGAGGATGTGTTCCGGCGGAGCGATATTGCCATGTACGAGGCCAAAAAGGCCGGAGGCGAGCGTATATCCTGCTTTGAACAGACAATGGAAGCCGAAGTGCAGAAGCGCTACAAAATGGAATCCGATATGCGAGATGGCATTCCAAAGGGAGAGTTCGTTCCCTTCTATCAACCGCAATATGGTATTCGCGGCTCCAATCTTGTGGGGTTCGAAGTGTTGGCGCGATGGAATCATCCCGGCGGTGAACTTATCGAGCCTACGGAGTTCATCCCGCTTGCCGAGACGACAGGGCTGATTTCGCAGCTTTCCTTTTCGGTCATGCGCCAGGCCTTCGTCGACGCAAAAGATTGGGACCATTCGCTTATATTGGCAGTCAACATCTCCCCGGTGCAGCTGAGTGATCCAAATCTGGACAAGCAGATTATGAAGATCTTGGTTGAAACCGGCTTTCCGGCGCAACGACTGGAACTGGAGATAACCGAAAGCAGTCTGCTGGAAGATACGGCGCTGGTCCTCAGCACGATCACCAGCCTGAAGGCATTGGGTATCAGGATTTCCCTGGACGATTTCGGCACGGGCTATTCCTCCATGACCCAGTTGAAGGCATTCCCGTTCGACCGAATCAAAATTGACCGGAGCTTTGTTTTCTCCATGCTCGACAACGACGAAAGCGCAGCAATCGTCAAATCGATTGCTTCCCTGGCCACGGCGCTTAACGTTCCGATTACGGCAGAAGGGATCGAGTCGGACGAAATGAGGGGATATCTGGACGAGATCGGTTCAATGGACGGGCAGGGCTGGCTTTATGGCCGTGCAACATCCAAGGAAGAATTGATAAAATTGCTCCCGCAAATCGCCTTGGTAGCTGGCGGCTATGATCTCGATGACTTGAAAGTCGTGGGAGGATCTGAACCTGCCGATGAAAAACGGGAAAGCACCGACAAGATTGCAAAAAGGGCCTCGCGATAACTTGAAATCGCACTTGCGCCGGAAGACCAGCCTAGTGTCGTTTTTTCCAGAGTGCCGGATTTTTCAGTTGCATCTGGACCATGGTCCATTGTCCGCCATCCCGTAAGGATAAGTTCGCTTTTTTACTCGACAGTCTTCAGCACTGACGGCGACAATCGGTCCGTCCTGCATGAGCGGCTTGGCTATCAAGTCCACTTTGTCTGTGGAGGTGCGTTAGGGATTCGAACCCTAGATACCATTACTGGCATACCGCATTTCGAGTGCGGCGCTTTCGACCACTCAGCCAACGCACCTCATAGACGGGGCAGCATGTAGCGATCATCGCGCGACCCCGCAACCCATATCGGGGCCTGTGAATAATTGAGTGGCGAATGAGCAGGCTGGTGGCGGAAATATCGCCCCGTTGGCGGAAGTTTCAGGTGAAAAGTGGGAAAAGCAGAAGGCTGAAAAAAAGGTCCCTATTCTTGGATGAAAAAGCCCGTCGTTGTCGTTGTCCTGTCAGCAACACAAAAAGGAGACGTAAAAATGCCCAAATTTCCGATGATTCTGGCTATGGCTCTCGCGAGCGCCGCGACGGCTCCAGCCATAGCCCATGATGGTGCCGAAAGCCGCGCGGTGGTACGAAGCGAACCGATCGCCGGCGTCTACAACAAATTCTGGTACAATTATCTTGCCGATGTTCTCGAGGCCGACAAGGAACTCAAGAGCGACTTGCGCCGCGCCACGGACAAAGAGGATTCGCGCGATGCCTGGGAAGAATATGAACATGAACTGGTCGACGCCGACAAGGACTATGTCGAGGAAATGCGCGATCGCAACTATGTGGTTGGCCGGGTAACCATCGGCAACTAGGCAAACATCAATGAAACGAAAAAGGCGGGATTCGATCCCGCCTTTTTTGTGACTGAAATAGGGCTCCGCATCTCGACCGAGACAGGCCAGCGGGGTTATCTCCAGCCTGTTTCGAGAGACTTGCGCTCGGCATCGGCATCCATCGGCGCATCCTCCATCAACTCGGCTGCCGCCGCATTGATCGCGCTGCTGGAGGCCTGGCGATAGTCGTTCTGCCCGCCACCGGGCAGGGTATTGACCATCTTCCACTGCTGCCCTTCACGGCACCCGATGCCGGAGACAGCCTCGCCGGTGAAGCTGCGGCAGATCACCCCGCTTTTGGCGCGGAAGGTCAAGCCGATGCGAAAGGCACTGTCATCCGCCTGTGCCGAAGCGAGTTGCTTGTCCAGGGTCCGCTCCAGGGTACCACTGGCAACAAGCGCGCTGCCTTGCTGCACAAAGAGAGAGTTCGAGCCACCGTCCAGCCCATATTGGCCGACAACGATACCCAGAGCCAAAGTTGCTGCCATCGCGCCCCACTGGGCGACGCCAAAGCCGCGACCCCGTTGTTCTTTCGCCATCACCCTCTGCGCCTGTCGAGAAGCAAAGCTGGTGTCCACATCAGGTCGCGCGGGGGCGGTCAGCAATGCCGCCAGTCGATCCGGAATTTCTTCGCTCATGACCGGCGCGTAATGGGCTGCCAATTTGTCTCGTAGCGCGCGTTCCCGTGCGATCTGCCCGGCCAGCGCGGTATCGGTCACCATCGCTTTCTCTATGCGCTTCCGGGTCACAGCGTCGCATTCGCCATCGACATAGGCCATGACGGTCTGTTCATCGAATGTCATGCGGCTTCTCCCAGTTCCCGTTGGAGGGCTTCGCGGCCGCGCACCAGGCGCGACGTCAGGGTTCCGATCGGAATATCCAGCAATGCGGCTGCTTCCTTGTAAGCAAAGCCTTCAACCAGAACGAGGGAGACCGCTTCGCGCTGCTCGATTGGCAACCGGTCCATGGCCTGGTCGACATCGTGGAGTTCCATCCGGCTTTCCATGCGTTGATGATCGTCACCCGCGACATTGGCCATCGCATCATCATCATTGGCGATCTGTTCGCGGCGACCGGCGGCGCGCACCGTGTCGATCCAAATATTGCGGGTAATTCTATACATCCAGCTATCCAGTCTTGTTCCTGCCTGCCACTGGTCGCGCTTGTTCAGGGCACGCTCAAGAGCCATCTGGCACAGGTCGTCTGCATCATTGATATCGCGCGTCAGGCTGCGGGCAAAGCGCCGCAATCGCGGGAGTAACTCCAGCAAATCCTGTTCAAAGGCCATTCAGTGCGGATATCCTTTATTGTTTGTCTATGGATGAAACGACGCTCATGGGTCGTTTAATCCATGAATGCAAAAAAAAGCAATTCCCTCGGGATTGCCAATCCGGAACTGGCAGAGAAGAAGGCAGACATGAAAACCAAAACCAAATGGGCCGCCGCATTGCTCTATCTGTTGGTGCCTGTCGCGGTCTGGCCGCAGTTGAGTTTGCCGAATGTCGGTCCGGTGCTTCCGCTTCCCCGCGATGCGCGACCGGACTTGGCTGAACCCCTGATAGATCCAGTCAGCGGCATGCTGGATATCCAGAAATTGGAGCGATTGAGCCCATCTGAACTTGGAACTGCGCTGAAGCGGCTCCGGATCGATCGACTGAAACAGTTTGTGCGCCGGAACCGCGACTATGTGGAGCGGGATCGGAGCGGAGAGGCCGCCGTTCGCGGTGTGCTGATTGCGACCGGCATATCAGAAGCATCGCTGGAACGAGCACAATTGGAAGGGTTCCGGATATTGGAACGCAGCGAGATCGAGGGGCTCGATCTCAGCTATGTGAAGTTTGGCACGCGTCCGGACAAGTCGCTCAAGTCGGAGCAGAAACGGTTGCAAAAGCTGGCCGATGAAGCAGAAATTAGCGCCGACAACATCTATTTCACCAGTGGTTCAGGCCCGCAGGCGACCAATGCTGCATTACTGGCAAACAGTAATGTCGCGCCGGGTGCCATGGGCTTGATCGATGGCGGTGTCGCCCGGCACAGTGCGATCAATGTCCCGGTCGAGCAGCGCGGATTTGCAAAGGGTGCGCCGAAGGCGAGCAGCCACGGCACCGCGATTGCCTCGCTGATCTCCGCCAGTCTCGGTTCCGGAGCGCGCGGTCTGCTGGCAGCAGATATATATGGCAGCGATCCGGCTGGCGGCAATGCCACCGCCATCGCCCGGGCATTGGGCTGGATGGCCCAGCGCAACGTACCGGTGGTCGCCATCAGTCTGGTCGGCCCCGACAACGGGTTGCTGGCACGGGCCATCAAAGCGGCACAGCAGAAAGGCATATTGATCGTTGCCGCGGTGGGAAATGACGGGCCTGCCGCGCCGCCACGCTATCCGGCCGCCTATAAAGGCGTACTCGGAGTGACCGGCGTCGATCAGCATGAACGTGCGCTGCCGGAAGCGGGGACGGCAACACCCGTCGATTTTGCCGCTCCTGGTGCAGACATCAAGGGCGCTTCACCAAACGGACGGCTAGTCGCGCTGCGCGGAACGTCCTTTGCCGCTCCGCTTGTCGCCGTGCGTCTGTTGTCCCATTATCCGGCTGCAAATATCAGCCGGATCGAACCGGCTGTTAACGGATTGATCCGAGAGGCCAAAGATCTGGGCAAAAAGGGTGCCGACAAATTTTATGGCAACGGCTTGGTCTGCGGCAAGTGCGGGTTGCGCTGATTTTTCAAAAAAAATTGACGACTCACGGATTAAAAGACGAAGCCGTCACGTTCTCCTTCCAGACGACGAAAATATCATCGTCATGCAAGGAGAAAGATCATGAAAAACCTTATCGCAAGCACGTTCACCATCGCATTGCTCACGGCAGCGCCGGCATCGGCACAATTGCTCGGCGGAAGCGGCGGATTGGGCGGTTCACTTGGCGGCGCGCTGGGATCCGACACGATTGGCCGCACGACCGGTACGATTACCGGACGTGGCGGTGTGGCCGGTTCCACCCGGATCGACCGGACCATAGACACCCGGTCTGGCAGGGTTGATGCCGACGCGGAGAGCCGCTCCAATGCCAATGGTTCGCTGATCGGCGCTGCCGACTTGCCCAGCAATACGGTCGCTGGCTCGGCAAACGGTTCCGCTTCAAGCTCTGCCAATGGCGGCGCCAGTGCCAATCTTGTCGGAACCGATGCGGTTCGTGCCACATCCGGCCAGATCGTCGGAACGGCACGCAATGTGACGGGACAGGCAAGGTCGGCTGCAACTGGCACCGCTTCCAATGTCACGAGTAGCGCGCTGAATGCAGGGTCCTTCGCCGGACAGGCCGCAGGTAGCGGCAGCGCCATGGCCATGGGCAATCTTGGTCAGCTGGCTGCATCGGGAAGCACAGCAGCCAATGCGGGCGGTATGTTCGCGGTTATGCCCGGCATGCCGATTGAAGATCCCAGAGGTCGTGTTGTCGGCTATGTTCAATCGGTTAAACAGTCAGGTGCCGGCGTCGTGCAATCGGTGATTGTCGAATCTGGCAACCGCACGGCAGAACTGCCCGCAGCGAATTTTGCGGGATCAGGCGATGTTCTGGTCACGGGTATGAGCAAGGGTGAAATCAAAAAGGCTTCACGGACGCAAGGTGAGCCACCGCAAAATGAATCCAACCAATAGCAAACTTGTGGGAATGGTGCCGGTGACATAATTGTACCCCCCGATCGCTGCATCATTTTCAGCGCGAGGCGCGTCGGAAAATTTTCCGGCGCGTCTTTTTTGTTTGCCTATCACCCATGCACCCAGAGCCGTTGATGGCATAAATACACCTGCTGTCCGGCTTGGAGATCGAGAGTGCGCGGTATGGGTTCCATGCGTCCGGTTGATGCTTGGGGCCGTATTCTCCAACCAAAAATCTTCATTCTTCTCCTGGAATCGAACCATAAAGGGACTTTCGCTGCCAATCGCGCCGTGAAACCACCTTTTCGCGAATAATCGCTGGGAAATGCCGCGTTTTTTTGGCACGATAGTTGTCGGGCAAAGGACATCTGCATGACCAAGAAAAAAATAGCCGAATATCAATCCCACCTGCAAGACGTGCTGGACGCCCCGGAAGGGCCGCAGATCGGAGCCCTTTTCGATTTCGATGGCACGATCATTGCCGGCTATTCCGCAACTTCAATGTTGTGGGAGAAAATCAAACGGCGGGAAATGACCGCCGAAGAAGTCGTCGAAACGCTCAACGTAATGGCGCAATACAGCACCGGCAACATGGGTTTTTCGGGTCTGATGACCGGCGCTGCCAAATTCATGAAGGGCGTCACCGAGGACAGCTATTTTGAATTTGGCGAAGAATTGTACGCAAAATATATCGCGCGCAAAGTCTATCCCGAAGCGCGGGCCTTGATCGAGGCCCATCGTGCCAAGGGTCATACGATCGCAATCGTGTCTTCCGCCACTATCTACCAGATCGAACCGACCGCCCGCGATCTCGATATCGAGCATGTGCTCTGCTCGCAATATGAAGTCGAAAACGGTGAATTTACAGGCAATATCATTCGGCCGCTATGCTTTGGTGAAGGCAAGGTCATTGCCGCCGAGAATCTCGCTGCCGATTATGGTCTGGATCTGGATAAAAGCTATTTCTATTCGGATAGTTATGACGATATCGAATTGCTGGAACGGGTCGGCAAACCGAGGCCGCTGAACCCGAACACGAAGCTGCGCGAGGCAGCGCGCGAACATGGCTGGCCGCTGGAAAAATATGAAAGCCGCGGACAGGGCAAACCGGTCGATTATATCCGGACGATTTACGCCACCGGATCGCTGATCGGGTCGGCAATCGCGTCACTGCCGATCTGGGCGCTGACCGGTTCGCAGCGCGAGGCGATGAATTTTTCAACCGGACTGTTCGGCGATATCGCGACCGCGCTGACCGGTTGCGAACTGGAAGTGACCGGCGAAGAAAACCTGTGGACATCGCGACCTTGTATTTTTGTCTTCAACCATCAGAGCAAGGCCGATGTGATGATCCTGGCCAAGCTGATCCGTCGGGATATGGGCGGGGTGGCCAAGAAAGAAGTTCGGGATACGCCGGTGATCGGCAAGTTGATGGAACTGGCTGGTACAGTTTTCGTTGACCGGGCCAACGCCGGGAGCGCGATCAAGGCGATGGCACCGCTGATCGATGCGGTAAAGGTTGACGGAAAATCCATTGTCATTGCACCCGAGGGTACGCGCACCCTGTCGCCGAAGCTGGGGCCTTTCAAGAAAGGGGCCTTTCACATGGCGATCCAGGCGGGCGTCCCGATGGTTCCTATTGTTATTCACAACGCCGGGGACGTCGCTCCGAAAAATGAATTTCTGATGCGTCCTGCCAAAGTCAGGATTGACGTTTTGCCGGCGGTGGATACCAGCAAATGGTCGGTCCGGACCTTGAACGAGCATGTGGCCGAGGTGCGCGGAATGTTCCTCGAAGCCCTGGGGCAAGCGGAAGAAGAGGATGCGCTGGAAGCGCTGGTTAGCGAAGAGTCGACACCTGCAAAAAAGCCGGCCGTCGCAAAGCAGGCGAAAAAGCCTGAACCAAAGGCGAAAAAACCGGCAGCAAAGAAGAGGGTGGCGCGGAAGAAGCCGGTCGTGCGAAAGGCAAGCGCCAAAAAGACAGTGACAAAAAAAGCCGTTGCAAAGCGGCCCGCAAATCGATCTACCCCGACTAGGAAAGTCAAAACCGCCGAGGCATCAACGATTGAAGCGGTGAAATAGGCGGAAACCAAGGGGCGGGGATGGACGAAGCAGCACAAATAGCAAATTCCGGAGCGCTGCTGGCGCCGGGCCCGAAGCTATTTGTGATTGATGCGCGCAATGGTGTCGAGCGGCGCTATCTTCTTGATTGGCTTCACACATCCATGGCGGAAGGCGGCCCTGGCGGGAAACTGAACTGGGTCAGCCTGCCGATATCCGACGAACGGGCGAAATTACGGCTCGACCGTCTGGCCGAAAAGCTGAAAGAAAATCCCGAAACGCTGGTGGTGCCTGTTCGTATCGCCTGGCGGATCCCCAATTTCGAAAAAAGCCGTGCGGTCAAGATGCGGCATGTCATTTTTGGCGATCCACGAAATCCGGGCAGTTTTCGCGCCCGGTCCATTCTCTTGCGCAACAAACGGCGCGCCCATTGCCTGACTGGCCAACCCGCTACGATTGGCGAACTTGAGCAAAGCTTCGCGGAGCTCAGCAAGGATTACGCCCAGACGGACAATACGGAATTTGCCGCCTTTGTCGTCCGGCAGGCTGGACTGGTGCTGGATATTGCCGAGCGCGGATTGAGGGGACGCCGTTATAAAGTGCCCAGGCATGTTGCTGACGGCCTGCGAAGCGATGCTCGTTTTCGTTCCGCGATGACCAAGCTTTCCAGCGAAACGGGCAAGAGCGAGGTTGCTCTCTACGAACAAGCCGCAAAATATATGAAGGAACTGATCGCCAGGCCCAGTCCGCTGTTTATCGACATGAAGGCAAAGCTCGACCGGTTCATGTTGTCGCAGGGCTATGAAGACGAAGTGGTGTTTGATCGCAAGGAACTGACTCGATTGCGCAAGACCATGCGGGAACATCCGACGCTGCTTTTGTTCACGCACAAAACCTATATCGATGGTGTGACCGCAACCGATCTGGCCTATCAGAACGACTTGCCGCTGATTCACCTATTTGGCGGGATCAATCTGGATTTTTTCGGTCTGGGTTTCATGCTGCGTCGTGCGGGCACGATTTTCATTCGGCGGAGCTTCGAGAATAACCCCGTCTACAAGCTGGTTTTGCGCTATTATGTCAGCTATCTGCTCGAGAAACGCTTTCCCATGACATGGGCGTTCGAAGGCACACGCTCGCGGCTCGGCAAGCTGATGCCGCCTCGCTATGGTCTGCTCAAATATGTCATGGACAGCGCGCACAGCAACGATATCGAAAATGTGCATATCATTCCCGTTGTCACCAGTTTCGATCTGATCCGGGATGTCGAGGAATATGCCAGCGAACAGACTGGCCGGATCAAGAAGCCCGAGTCTCTGAGCTGGTTTATCGGCTATCTGCGCAGCCTGCGGGAACCGATGGGCAAGGTCTATGTGGATTTCGGCGAACCGGTGGTCGTCAAAAAGGCGCCCGACCCGAACGACCGGCTGGCCCTGTCCAAAATGGCGTTCGAGGTCGCGGTGCAAGCCAATCGGGCAACTCCGCTCACTCTGACTTCGCTGATGTGCCTTTGTTTGCTTGGCACGGCACCAAGGGCCATGACCGAAGATGAGCTGCGCGCGGTCATCAATTTCCTGGTCGGCTGGGCCCGGGAGCGCAATATCCGGATGAGCGACGATCTGACGGATGAAAATCTGGATGGCGTTCAGAGCGTCATCGAGACTTTGGTCAACAACGGGCTGCTCGTACGCTACGACAAGGGTTCAACACTGGTCTATGCGATCGAGCCGGACCAGCATCCGATCGCGAGCTACTATCGAAACACTATCATCCACCATTTTCTCGACAAGGCGATTATTGAATTGTCGATACTGAAAGCACGGGAGGTCACCGACCGAAAGGCTGCGGAAGTGTTCTGGGAAGAGACCGACCGTCTGCGCGACCTGTTCAAGTTCGAGTTTTTCTATCCCGAAAAACAACAATATCGCGAGAATTTGAAAGCGGAACTGCAGCGGGCAGATCCGGATTGGAAGGCGAAGCTGGACGAGGGTGGTGTCAAGCTGACAAGCCTCACCAACCGCTTTCAACCGCTGATTGGCCATGCCGTGTTCCTGCCTTTCGTTGAAGCTTATACCGTTGTTCTGGATATTCTGTCGCGGCTGGAACCCGGCCACGCGATCGACAAGAAAAGCTGTGTGGAAACGGCGCTGAAAGAGGGCAGGCAGTCCTATCTCCTTCGCCGGATCACCAGCGAGGCCTCGATCGGAAAAATCCTGTTTGAAAACGGATTCAGAATGGCAGCCGGTCTGGAGCTGACCGGAGAAACCACGCCGGAAACGATCGCAGAACGGAAAGCATTATTACTGAAATTCAAAGCCCTGTCGCGGCGGATGGAAAAATCCCGGCTCGAACTGCTTGCGCTGGCCGACAGGATATTCGAATGATCATGCTGTCGAAAGGACAATATGAATGACCGAGCAGACCAATATTAGCCAGTTAAGCGCGCAAGATGCCCAGTTTCTATACATCCAGTCTGCAACTAATCTTACGCATGTGATGGCTGTCTATATCTATGATCCATCGACAGCTCCGGGCGGCAAAGTAAGATTCAAGGACATTATAGAGCATATGCGGAAGCGTCTGGACGTTTCCCCGATGTTCAAACGGAAGCTCTATCGCCTGCCGCTGGACATCGATCACCCCTATTGGGTCGATGACGAGCATTTCGATCTGGAAGCGCATATATCCCACAGCCGCCTGCCCGAGCCCGGGGACTGGCGACAATTTTGTATCCACGTCGCTCGCCATCACAGCAAGCCGCTGGATATGACCCGACCGCTATGGGACATGTATGTGGTTGAGGGGCTCGACAATATTCCCGGCTACGCCAAGGGCAGCTACGCCATTTTGACGCGGATTCACCATTCCACCATCGATGGCGTGTCCGGCGCCCATTTCTTCGCCGCGATCTCGGACAAGGATGTGCAAGGCACGCCTGCAATACCCTTGCCGGCAGGCCAGTCGGCGAACAATAAGCTGCCAACAGTCTCCGAGATATTGAGCCGTGCGGTCAACAGTACGGTCACCTCGCCGGTGAAACTGACCCAGGCGCTGCTGAAATTCACGCCTGCGCTTCTCTCAACGGCGCAAAAAAGCCTGAAAGGCGGCGACGAAGAAACCGACACCGGTGTTCCGCAAACCCGATTCAATGGTCCCGTTACGCCCAATAAAATGTTCGATGCAGTGACTTTTGACCTCGAAGAGCTCAAGAAAATGCGGCTCAAAGTGAGCGATGCAACGATCAATGATGTCGTGCTGGCGATCTGCAGCGGCGCGTTACGCCACTATCTGAACAAACATAAGGAATTGCCCAAGGAATCCCTGGTCGCAGTGGCTCCGGTCAACGCACGCAGCCGCTCCGGTGATGAAGCCAATCCTGGCAACAATATCTCTGCGATGACGATAAAAATCTGGTCGAATATTGCGGATCCCGTGAAACGTCTGGAAGCGATCAAGGATACGACCCGCGAAACCAAGGCGGCCAAGTCGGGCCTCAGTGCGCGGATCATGACCGATCTGACCAAACATATCCCCGGTGTCACCATGGCTGGCGTGGCGCGCATTCTCACCGACGAGCGCTTTGCGCCGAAAATGAGCAATCTGATGGTCTCGAACGTTCCGGGTCCACAAATCCAGCTCTACATGAACGGTGCAAAGCTTACCCATCAATATGGCCTGGCCCCCCTGGCGCATGGGATGGGGCTGTTTATTGCCACGCCCAGCTATAACGGAACAATTTCCTTCAGCATCATCTCTGATCGCAAAATGATGCCCGATATTGAGTTTTTCCGAGAATGTCTGCAAAGAGCGTTTGACGAACTAAAGAATGCCAAGCCGAGTGCTGACGCAGGCCGAACCAAAAAGGCGGCAACAGTTTCGAAAAAGCCGGTTACGCCCCAGGACGGTTCGGTGATGTATAGACGGGTGACGAAGAAACCGAGGGCGACCGGATTAAAGGCAATCGGCGAAAACAAGCCGAAAGTGAAATGAGGAGCGGATAGATGGCGCCACGACCGATTTCCGGTCGGCGGATGCGACCTTTTGTATTTTTGCTGAAAGAGTGAACCCAATATGATTCTCAACACGACTTTGAAGATGGAAAAGGCGATGGCTCAGGCCAAGAGCTATTCCGAATGGTCGAAAGCCGCGAAAGCGCACGACAAATCTACCGGAGTCGATATATGGAAGGCATCGGACGAGAGTAAGCATTTCGACCATATGTCGATCCGTCGCCGTTTGAAACGTCTCTCCAAACTTTGGAAATCCCAGGACAATGCGGGACTTTTATACGCCTTGAATGAAGGCATCCACGGCAACATGGATGGAATGGGTCACGCGCGGCTTTATCAGAAGGCCATGTTCGGAACGAAACAGCTGATCCAGGACTATGTCGATGCGATCACAAATTCACTGGAATATCTTGCCAGCGCCAAGGTCACGGATATCCCGTTCGAAGAAAAACTCGATTTCTTCCGCCGGGCGCAGCATTGCTACGGGCGATCCGCATTTTTGATGAGCGGATCCGGAGCCTATCTCTATTTTCATGTAGGGGTTGCAAAAGCCCTTTGGGAGCAAGGGTTGCTGCCTCACATCATGTCCGGTTCCAGCGGCGGCTCGGTCGTCGGAGCCTTGATCAGCACCCATGCGGATGACGAGATGCCGCCGTTTTTCCAGCCTGAAAATCTGGTAATCGGTGCCGATCACGAAGATGATGGTCAGGGCGGCCTGCTCGGCGGTCCGAGGCGAATGCGGGCAGATGAAATTCGCCAGCGCCTGACTGATCTGCTCCCCGATCTGACGTTTCAGGAAGCATATGAATTGACGGGTCGCCACCTCAATGTTTCTATTGCGCCGGCGGAAAAGCACCAGACGTCACGCCTGTTGAACGCCATAGCCTCTCCTAACGTTTATATCCGCGAAGCGGTGCTGGCTTCCTGTGCCGTGCCCGGTATTTATCCGCCAGTGACTTTGGCGGCAAAGGATCATCGCGGCGAGCGGGTACCATATTTGCCAAACCGCAAGTGGGTCGACGGGTCGGTGACGCATGACTTGCCGGTGAAAAGGCTGGCGCGGCTATACGGGGTCAATCACCATATCGTGAGTCAGGCCAATCCTCTGATAACGCCATTTGCTACAGATTTCAGCCAGACTCGCAATCCGCTTTCTTCGATCCGCAACGCAACAACGGCCACCATGAAAGCCTGGCTCAATGCCAATGTGGAAATCATGCAGAAACCACTGTCCTATTTTCCGCGTCTGAACAGCATGGCCAATATGGCGCTGTCGGTGATCAATCAGGATTACACCGGGGATATCAATATCATTCGCCCGACCATGTTCTGGGGTCCAACCAAGATTCTGAGCAACCTGCCGGTTGAGGATATTGCCGAACTTATCCAGCTTGGCGAGCGGACCACCTGGCCAAAAATTGAGATGGTGCGTACGCAGACAAAGATTAGCCAGACTCTTGATCGCATCCTGTTCGAATATGAAAATGAACTGGCGCACGATCATGAGATGGTGATGAAAAGGAAGATCGCTTGAAACAGCAACACGGGTCGTTGACGCTGCCGGCCGGATCCAAGGCGGCGGGCGCGAAATTGCATTTGCAGCAATGGCTCCCTGACGATGCTCCCAAAGCAGCAATCCTGCTTGTTCACGGCTATGCCGAACATGCCGGTCGCTATCAGTATTTTGCCGAACATTGTGTAGGCAGGGGATATGCGGTGTTTGCCATTGACCATTGGGGGCATGGCCAATCCGAAGGCGCGCCGGGATATGTGCCGGATTTTTCAGTTTTTCACGATGGTGTCGACCAGTTGCTTGTTTACGCCCGGCAGATTTTTCCGGAACTGCCAGTCATGTTGGTCGGCCACAGTATGGGTGGTCTGATCAGTGCCACCTATCTGCTCGCCAATCAGTCCAATTTTTCGGCCTGTGTCCTGTCCGGTCCGGCGATAAAGGCAGCGGAAGAACCTTCAGCATTTTTAAAGGCCGTTAGCGGATTTCTGTCCCGTTTTTTTCCGAAATTGGGTGTGCTCGAACTCGACTCTAACGGTGTTAGTCGTGATCCGCAGGTCGTGGCCGATTATCTGGCTGACCCGCTGGTGTACAACGGCAAGATGGGCGCAAGGCTGGCGGCGGAAATGCTGAACACGATGACATACATTCAGCGGCATGCCGGAAAGATTTCGCTGCCGATGCTGCTGCTCCATGGTGAAAAGGACAGCCTCGCGGCTGCCGAAGGTTCGAAATTTCTGGACGGCCAGATATCCTCTCCCGACAAGTCGCTGATAATTTATCCAGAACTGTTTCACGAGATATTCAACGAACCGGAAAAGGACACAGTTCTGTCCGACATGACCGATTGGCTGGACCGGCAATTGTTGGCGAAAGGAGCGTAGGGTGCAAGCAGTTCAAATAATCCTGACCATATTGGGTCTTCTGGTGTTGTCGCTGATTGCGGTCTATGCTTTTTCCCCGCGCAGCCTGTTTGGCTTTATGCGCGACGCATTGCGCAGAAAAGGCAAGCTGGCGAAAAAAACAATCAGGGTCGGTGATCTGACGTGGCCATATCTGGAAGGCGGTCCTGCAGATGGCGAGCCTTTGGTGCTGCTGCACGGCTTTGGCGGCGACAAGGATAATTGGGCGATGTACGCGCCGGAAATGGTAGGAAAATATCGCTTGATAGCCCCTGACTTGCCTGGTTTCGGAGACAATATCCGCGAGATAGGCCGTGATTATGATATGGCAACGCAGGCAGCGCGCGTCCGCGACTTTCTGGATGCGATGGGTATTGATAAATGTCATATTGGCGGCAACAGCATGGGCGGTTTCGTCGCGTTGCGGTTTGCGCTGGATTATCCCGAACGCTTAATCTCGATGACCTTGTTCAACAATGCCGGTGTCATTGGCGAGAATGAAAGCGAGCTTCAGAAAGAGGCTCTGGCGGGAAAAAATCCGCTTGAAATTCACAGTGCCGATGACGTGAAGCGGATGCTGGCGTTCGTCGCACATAAACCGATGAAGGTCCCCGGGCAATTCCGGAAGATTTTCTACGAGGATTTCGCCGCGCACCGCGAATTACTCGACAAGATTTTCTGGAATTTGGTTGAAGATGGTACGGTCAAACCGTTGAATGCTCACCTGAACCAAGTGAAGGCGCCAACGCTCATCATCTGGGGCCGCCATGACCAGCTGATCGATGTCAGCTGCGTCAAGGTGTTGCAGGACGGCATTCCGAATGCTGAATCAGTGATTTTCGAGGACGTCGGCCATGTGCCGATGATCGAAAAGCCAAAGGAAACTGCTGCCAGACATCTAGAGTTCCTTGCAAAACACTGAAATCCCCTTCAGTTTGAACATGATGCACTCCCGGTAGCGGAGTTGGCTATGGAGGGTGTTTATGGAATTGAAAGTTGGATTGCTCGGGGGCGGATCATGGGGCACGACCGTAGCCTCTCTGGTTTCGCGCAATGCCCCGATAAAGCTCTGGGCGCGAGACAGGGAAACTGTCAGCGATATCAACGAGAATCATTGTAACAGCAAATACTTGCCCGGCATTAAACTGCCCCCGGCTCTGACGGCAACATCCGAAATCGGCGAAGCGGTATCAGATGCTGACGTATTGGTGATGGGCATCCCGTCCAATAATTTCCGCAGCGTCCTGCAGGAAGCCAAACAACATCTGCGGCCTTGGGTGCCGATAATCAGCCTGACCAAGGGGCTGGAACTGGCAACCAGCAAGCGGATGACGGAGGTGATCGAAGAAGTGCTGCCCGGTCATCCTGTCGGTGTCTTGACCGGTCCCAATCTGGCGCGCGAAATCATGGCGGGCCAGGCTGCTGCAAGCGTCATCTCGATGGAAGACGAGATAATCGTGAAACAGTTGCAGCAACTTTTCCACTCCGGCCTGTTCCGGGTTTATACCAATACCGATCTGCTGGGTTGCGAACTGGGCGGGGTACTCAAAAATATCATTGCCATCGCTGTGGGTATGGGGGACGGTCTTGGTGCGGGCGACAACACCCGGTCGGCATTGATTACCAGAGGGCTTGCTGAAATCACGCGTCTGGGCGTTGCCATGGGAGGCAAGCCGGAAACATTCGCGGGCCTGACCGGCATGGGCGACATGATTGCCACCTGTACCAGCCCGCTGAGCCGCAATCGTCATGTGGGTGTCGAACTGGGCAAGGGGCGCCATATCGACGAGATCATCGAAGAAATGCATATGGTGGCAGAGGGCGTTAAGAGCGCCCCGACCGTCATCGCTCTGGCGAAAAAATACGGCGTCGACATGCCGATCGCCGAGGATGTTTTCGAGGTCACCAAGGGCAAACGATCTGCTGTCAGGGCGTTCCGTGGATTGGTCAATCAATCGGCCGGCGCTGAATCCGACGCCGGATAAATCCCTCCTTTTTTCCGTCCAAATATCTGAAATTCGAACCAAAATGACACAGGGCGGACCGTCTTGCCCACCACAACTTGGCCGATATTAATAAGTTTTTCGGAAATAATTTTGTCCAAATGACTCAAAGATAAGCAAATTTCTGAGTCTATTAAGCATGTTACCTAAACTTCTCGGTTTTACTTGCATTGAAATGGGGCATACCATAAAATTTTACACGACAGGCATTGGATTTTGTTAAGCTGAGTATCGCCAAACACCTCTGCTACACATGGAGTATCATATGGACTTTCGTAGTCGTGCTGCCAACGAATTGGATCGGACTTTATCGATCGGGGCAGATGATATGCACGTCCATGCTACACCCCTTTCAGAACCCGATATTTTCGACAAACATTTTCGCGAGATCGAACTGCGATTTGATCGCTCTGACCAGATATTCTGGTGTTACATGAACCAGAAATCGCGGCCGAGTTACACCTATGAACTGGGTGACGAGATCCAGCAGGTGCAAGACTGGATTCATTCCACTTACGCGCGGGAAGGTTCCAAAAACTCGGATCCATTGCGCTATTTCGTATGCGGCTCCCGAACGCCCGGGATTTATAATCTTGGCGGCGATTTGAAGCATTTTGCCGATTGCATCCGCCGCCGCGATCTCGGAGCTCTGAAGAAATACGCCCGCACCTGCGTACACATGCAATATGAGAACAGCACCGCCTTTGGCGCGCCCATCATCACCATGGCTCTTGTCCAGGGAGATGCCTTGGGTGGCGGTTTTGAGCATGCGTTGGCTTTTGATATACTGGTTGCCGAAAAAAGCGCTCGTATGGGGTTGCCGGAAATTCTGTTCAACCTCTTTCCTGGAATGGGTGCCTACAGCTTTTTGCGGCAGCGTCTCAGCCGCAGGGATACCGAACGGTTCATTCTCGAGGGTAAATTATTTTCTGCAACCGAGCTCCATGACATGGGCGTCGTCGACATCCTTGCGGAAGACGGGCAGGGTGAAGCGGCGATCATCGAATATACCAAGGAAAATCGCAGACGATTTCATGCCGAGCGTGCGGTGTATCAAGCTCGTAAAATTGCCAATCCGGTGAGCCTGGAGGAGTTGCTGGAGATCACCGATTCATGGGCCGAGACCGCTCTTTATCTCGAAGAGTCTGACGTCCGGAAAATGGAGCGTCTGGCCACGGCGCAGGATCGCCGCATTCAGCGATCGCTCAGGGCCGTTTGACAACTGGCTAGATTATCGCGACTTTCTCGACAGGTGTTTCTTCGTCGCTGGAAGCGGCTTCCAGGCACTGGCGAACCTGGTCAAGGTCCCGCTCAACTATTGCGAGATATTCAAACCGTCGATCGCTGAACTCCCTTTCGCTGATCACTTCAAGCTTTGAACAGAGTTCGACCAAAAGGTTTGCACCGATATTTGCAGCGCCGCTCTTGAACGCATGGGCATGGAAGCGGAAATCCTCAACCGATTCATCGGCTATCGATTTTTCGAACGCAACCAGGATTTCGCTGGTGTCTTCCAGATAGGCATCGATGATGGATTGCACGAAGGCTTGATCACCGATCGAAAGCAGATATTCCAGCTGTGCGGGATCAACCGCGGGCGGATTTTCCTTGTGAATGCGTCCTTCGATATTGCTCACGACGCCCAGGGGATCGTAGTCGATCCTGTTCTCTGGCCGACCCGCCTTATTGGTCGTTTGAGACGCGATAACCGCCAGCAACTCGCTAGCCTCAATCGGTTTTGTAAGCCGTAGATCCATCCCGGCATCAAGACATTTTTTCTCGGTCTCGGCGGTTGAATCGGCGGTCAGACCGATGATAGGAACATGCTTGCGCGGACCCTCGATCTGGCGCCACAGCTTGCAGCACTCGATACCACCCATGACCGGCATGTTTACGTCCAGGAAGACGATCTCAAACGACCCTTTCTCGAGTTCGTCGAGCGCTTTCTCGCCATCGCCAACCGCTGTAACTTCGTGTCCGGCATTGGACAGAATGGTTTTCAGCACCATCTGGTTTGTGCGATTGTCATCGGCGATAAGCACCCGAACAGTCGCCATTTCCGATGGTTGTTCATCGGTGTCCGCTTCGGACGTCTGCCCGGTGCCGGAGCCTACAAAGGAACAGCCGATCTGAACGGCGCTGCGGATCGCGCTGAAGTCCGACCCTGCCGGCAGCAAAGTTGCAAAGGCCGCCCGCAACTGCAAATCCTTGAGGTTCCTTTGTTTTCCTTGGGTCAGTAATACGGGCGGAAGCTTGGCATTCCGGAATGCGGACCATAGCGGTGACTGGTCATCATGATCGCCGGCAAGTGCTTCGTCCAGCAACGCGATATCATAGAGGGCAAGATTGCGGTGATCGAGCATTTTGTTGATGTCATCGGACTCGTGGCACTGGATATGGTCAATTTTGACCGGCTGATTGTCATCATTGCAGATGACCGGTGCATCGGCCTGCCGGGTAAGGGACAGAATCCGGATTCCAGATTCGTCTCTCCGTAGTTCTTCCTCTTCGACAACTTCTACGGGAATGGACAGGATGAAGGTGCTGCCGCTGCCGAGCTCGCTGTCGACGGAAATATGGCCGCCCATCTGGTTTGCCTGTTGCTGGCAAATTGCCAGTCCCAAACCTGTGCCGCCGAATTCGGTGGCAATCGTGTCATCGGCTTGCTGGAAGACTTCAAAAATCTTGCGCTGGGCATTTTCGGGAATACCGGGCCCAGTGTCGGTTACCGAAATCCAGATCTGTTCAAGGTCATTTGCCGACGTGAAGCCGCATCTCAACGTGATTGAACCGGTCTCGGTAAATTTTACAGCATTGCTGGCAAGATTGAGAAGAATGTTGCGGATATAGTCGAGCTGTCCTGAAACGACCTTGTCGCTGCCGGGTTCAGCCTGGAGGTTTATTTCGAGGTTCTTCTCGTTGGCAGCGATCTGCATGATATCCCGAACCTCGGACAGAATGTCGACGAGAGAGAATGATTTCGGTTCGGGTAGCTCGTCGCGAGATTCCGAATGCGCAAAGTTGAGAAGCTGATTGATCAGGTGCAACAAGTGACGGCCCGCTGACACGCTGGTGGCAACCATCTGGTGCTGTTTCTCCGGCAGTTTCATATCGAGCAGGTGGGTGCCGTAACCGATGATGGCGTTCAAGGGCGTGCGCAGTTCGTGACTTATGCTGGCAAGAAACAGGCTTTTGGCCTTGTTCGCCGCCTCGGCTTCTTCCTTTGCTTGCGAGATCTTGGTGATCAGTGTCGAGCAATATGCCGGTATTACGACCAGCCCGACGAGCAGGCCGATCGACAATGACGGACTGTTGCGCCAAAAGTCGACATGATAAATGGTCCAGCCAAAAGAAATAGCCGCCATTGCCGAGGCCAGATACAGCCATTTTACACCGAAACGGAAGCCGTTGCCCAGAATAACCCACAGGAGGGCAGGATAGACGGCTGCAAAACTCTCTCCACCGATCTGGAAGAGGAATATTGCCGCGCCGAAGTCTATGCAAAGGCCCATGAAGCGGCGCAGGCTCGAAGGGTGGGGGTGCAGGCGATAGGCAACCGCCACTGCAATACTGACAGAAAAATAGACGCCGAAACCGATGATCAGTCCGGGAGAGGCATCAAGAATGGCGAAAGACGCCCAAGCGAGAATGATCAGAATGATCCGGTTCTTGATCATTTCATGTTCACGGTCGCGCGCCTGGCCGTCCATACCGTGCCTTGGATGCCGATGGCGGTGGTGCGACCTATCCTGGCTACGAGATGCTCTGGATAACAATTCGCTTAACCTTCTGCAGCGCGACTGGGAGGATCATCTTTCCGGCTGTCAAATAATTTTCCGAGATCTTCGGACCGTTGCGGGCGCGCGATCTTGAACCCTTGAATTTCATCACATCCCGAAACACGCAGCAAATCCAGTTGCGCATCATTTTCGACCCCTTCGGCAACCACCCGCATGCCTAAAGAATGTGCCAGATGAGCAATGGTGCCAATGATCGCGCGGTCTGCGGCGCTATGCTCGATGCGCGAAATGAAGGTGCGGTCGATTTTGAGGCAATTGGCTGGCAGGTCTCTCAGATATTGCAGCGAGGAATAGCCGGTCCCGAAATCATCAATAGAGATGCCAACGCCATGGCTGCGAATGCGCTGTAGCGTCGCTCTGACTTCTTCATTATTATCGATCAGCAATTCTTCGGTGATCTCGATGGTGATTTTCGAAGGGTCAATCCCGTTGGCTTCGATATTTGCCAGCAGTTCATCGCAGATATTCTGATTTTGAAATTGTCTTGGCGAAACGTTGATTGCGACGCGTGGCAGATCAATGCCACGGTCTGCGTAGGACTTTATTTCCCGGCAAACTTCGCCGATAACCCAGTTGCCGAGAATGTCCATCAACCCGCTTTCATCGGCCACCCGAATGAACTGGATCGGCAACAGACGTCCCCGCCGCGGGTGATCCCATCTGATAAGAGCTTCCAGACCGACATAGTCGAGCGTCTTGGCATCCACGATCGGTTGATATTCAAGCGCAAACTGGTTGTCGTTGAACGCGTCGCGCAATTCGTTTTCCAGCGCGGCATCGGCCTGGGCAATTTCGTTCATGTCTTCGGAGAAGAACCGATGACAATTTCGGCCGTTGGCCTTGGCGTCGTACATGGCAAGATCCGCCATGCGCAGCACTTCTTCATATTCATCGCCATCGCTGGGGATCAGACTCACGCCGATCGACGCGCTGATAGTCTGACCGACGCCGCTGATCGCATAAGGTTCGTTGATGGCCTTCAGAATTTTGGAACAACGCGAATTGACCGAGTCGATATTGTCAAACTTACTGAAGATGACGGCAAACTCGTCGCCGCCAATGCGGGCTGCAAAATCCTCTGGGTCGATGACCTTGGAAATGCGCTCCGCAACCTCACGCAATAGCGCGTCGCCGCTATGATGGCCGCGGGTATCGTTGATGATTTTGAAGCGATCCAGATCGAGCAGCAACAGGGCGGCTTCACTTTTGGTTTTCTTGCAATTCTCAATGGTGGATTTGACATTCTCGGCAAGCAACACCCGGTTAGGCAATCCTGTCAGCATGTCATGCAATGCCAGGTGCGTCCTGTGCTCTTCGGCGAACTTCCGGGCCGTGATATCAACTGCGGTCGTCAACACGCCAATCGTCTCACCCTTGTGATTGAGCAGCGGTGATTTGTTACAATGAAAAATCAGATCGACGCCGTCGCTGGTAATCTTCTCTTCATAATGCGGAATGGCCAAGCCCGATTTGAGAACAAGAGCGTTCCGTCGGCGGCTATTCGCGGACTGCGTAGCATCGAAATGATCGGCAAAGTCCGTTCCGACCATTTCATCGGGGTCTTTGTCGAACAGGGCAGATTGATAGGCATTTGTGAACAGGCATTTTCCCGACCGATCTGTGGCATTGATCATGATCGGAATGGTGTCGATAATCTGTTCGAGCATGCTTTTGCCGGTATTGCCTTCGCTGGAGCTTGGTGGCTCGAACGACGCATGTTTGCGGCCGACTTCCGAGGCACGTTTGCGCAGGGTTACGGTTTTCTTGCTTTGGGTGAGCAGCGACAAGGCGCGACTGCAGAATTCTACATGCGAAACCGGGCTTTGAAGAAAGTCGGTGGCTCCGGCATCAAGAGCGGTCAGTCGACACTCGCGATCCTGATGCGCCGTGATGACGATAGCGGGAATCTCGCTGACGCCCGGCATCATCCTGACTTTCCGGATGAATTCCGCGCCGTTCATCTGCGGCATACGATAGTCAACGACCATCAGGTCCGCTGTGTTGTCTCGCAGCCAATCCAGCGCTTCGACGGGATCGGCATAAGTGACGGCGGAATATTTTTCCCCCATCAACGTGACAAACTGCGCATATATCCGCAGATTGGTGGGTCGATCATCGACAATTAAAACGCGCGAGCTCATGAATCGATGCACTACAGGGCGATGTTCAAGATAAGGTTAACGTCATTTGAAAGGGTCAACGGCCTATTTCGGGCGTTTAGAGCGCTGTGGATCGGCTGGTTTTAACACATAAGCTGCTAAGCAGGGATAAGGCTCTCTCCAACGCGGCCATGCCTGAACTGTAATTTTTTCCGATACAGCAGCTGCTCGATTTGCAGCGCACAAATAGTGCGTGGAGGCGTGGGAGGTCTGTTCGGAAAATCTGGTCGGGAAGAGAGGATTCGAACCTCCGGCCCCTGCGTCCCGAACGCAGTACTCTACCAGGCTGAGCTACTTCCCGATCCGTTTGCATTTTCACGCACAAAGGATGTGTCGCTCTTCTATATGACAGCAGAAATCGCGGTTCAAGCCATTGGTCGCAAACAAGGTCTGAAAAGCTGGAGTACAAGGGGTGCAAATATAGCCCGAATTTTATCAGGCCGGTTGAGCATGGCTGCAGACAGGTCTAGCATCGGCGCGAACATGATTGGAGAATGATCGCTTGATTCCCGGACAGCATTATGAGCAGCAATATCTCGACGTGATGCGCCAGATCTGGACGCAAGGGGATGAACGCGTTGATCGCACCGGTGTCGGTACCCGCGCCATTTTTGGTGTGACCATGCGTTTCGATCTTGCCGATGATGCAATTCCGTTGCTCACCACCAAGCGGGTGTTCTGGAAGACAGCAACACGGGAAATGCTCTGGTTTCTGACCGGCGATACCAATATCCGCGAGCTGGTGAAGCAGAAGGTGCATATCTGGACCGACTGGCCGCTGGACAAATTCCGCAAGGAAACCGGAGAGCAGATAGACCGGGATACATTCGAGCAGCGGATCATCCAGGACGAGGCTTTTGCGAAGCGCTGGGGCGATCTTGGTCCTGTATATGGCAAGCAATGGGTCGATTGGCCGCGTTACACGCCGGCAGGCGAGGGGCTTTTCCGGCGCGAGGAAAAGGGCATCAACCAGATCGCGGCGCTGGTCGACGGAATCCGCAACAATCCGGGTTCCCGGCGGCATATTTTTACCGGCTGGAATGTTGCCGAGCTTGACCAGATGGCCTTGCCTCCCTGCCACAAGACCTATCAATTCTATGTTTCCAACGGGAAACTGTCGGGGCTGCTCTATCAGCGCAGCTGTGATCTCGGACTGGGCTTTGCATTCAACATATTCTCGGCTGCCCTGCTGATCCGGATGATCGCGCAGCAATGCGATCTCGAGCCCGGTGAACTGGTCTGGAATGGCGGCGACGTCCATCTGTATCTCAATCATGCCGACCTGGTGGAAGAGCAGCTGGCGCGGGAGCCGTCGGGGGCTCCAAAGCTGAAGATTTTACGGAATCCCGATTCGCTCTTCCACTATGATATTGGTGATTTCGAGGTGCAAGATTATCATCCGCAATCGCATATTTCGGCGCCGGTGGCGGTCTGATCCGACAAAAGGGCAGGGAGATTGACCTAAATCGGGTTCTGTAATATTGTATCAGCAAGTTGAACGAATATTGTCGCACAACAACTGTGCGATTCCTGCTGGAGAGGCCCGATGGCTAATAAAGAACCCAAAAGCAATTTGCCGCCGCTGACCCTGCATATACCCGAGCCGAAATTCCGTCCGGGCGATACGGTCGACTATAGCGATCTCGAAATCCCCGAGGCGGGCGCGCAGGCGCGGCCGGATATCCATTCCGCACCCAAGGATATGCAGGCCATGGTCTATGACATGATCCGCGTGCTGGATGATGACGACAAGGCGGTCGGTCCATGGGATCCCAAGCTGGATGACGAAACATTGCTCAAGATGCTCCGCACCATGGTGCAGCTGCGTACTTTTGACGACCGGCTGCATCGCCAGCAGCGACAGGGGAAAACCAGTTTCTACATGAAGTCGACGGGCGAGGAAGCGACGTCGGTTGCGGCCGCGATGGCGTTGCACGGGGATGACATGTGCTTTCCCAGCTACCGCCAACAAGGGATTCTGTTTGTCCGCGGCTATCCGATGGTCGAAATGGTCAACCAGATATTCTCGAACAAGGCGGACAAGCTCAAGGGGCGCCAGCTGCCGATCATGTACAGTTCGCGCGAGCTGAATTTTTTCACCGTTTCCGGCAATCTGACGACGCAATATCCGCAGGCGGTGGGCTGGGCGATGGCCAGCGCGAGCAAGGGAGACAGCAGGATTGCCGCCGTATGGTGTGGCGAGGGCTCGACCGCCGAGGGCGACTTTCACGCAGCGATGACCTTTGCTGCGGTCTATAACGCGCCGGTGATCATGAATGTCGTCAATAACCAGTGGGCGATATCGTCCTTCTCGGGATTTGCCGGTGCGGAGCGGACCACCTTTGCGGCGCGCGGGGCCGGATACGGTATTGCCGCCTTGCGGGTTGACGGCAATGATCCCCTGGCCGTCTATGCCGCGACCAGCTGGGCCGCCGAACGGGCGCGAACCAACCAGGGCCCGACCCTAATCGAACATTTTACCTATCGCGCAGAGGCGCACAGCACCTCAGATGATCCGAGCGCCTATCGCAGCGCGCAGGAGCGGGAAGAATGGCCGCTGGGCGACCCGATCATGCGGCTGAACAAGCATTTGATCAAACGTGGTGTCTGGAGCATCGAACAGCAGGAACAGCTGGATGCAGACTGTCTCGAGGCGGTCAAGGCAGCGGTCACGGAAGCGGCCAAAAACGGCATATTGGGCCACGGGCTGCACCAACCGTTTGAAACGATGTTTCAGGACGTGTTCGAGGAAATGCCCTGGCATCTTCGGGAACAGGCAGCGCAGGCAAATAAAGAGCGGGAAATCAAATGGCCGTCATGAACATGATAGAGGCCATCAACAGTGGTCTCGAAACGATGATGCAGCGCGATGAGAATGTCGTGATCATGGGCGAGGATGTCGGCTATTTTGGCGGAGTTTTCCGGGCGACTGCCGGTCTTCAGGAAAAATTTGGCAAGACCCGCTGCTTTGATACACCGATTTCCGAATGCGGTATCATCGGCGCGGCTGTGGGCATGTGCGCTTATGGCTTGCGACCGGTTCCGGAAATCCAGTTTGCCGATTATATCTATCCCGGCATGGACCAGCTGATTTCAGAAGCGGCGCGGCTGCGTTATCGTTCGGCGGGCGAGTTTACCGCCCCGATGACGGTGCGCTCTCCGGTTGGTGGCGGGATTTTTGGCGGACAGACGCACAGCCAGTCGCCCGAAGCCATGTTCACCCATGTGTCTGGCCTGAAGACGGTAATTCCGTCCACGCCCTATGACGCCAAAGGGCTGCTGATCGCTTCGATCGAGGACAATGACCCGGTGCTGTTCCTGGAACCAAAGCGGATCTACAATGGCCCGTTTACCGGCTATTATGACAATCCGGTCTTGCCCTGGTCGAAATTTGCCGAGGCCGAAGTGCCCGAGGGCCATTATACCGTGCCGCTGGGCAAGGCCAATATCGTCCGCGAGGGCGATGCGGTGACGGTGCTTGCCTATGGTACGATGGTGCATGTCGCCAAGGCGGTGGTAGAAGAACATGGCATCAACGCCGAGGTTATCGATCTGCGTACGCTGGTGCCGCTGGATGTCGAGACGATCGAAGAGTCGGTCAGGAAGACCGGACGCTGCCTGATCGTCCACGAAGCAACGCGGACGAGCGGATTTGGTGCCGAGCTGTCAGCGCTGGTGCAGGAGCGCTGTTTCTATCATCTTGAGGCGCCGATCGAGCGGGTGACCGGATTTGATACGCCTTATCCGCACAGCCTGGAATGGGCCTATTTCCCGGGCCCGGTACGGATCGGGGAAGCGCTGGAAAAAATTGTCGGGGATCTGAAATCATGAGCAAATATATATTCAACCTGCCTGACATCGGCGAGGGGATTGCCGAAGCGGAAATCGTCAAGTGGCATATCAAGATCGGCGATGTGGTCGCGGAAGACGACCAGCTGGCCGACGTCATGACCGACAAGGCGACAGTCGAAATGGAAGCGCCGGTTTCGGGCAAGATCACCGCGATTGCCGGGGAAGAGGGCGACATCATCGCGATCGGATCGATGCTGGTCGAAATCGAGGTCGAGGGTGATGTCGATCTGGAGGAATTGGAAGAATTGGAAGCATCTGACGAGGTTGTCGACCAGCCCGAAGCTGACGTCGCGACTTCAGCGCAAGTGGTTGAAACAAAAGAAAAAACATCCCCGGAACCGGTAAAGGTCAAAGCTAAGAAAGAGTCTGAAGAGTCGCCCGTAACTGATTTGGCTGCAAACGAGGAGAAACCCTCGGACGCGGGTCGCGGCAAGGTGCTCGCCACCCCCGCCGTGCGCAAGCGTGCAGCGGATCTGGGTGTCGACCTGAACCAGGTGAAGGCGCAGGGCGAACACATCCGCCACAGTGACCTGGACGCCTATCTGAACTATGGTTCGGGGCAGGGTTATCGTCCGTCGGGCAGCTCGCAAAAACGTGAAGACGAAACCATCAAGGTCATCGGCATGCGCCGCAAGATTGCCCAGAACATGGCGGAATCGAAACGCAATATTCCGCATTTCTCCTATGTCGACGAAATCGACATGACCGAGATCGAGGACATGCGTTCCGATCTCAACGCCAATCGCGGCAATCGTCCGAAACTGACGATTTTGCCCCTGATTATCGCCGCAATCTGCAAGTCCTTGCCCGATTTTCCCATGTTGAATGCCATTTATGACGACGAGGCGGGCATTGTCACACGGCATGGCGCGGTGCATCTCGGCATGGCCACCCAGACCGATCAGGGGCTGATGGTGCCGGTTCTGCGCAACGCGCAGGATATGAACATCTGGCAACTGGCGACGGAAATCGGCCGTCTGGCCGCTGCCGCCCGCGACGGAACGGCGAAAGCGGCGGAATTGTCGGGATCGACACTGACGCTGACTTCGCTCGGCCCCCTGGGCGGAATCGCGACAACGCCCGTCATCAACCGTCCCGAAGTGGCGATTATCGGACCGAACAAGATTGTCGAGCGGCCGGTGATCATCGATGGCGAGATTCACGCGCGCAAGTTGATGAACCTGTCGATATCCTGCGATCACCGGGTGGTCGACGGCTATGACGCGGCCAGTTACGTGCAGGCGCTCAAGCATTTTCTGGAAACGCCGGTGCTGCTGTTCGCGGATTGATTGTTTAAATCCTCCCCGCTTGCGGGGAGGCGGCGCGCCATAGCCGCAGGCGGCGGCGTGACGGAGGGGACTCTGGGCGGGGCGCTGCGTTCAGACGCACGCCCCCTCCACCAAGCTTCGCGCGGTCCCCCTCCCCGTGCCAGGGAGGACTTTCATCCTCAGAGACCCAGGCTGCCGAGGCTCTGCTGGTCGAATTTGAGGCGGAAGGTGATGAACGGTCCGTCGCGGGTGTAGCGGCTTTCTTCAAAGTCGCGGTCGGCAAAGCCGACGACATTGTAGCCGATGGCGATATAAGCATTTTTGAACGGGGTGATGCCGATCGTCGGCCCGCCGCTATAGGCAATGCTGTCAAAGTCGTTGCCGACGCGCGCCGTACCCTGCGCCCCGACGTCGAGCGTGTCCGATAGATCGAACTTGACGTCGGCGCCGACCACATTGCTCCAGCCTTTGACATCATCTTCGCCAAAGCGGTCGAAGACATAGCGGCTGCCCCAGAAGAGACTATATTCGCCGGCCTCGGTAAACAGGCCGTCATTCGCGTCAATCGGTGTGTAATTGATGCTGAGACTGTTGATAATCCGGCGCGACGTGACATCGCCATTGACCAGCAGCGGCGCACCGCCGATCGGCCCGGAGGTCCCGGCCACCGCGTTGCGCACGCGATCTTCGCGGAATTCCAGTTTTCCCAGCCAGGACCACCGGCTGTCCGCCGGGTGATGCGCCCAGCTGGCTTCCGCTTCGATCACGCGCGTGCTGACTCCGGCCTGGTCCTTGGCAATGAATATGCTGGCCAGGGCACCGAGGGCGCTGCCTTCGCCGATCTGCTTGAGCAGCGCTGTCGTCGCTCCGTAGCGGGTGCTGATGTCACCATCGCGATATTCCGCCCGGCTGGTCCAGCTCCAGTCCGCGTTGCGATAGGTGGCACCGGCGGTCACGGCGAGAAAATCCTCGGTCAGCGTCGCGCTGTTGCCGAGAAATCCGCCGGAAGCGACCGGTTGCAGGTCGTTGACGACATCGCTGCGGTCAAATCCGCCCAGAGTTTCGTTGCCGTCCAGCGAGAAATCTATGGTCCATTTGTCGCCGACCGGAATGCTCTGGGTCAGGCCATAAGCGGCAAAGGTGCGCGGGCCATATTCGGTGATTTCCTGCTGGTTCATGCTGCTGACAATGCGCGCGCCTTCCCAGGGGCTGACATCGACGCCGATGCGGGCTGTGCGGGAATCGAGATTCTCGCCATCAGCAATCTCGTAAGTGCCGATGATCTTGATGTCTTCGGTCACCGCATAGCGAGCGGAGAAACTGTGCCGGGCAGGGAAGTCGATGCTTTCGTCCTGACCGCCCAGAGCAAATTCGGTTTGCGCGTCGAGTTCCAGCTTGCCGTCAAACAACCGCTGGGTCGCGCCGAGCCTTACAAGCGTGGACTCGTTGACCGTGCCATCGGAAAGCCGGTCATTGGCATAGACCATGCCGGCGCGGAATGACGTGCTGTCCGTACGATATTCCAGTTGTGCCGTGCCGGACCGGCGGCGGGCAGCCAATGCCAGGAAATTTTCCTGATAACTGGTGACCGCAAGCGAAAGATTTTCGCGGATACGGACCCGGCCGTCAATACCGAATTTGCGGGTTCCGTTTTCTGCCGCGTTCAACTGTCCCAGACCATAGCCTGTTGCCTGGCGCCGGACATAGGCCAGCAGGTCGAATTTCGATCCGTGATGTTCCGCCTCGACCAGCCACGCGGTGGCCGCTTGCCCGGCATTGGGTGCAGCGCCGGTTTTTGCCTCGTTGTCGGTGACAGCAAGTTCCGCCCGCACTTCGGTCTTGAGGTCCGGCCGATAGCGGAAATCGACACCGAGCATTTCGGTTTTCACGCTTTCATTCTCGTCATGGACCGCCGTCGCGCCGATTTTGATCTTTTCGTCGATACTCTGGTAGGTCGCCCGGCCGCCTGCGTTGAGATTGCGGTCGCCGACACCCAGAACCTCATAGGCAGCGATAATGAACTGCGGGTCGAGGCCGCTGCTGCGGCTCAGAATCGGTTCACGGAAACGCAGCGTGCCAGCGAGATAGTCGATGTCATAGTCGATATGCCGGGTCAGTTCGCGCCGTTCGACAATCCGGTCGGAGCGGAAACGATCGCGCGTTTCCAGCGTGATCCGCTCGCTGTTGGCGAGGATATCGCGGGTCGCCAGGGCATAGGGGCCGGACAGGCCGTTGCCCTGTATCTCCTCGCGGCGGAAACGATTGGGCGAGTCCGCGCCAAAGGCGTTGAGATGGACCCTGTCGCTGCGATATTCGGCCTTGATGCCGTTGAAGGCGCGCTGATAGCGGGCAAGCACGGGTTCGTCGATCCCGGTCTCGTAATCGCCGAACAGCGCATAAAATTGCGGTCTTTCCAGCTTCAGATAGAGGCGGCGCACCGATGCGGCGTCATAGCGCTGTTCGCTGCGGTCGGCGTAGACGGTGTAATAGCGGCGCGGATCGATGACGCTTTGAAAGCGGGTCTCGTCCGCTTCCTTGTCGCTGTCATAGGCCAGCGTCATCAGCCATTTCCCGGTGACCCGGCCCTTGGCATAGAGCGCGATGCGGCCATCGACGTTGATATTGTTATCCTCGTCGACCAAATTCTCCAGTCGCTCGTCGAGCGTGTTGAAGCCGATGGTGCCGGCGGCAAAGCCGACCACGGTCCACGGCCGGTCGCCGGGATCGAGCCAGGTTGCGATACGCTGGGTCCGTTCGACTTCGCCATCGCGGAAGGGGAAGGAGATGCTGAGCGAGCCGGAAGCGGTGGTCGGCGCCAGTTCGATATAGGCGATGCCTTCTTCGCCCTCGACCCGCCACACCGGCCTGCCGCGTTCGAGACCGGCGAGCTGGTTGGCTTGCCGGGCGTCAATTTCAATCGCGGGGGCATAAGGCGCGGGAACAGCGAAGTCGCCCACCATGCCGTGTCGCGCAGGCTTGCCGTCCCGGTCGGTCAGCCGAACGGCGATGACCGGACGGGTAACGCCGTCGGCGACAAGAATCGAGCGGTCCTTGAGCAGTTCGGCATGGAGCGGACTGCCGGCATAATGGACTTTCCGTTCCAGTTGCCGGACCAGCTTGCCGTCCTGATCGACAACGCGCGCTTCCAGAATATTGGTGCGGTCTTCAATCTCGATTCCGCGCCAGGTGCTGACGCGGATCTGGCCGTCGGCGCTCTTTTTGGTGCCGTCGAAGGCAAGAGGATTGACCGCCTTGCCATTGATCGACAGTTCGACCTTCTGGCTTGCGCCATGCTTTATGGCGACGCGCAGCGCCTTTACCCGCGGATTGTGATCTTCCGCCGGGAACAGCCAGGCGATACCCGGCTGCTGACCGGTGACCCAGTCGTGATCGGCGCCGGCTGCTTCCGGATCGGAAAGAATGTCCGGCTTGTGATAGGATTTCGCGGCACGCATCTCTCTTGGGGCAACTTTTTTCGCGCGGAAATCGGCACGTTTCAATGCACCGCCGCGGCCTTCAACAAACCGGGAGATGGCGCTGCGGGCGCTGCGCGTATTCTGTGCGCAATCGACGGGTGCCATATCGGCGGGGAAGGTCGACGGGTCGACCTGAACCACGTGCAGACCCGGACGCAGTCCTTCGAAATGATAGCGTCCGTCGCTGTCGGTGACGGTGTAAGTCCCGTCCTGCAGCATGACACGAATATCGCCAATCCCGGCGGCCTTTCGGGGATCGATGTCACAGCCGCCATTGGTAATCCGGCCAACGAGCGTGAATCGTTCGGAAATGCCGTCGCGTTCGATACGAACCACCGCGTCTACGGTCGGGCTGCTGGTGCCCCGATCATCGCGGGCCGAGGCAAGATTCAGCGCATCGCCGGGCTGCGCGTCCTGCCGCACTTCCGCAATATATGTCAGTAGCGCACTGCCCGACGGAGGCAGGGGTGGTGTTTGAACCGTAAAGTCGCGGCCATTGGCATTGACCGCAGGTGTGATCAGCTGGCCATTGTACCGGACGGTTCCGGTTTTCAGGCGCATTGCGACAGGCAGCTGATCGGAAATTGTGATCTGGCCGGTCTGGCGTACAGAATCGCTGTTTTGCACCGTTATCCGATATTGCACGGCGTCTCCGGGGGCCGCCCGGGCCGTGGAAGCGGCCTTGGAGATGCTGAGTGGCGCTCCGGGCCGGTCCAGCGGTACGTCCACCCGGACCGGCGCCGGATCGTTCAATATGATGATACCGCCATAGGAACCGTCGACAATGGTGAACGGAAGTCCGTCCGACCGGCGCAGGCCGGTGAGGTCTCCGGGCGCTGCTGCCGAAGCGAACCTGTAGGGCTGCGGCGGTTCGACGAGCAGCCGGTAGCTGCCCCGCCGTGCGAAGGGAAAGCGATAGAAACCGGCGTCGAAATTATAGACGGTTCCGCTGCTGTCGGTCACGCTGCTGCCGGTAATGACCGTGCTGGGATAGGCCGAGACGCCGTCATCGCCAAAAACCTCAGCCGGCTGCCCCGTCGCATTGTCGATCAGGGTGACCCGCGTGCCGGATATCGGCGTGCCATCACCGCTGTCGAAGGTCTCGCCGAAGGGATCGACCAGGATATCGACTTTCGCAACGCCGATCGACTTGCCTCCCAGTGCGTGGACCGTGATATCAAAGGTTTCCCCGCGCTTGACCGACAATAGACAATCGCCCTGAACCGGTGCGGGCGGCACCGCAGCGGTATTGATCAGGCCGACAAAGCGGCCGCTATTGGCCGCGGACTCGACAAGGCTGATCTGCTCCCGATCGCCGGTCGGCGTCGTGATGATGATATCAAAGGCATCGATCGCCAGCGCGTTCAAATTTTGACTCGTCGCGAGGATCGAGATGATCAGCGGCTCACCGGCGCGGATGTAATCGGTGGCCATGACCGATGCGGGGCTTGTCGGCGTGCCCGCGAAGGCGCCGCCGAGCGTGATCGGGACAGACCCCTGCAAACCGCGGCACATCGTGTTCCCGATGGGGATCTGTTCGGAGCCGGGCGGGTCGGCGAAGTGGAAAATTGTGATCTCGAGCGGTTGCGCAGGAGGAGAAACCACCTGGATGTCGACGCGATTGGAAGATTTCTGCAGCCGGCGGCTGCCGATATCCCATTCTGCCCGCGCAATGTTGCTGATCAGCGGATGATTTTGCGGCTGATCGATGGCAAAATCCGGCGCCTGCGGCTGTTCGTCGGCAAACTCGGGCTGAGCGAGTACCGTTGCAGCCGGCGCAGTGAGCGCGCATGCCGCCAGTGTCAGGCCGATCGGCCTGAGAAAGTTGGTGAGAAAACCCACAGCAATAGCCGGAATATCGGCGGCAAACCGGCAAATACCGGTTCGCCGCCCAATTCCAGAGTGCCTAGTCCACGATGACGCGGAAGATCAGGGTTTCGGTCACGCCAGAGGCCACGGTCCCGAGATTGCCCGATACAACGCCGCCCGCCTGGGTGCCGGTGCCGCTACCATCCGCATTGCAGGTGGTTCCGGTTACGGTGCCTTCGGTTACCACGCCAATGAGCGCCGGTACGGTGGCCGGGCCGGCGGCCAGGCTGCTGTAATAGGTCAAATTGGCCGGAATCGTGTCCGAAATGGCGACACCCGTTGCGGACGCGCCACCCGCGGCATTCGCGACGGCGATGCAATATTCGACAATCGCGCCGGGAATGGCTTTCGGGTTGGTGCTGCCGTTGACCGGATCCCACAATATTGTGCTGGTTTTCGATACCGAAATATCAGCGGCACTCACCTCATAGGTGTCGGTGGCGCTGTGATAGCCGTCGGCCGCACCGTCGGATGTGCCGCTACCGGCAGCATCGGCAAAGACGTTTTGCACCACGGTCGGATCGTCGACATCGCCCGAATCGTCGGTGAAGGCGGTGCCCTGCACGCCGGAACCGGTCGCGGGAAGGCCTGCGCCGCCATGGCTGGCAGCCTGGCCGATCAGGATGATATCCGCGAGATCACCGGTTGCGATGCCGCCAGGAATATTGGCGACCGCGTGCACCGTGACGCTGGTGTCTTCCGCCAGGTTGTCGATATAGGTAATCAGCGTGTCGCCCCCGTCAAAGACGCCGGCGGTGGTGCCGTTATCGAGATAATAGGTGATGGTGCCGGTCACGTCGAAATCGTCGTTTCCGAGCTGCTGCGATGTCAGCAGGACGTCGATCGTGTCGTTGGTCTGGTTGCTGACCGTGTAGGTCACCGCCTGCTGGGTCGAACCTGGTGCGACCGAGCTGTTGACGGCATCGCTTTTGGCGATGACAAGATTCACTTCGCGGTCGACGACAAATATGTCGCTGTCGGTCTCCGCCGTCTGGGCGGTTCCCCCGACATTGTAGGCAACGCTTACGTTATTGGTAATACTCGTTCCTGCATCAGTGCCCAGATCTGCAGCGAACGCCGGGTTTGCACCCAGCGCCGCTACAGAAATGGTACTAGTGGCAACGAGAAGTTTCAGTATACTGGTCATAACTGTCTCCTGTTTCACTTATTTGGATCGCCAAACCCCGCGGCGACCCGATACGGTTGCGGTCACTTCACAGTGCCGCGGAAAACCAATTTCCCTCCCGATCCTGCGGAAATGGAACGATTAAATTTCCATTTCACATGCGTTACATCGGTCATCAGAGCGGGACGGATTTCGCCATTTCCGCTCTGATAGGTGAGGGACGAAAGCGGTCCCCAGCTTTTGCCTCCGTCAACGGAGACAATTTCCGTGCCATCAGACGTTCCATTGAACGCCACCGCTTTGGGAAGCGGGTTGGTGACAGAGAAATCCGTGGCCGGCGCGCGGCCGACATTTCTGTAATTGACAACGAACACCAGCTTGTCGCCGGGGGTGACGGTTCTGGGCTGTTCGAGTATCAGGGCAGTGGTGCCGTTCGGCTTTGCCACTTTCCGTTCGACGAAGACATCGCTGGACAGGCTGACATTATTCGCTGCCAGGGCAGGGCCCGGCAGGATCAGCGCTATCGCGAGTAAAAGTCTTTTTATCATGCTGTTATATCCCGATTGAAATCAGTCGATGGTGACTTGAAAGGTGATGGTGCGGGTCTGGCCGCCCGGCACGGTTCCGAGCGCCACGGCAATCGAGCCGCTGTCGAAGGAACCGGCGTCGCCGTCGCTCGCGGCATCGCTCAGCGGCGCGCCGTCGAGCGTGATGCTTCCGGATTGATAGGTGGTGTCGGCCGGGATATCATCGCGGATCGCCAGATTGGCGAGATCGCCGGCACCGACCGTGGTGGCAACCAGCTGATAGCGGATGACCGCGCCTGGCACCGGCTCTGTCCCGCCGAAGGGATCGGTGACGGTCGCGCTCTTGACCAGGCGCACGTCGGAGGCCTGGACCACGAAGAAGCCGCTGTCGGCGTCGCGGGCGCCGGTGGACCCGATAACCGCATCACCGCCGCCATCGCCCTGTCCGGCAAACAGGCTGCCCGGAGTGCCGCTGCCGGTATTGGCGACAGCAGCAAGTTCGATCTCGGCGCGATTCGTGTCCGCGGCGGAATCCGGAATCGCGGAAAGGATGAAGATGGTGACGCTTTCATCGGGCGTCAGCACCGGGTCATTGGCGCCCGGTGTATAAATGGTATCGACGCCAGGATCATAGACGCCGTTGCCGTTGCTATCGAGCAGCACCATTTCAAAGGTCGTGTCAAATTCGTCGCCGGGCCTCGCCGTATCGGCCGAGAGCGTGAAGGCCTCTGATCCGTTGCCGCTGTTGGTGAGCTGATAGGCCAGCACCTGTGCGGTCCAGCCGGGGCCGACGATCACGTCGCCCGGGTCGCTCGACACGACCGTGACGTCGAGCAGCTCGTCGACCTTGATGGTTACCCTGTTGGAATCGATCGTGACCGGTGTCCCGCCGCCCGGTGCATCATAGGTGGCCTGGGCCATATTGACGATATCCGTGCCGGCCACCGTTCCTGCCGCCCGGGCTGGTGTGGATGCAAGAACAAGGCAAGCGGTGCCCAGCGCCAGCGCCAGCCGACGGCCGAAAGCAAGCGGGGCACGCCGATGCTTCCGGCATCGCATATCCTTTGTATCTGCATATTCCATGCGGGCTCTATGACAAGGAAAGCAAAATATTTGGTAAACGGGGGATAAACGATCTTTTGCGCGTTCATCATATCGAAACGCCGGAAAACCGGCGTTTTCAACGATATATTAAGCAGCCGTTTCTCGTAGGTTAACCGTGTGTTTACCATGATCATATGCGATATCCGGTTACCCTGACCGCTCCCGCAACGGTCCGCGATCCGGAAATTTCGGGCCCGCCATCCTGCGAAGCGGGAGAGGAAAATCGGGGGCAGGGAAGCCGTGATCGGAAATATGTGGAATATTCGAAAGAGTGTAGTTGACAGAAATGCAGAGCTCTTCTACTTGCGCTGCTTCACCGCCCAATGCAGGCGCATGTGCGGGTGTAGCTCAGTTGGTTAGAGCGCCGGCCTGTCACGCCGGAGGTCGCGAGTTCAAGTCTCGTCACTCGCGCCATTTCCCCAAAAACGGGGAGATGGCGATTCAGGATCGGAATTTTCCGGTATTCATCCATGTCAGCAGCGGTTTGAGCGGAAAAATCCAGGCAATCCCCGCAAATATGTAGACCGGCAGCTGCAGCCAGAAGTTCAGTTCGCTGATCCAGTCGATGATGCCGAGAGCGAATCCGATCCACAGCAGAATCAGTAGCAAGATCAGAATCACGCCAAAGGGTTGTCGCCAGTTGGGCGGATCCGGCGGATTATGGGGGAGATTCTGGTCCGGTTCTGCGGTCATGACGTCAGATCACCTCTTTGAATTATTTCGGATTCGGTGACAATCATATCCAGCTTGATATCGTGCGGCTGCACCGGAACCGCACCGGTTTCCTGCACCGACCAGGCCAGCCCGACACGCGGGGCGTCCGGATATTCGGCAAAGGTACGGTCATAATGCCCGCCGCCCTGTCCAAGCCGGTGCATGGACCGGTCGAAGGCAAGCATCGGGGCAATGATCAGGTCGGGTGCAGCCATCGGACAGTCCGGACCGGGCTCGTCTATGTTCCGATATCCCGTTTCGAGCAGGGCGATATTGTCCACCTTGCGGAATTCCAGCGGCTTATCCCCGATACAGGCCGGAAATGCCACGGTTTTGCCGATTTCTACCAGATAGTCCGCCAGCCGCGATGTTGGTGCCTCGGAGCCGGTGGCGGCGTATAGCGCGATGATATCGGCTCGTTCGATCAGCTTGGCAAGCGGCGTCGGCGGACGCCGGAAAGCGAGTCCGCGGGTAGCCATGTCGAGCTGGCGATAAAAGGCATCCCGCCGCCGTCTATATTCTTCACGCAGTTTCTTCTTGTTATCGTGTAAACTGCTCAAAAAATTATTCTTTCTGTAGAAAAGTGACGGGACCATCTTGGTCGTTTGCCGGAAAATCCTCTGACGCCTATTACGTCAGGTGGGCGCCATATGCATCGGACCCGACTGCCAAACAGTCCGCAATCCGGGCAGGGACAGCTCCCTAGGAAGTTATATCGCCTCAGGGATGTTCGTATCAAGCTCGTGCCAGACAGTACCCGTCATAGCCTATCTAGGCGCTATGGGGGCGTTACTCAAGGCCGTTCGCGAGTTGTTCGGCACGGTCCGCCAGCTTTTCCAGGGCTGCCATCGCCTGTTCGTCCATCGGATCTGGCTGGGCAGCAGGGGCGGTCTCGGCCGGGTTGCCGTTTGCGGCCCGGGCGCTGTGCAGCTCGTCCGCCAGCAACAGCGACGTGAACAGCAGCATGCGGCTCTCATTCAGCCCAGCCGGATCACCGGATTCGCGGGCTTTGCCGTCGACCATCGCGGCCAGCCTTGTCAAATGGGATTCCTCGCCGTCCTGGCAGGTTACCATGAACGAGCGGCCACCAATTTCCAGTTTCATTTGCGCCATGTCAGTGCTCCTGTCGCTCGATCAGGCCGTCGATCGTCCGGATCGCCTGCTTCATTTCCGCTTTCAGCGCCTCGTGGCGAGCCTCCAGCGCCGCGTCGGCATTGGCCTCCATTGTGCTGCTGGCCGATTCTATGCGACTGAGTGCGCGTTCTATTCGTCCTATCGCAAGTATGACGCGTTCATTGTCCATGTGCAATTTCCATAGCTTGTTTCCAACAGGTCAGGCCCCGTGTTTCGTTGCTATCAATCTATTCCGGTGGCGTAAACACTGGATAGTGAAAAGCGAACCTTGACGCCGCGTTGCTGGATCATCAAAGGAGGGGGCAAAATAGCGAATCGCAGCATTTTGTTTCGTTTTTGACACTCGCCAATCCGGGGGATCAGACTAGCAATGACCGTTTCCGAAAAAAACATGGCAAACGCCATACGAGCGCTTGCCATGGATGCGGTGGAAGCTGCCAACAGCGGCCATCCCGGGATGCCGATGGGCATGGCCGATGTCGCCACCGTGCTGTTCAGCGATTATCTGAAATTTGATCCCGAAGCCCCGAAATGGGCGGATCGCGACCGGTTTGTCCTGTCGGCCGGCCATGGTTCGATGCTGATCTACTCGCTGCTTCATCTGACCGGCTATGCGCGGCCGACCTTGCAGGATATCAAGGATTTCCGTCAGATCAGTTCTCCCTGCGCCGGGCATCCCGAGAATTTCAAGCTGGAAGGCGTCGAGACAACCACCGGGCCGCTGGGGCAGGGCTTTGCCACCGCGGTCGGCATGGCGGTGGCCGAGCGCCATCTGAATGCGCTGTTCGGTGACGATCTGGTCGATCACAAAACCTGGGTCATCGCCGGTGACGGCTGTCTGATGGAAGGGATCAACCACGAAGCGGTCGGTCTGGCTGGCCATCTGGGTCTCGGAAAACTTAATGTTCTTTGGGATGATAATGGCATAACTATTGATGGAAAAACGGATTTATCTACAAGTGAAGATATTCCTGCTCGCTATCGTGCATCTGGCTGGCATGTCGTTTCCTGCGATGGCCATGATTTTGACGCGATCCGCAAGGCACTGGGAGAAGCAGCCGCCGATCCGCGGCCGTCGCTGGTCGCCTGCAAGACCATCATCGGCTATGGCGCCCCGACCAAGCAAGGCACGTCTGCTACCCATGGCGCGCCGCTTGGTGACGAAGAGATTGCCGGAACCCGCGCCGCGCTTGGCTGGGAACATAAACCCTTTGTAATTCCGGATGATATTCTGGCGTCATGGCGTCAACTGGGCGAGAAGGGCGCTGCCGCCCACAGCGACTGGAGCAAGCGTCTGAGCAGCCATGCACAGGCGGACGAATTTCAGCGGCGGATGGCCGGGGAACTGCCAGACGGCAGCGCGATGCAGGATTATCTCGAAAGCCTGGCGAAGGATCCGCCGAAGGTTGCGACGCGCAAGGCCTCCGAGATGGCGCTGGGCGCGATTACCGAAGCCCTGCCGGAAATGCTCGGCGGCAGCGCCGACCTTACGGGTTCGAACAATACCAAAACATCGTCAACCAAGCCTCTGACAAAAGACGATTATTCCGGTCGCTATATTTATTATGGCATTCGCGAGTTCGGCATGGCCGCAGCAATGAATGGCATGGCTTTGCACGGCGGGATCATTCCCTATGGCGGAACATTCCTGGTGTTTACCGACTATTGCCGCGGCGCGATGCGGCTGTCCGCGATCCAGAACGCGCGGGTGATCTACGTGATGACGCACGACAGCATCGGTCTCGGCGAAGACGGGCCGACCCACCAGCCGATCGAGCATATCCAGAGCCTCAGGCTGATGCCCAACATGCAGGTATTCCGGCCGGCCGACGCGATCGAAACAGCGGAATGCTGGGCGCTCGCGATCAAGCGTTCTGACGGTCCCTCGACCCTCGCGCTGACTCGGCAGGGGCTTCCCCCGGTCCGTCATGACGTCAGTGTAAATCTGTGCGAAAAAGGCGCTTATCGGCTGAAAGCGGCAGAGAATGACAAGCGGGTCGTGCTGGTTGCCACCGGTTCTGAAGTGTCGCTGGCGATGGATGTTGCGGCAAGACTGGAAACCGCCGGACACGGTGCCGATGTTATCTCCATGCCCTGCGCAGAACTGTTCGATGCGCAGAGCGATGGCTACAAGATGGATTTGCTCGGCGACAACGGCGTTTTGCGCGTTTCGATTGAAGCGGGTACGACCATCGGCTGGGAGCGCTATACGGGCCTCGACGGGTTGCGCTTTGGTATCGACAGTTTCGGGGCTTCTGCGCCGATCGACGACCTCTTCGCGCATTTCGGCCTGACCGTGGATGCCATCACGCCGCAGATACTGGAAAAAATTGGCTGAGCAAAGCCAGTGCATTTGAATTCAAAGGAGCAATAGAAATGACAAAAGTAGCAATTAACGGATTTGGCCGGATCGGCCGGCTGGTCGCCCGCGCAATCCTGGAACGCGGCGATGACGGTTTTGATCTGGTCGCGATCAACGATCTCGCCGATGCCGAGTCCAACGCGCTGCTTTTTGCCTATGACAGCGTGCACGGCCGCTTTCCCGGCGAAGTCACCGCGCATGGCGATCATATCATGGTCAACGGCAAGAAAATTGCCGTCACGTCCGAACGCAATCCCGGTGATCTGCCGCACGCTGCGATGGGTGTGGATATCGTGCTCGAGTGCACCGGTTTCTTTCAGTCGAAAGACGCTGCGCAACCGCATATCGATGCCGGCGCGAAACGGGTCCTGATCTCGGCTCCGGCCAAGGGTGATCTGAAAACGGTTGTTTTCGGGGTCAATCATGATGTGTTGACGTCATCGGATATCATTGTTTCGAATGCCTCCTGCACGACAAACTGCCTGGCACCAGTTGCCAAGGTTTTGAACGACACGGTCGGCATCGAGCGCGGTTTCATGACCACGATCCACAGCTATACCAACGACCAGCGGATGCTTGACCAGATCCACAGCGACATGCGCCGGGCCCGGGCCGGTGCGGTTAACATGATCCCGACCACCACTGGTGCCGCGCGCGCCGTAGGCCTGGTGCTGCCGGAACTGAACGGCAAGCTGGATGGCTCGTCGATCCGTGTGCCGACCCCGAATGTCAGCCTGGTCGATCTGGTGTTCACGCCCGGTCGCGATACCAGCGTCGAGGAAATTAACAATGCGTTGAAAGCCGCGGCGGAAGGCCCGATGAAGGGGGTGCTGGTATTTGAGGACAAACCGCTGGTTTCCAGCGATTTCAACCATCAGCCGGCCAGCAGCTCGGTCGATAGCCTCGAAACGACAGTGATGGATGGCAAGCTTGTCCGCGTCGTCAGCTGGTATGACAATGAATGGGGTTTCTCCAACCGCATGATCGATACCGCCAAGGTCATGGCAGGCTTGATGTAAATCATAAAGGTCTGGAACAATGTCAGCGAATAGCTTTAAAACGCTTGATAATATCGGCGATGTTCAGGGAAAGCACGGACTCGTTCGCGTTGATCTGAATGTGCCGATGGCAGATGGCAAGGTGACCGACGATATGCGCCTCAGGGCGCTGAAGCCGACGGTCATCGAGCTGGCTGACAAGGGCGCGAAGCTGCTGCTGCTGGCGCATTTTGGTCGTCCCAAAGGGGAATATCGGCCGGAATATTCGCTGGAGCCTGTGGTTGCGCCGCTCGCTGCGGTTCTCGGTCGCAATGTGCAGTTCATGCAAAAGCCGGACCGGAATGCGATCGATGCCCTGCCAGACGGCGCTATCGTGGTGATCGAGAACAGCCGCTTTGCTGCCGGAGAAGAGAAGAATGATCCGGCTATGGCCAAGGCGATCGCCGCTTTGGGCGATTTCTACGTCAATGACGCCTTTTCGGCGGCGCACCGGGCGCATGTGACAACCGAAGGGCTGGCCCATTATCTGCCGTCCTATGCCGGCCGCTCGATGGAGCGCGAGCTGACCGCGCTCGACAAGGCGCTCGGTAATCCGGAGCATCCGGTCGCTGCGGTTGTGGGCGGGGCGAAGGTATCGAGCAAGCTCGATGTGCTGCGGCAGATGGTCGAAAAAGTGGATCATCTGATCATCGGCGGCGGCATGGCCAATACATTTCTGGCGGCGCGCGGCGTCGATGTCGGCAAATCCCTGTGCGAGCATGATCTGGCCGATACCGCCAATGAAATACTGGCAGCGGCCGACAGGGCGGACTGCACGGTGCACCTGCCTTATGATGTGGTGGTGGCAAAGGAATTTCGCGCCGATCCCCCGGTGCGGACGGTCAATGTCCATGAAGTCGCCGCAGACGAAATGATCCTCGATATCGGACCAGCGGCTGTTGAAGCCCTGTCCGATGTGCTCAAGACCTGCAAGACGCTGGTCTGGAACGGCCCGCTGGGCGCGTTCGAGACTCCGCCTTTCGATCAGGCGACCGTCGCGCTGGCAAGAACCGCCGCCGCGCTGACCAAGGAGGGGCAGCTGCTTTCCGTGGCTGGCGGCGGCGACACGGTCGCGGCGCTCAATCACGCCGGCGTCGCCGACGATTTCAGCTTTGTATCAACGGCAGGAGGCGCTTTTCTGGAATGGATGGAAGGCAAACCCTTGCCCGGTGTCGAAGCGCTAAACCAGTAGACAAGACATATTCAGGGAACCAAAAATGGCGAATAGTGAAATGATGAGCAAGATAGAAAATGGCCAGGGCTTTATCGCGGCGCTCGACCAGAGCGGTGGCTCGACGCCCAAGGCGCTGGCGGGTTATGGCATCGGCAGCGACTCCTTTTCCAATGATGAGGAGATGTTCGCGCTGATCCACAAGATGCGCAGCCGCATCATCACCTCGCCCAGCTTTGGCAACGGCAAGGTGATCGGGGCGATCCTGTTCGAGAAAACCATGAATGGCGATGCCGGCGGCAAGCCGGTGCCGGAAGCGCTCTGGGATCGCGGTGTCGTGCCGTTTCTGAAGGTCGACAAGGGGCTTGAGGACGAGGCCGATGGCGTGCAGCTGATGAAACCGATCCCCGATCTGGCTGACCAGTGCAAGCATGCCGTCGCCAAGGGCGTGTTCGGGACCAAGATGCGTTCGGTGATCAACAAGGCCAATGCCAAGGGCATCGCCGCGATCGTCGCGCAACAGTTCGATTTCGGCAAGCAGATCCTGGGTCACGGACTGGTTCCGATCATCGAGCCAGAAGTGAATATCAAGAGCGACGAGCGGGCTGCGTGCGACACGATCCTGCTCGGCGAACTGACCAAGCAGCTGGATGCGCTGGGTGATGACCAGCGGGTGATGCTGAAACTGTCGATCCCGGTCGAGCCCAATCTCTACAGGCCGCTGATCGATCATCCCAAGGTGATCCGTCTGGTCGCCTTGTCCGGTGGCTATTCGACCGAAGAAGCCTGCGCGGAACTGTCGAAGAATGAAGGCATGATCGCCAGCTTCAGCCGCGGCCTGCTGCAGGACCTCAGGGTTTCGCAGAACGACGAGGAATTCGACGCGGTGCTCGGCGGGGCGATCGACCAGATCTACCGCGCCTCGATCACCTGAGCAGAATTGGCTCTGGCCGTGTCCGATCCCCGTTGGTCTGCCGTCGATGACTATATCGCGGGCAAGCTGATCGGGGAGGACGCGGCGCTGGCAGCGGCGCTGGCGGACAATCGCCGGGCCGGACTGCCGGCGATCGATGTTTCGCCGGCGCAAGGCAAGCTGCTGCAATTGCTGGCAAAGGGAGTCGGTGCGCGGCGGATTCTGGAGATCGGTACGCTGGGCGGCTATTCGACCATCTGGCTGGCGCGGGCGCTGGAGCCGGACGGTCGGCTGGTCACGCTGGAGCTCGATCCGGCTTATGCGGCGGTTGCGCGAATGAACATCGACCAGGCGGGCGTGGGCGATCTGGTGGAAATCCGCATCGGTCCGGCCTGCGACACGCTCGCAGACCTGTGTGGCGGGGACGACGCGTCTTTCGATTTTATATTCGTCGACGCCGACAAGGAAAATTACGCCGCCTATCTGGGCTATGCAATCCGCCTGTCACGTCCCGGCACTATGCTGGTTTTCGACAATGTCGTGCGGGAAGGCGAGGTCATGAATCCGCAGTCGGATGATCCCAAGGTGCCGGGTACCCGGCAATTATATGATGCCCTGCAGGACAATCGGCGGATCGATGCGACAGCCATCCAGACGGTGGGCAGCAAGAAGTGGGACGGTTTCCTGCTCGCCTTGGTGCAATGAAGGCGCTAGATGCTTGGATATGAATGACATTCCCTGCCAGCTTTATCTGATCTCGCCGCTCGAAACCGGCGGCGATTTTCCACAGCGGCTGCGGCAGGCGCTCGAGGCCGGGCCGGTTGCCGCTTTCCAGTTTCGCGTGAAGGACCTGGATCCGGAGGAGGCCGCGCAGCTGGCCGCGCCGCTGCAGGCGATCTGCGACGAATTTGACGTCGCCTTCATCGTCAATGACGATGTCGCGCTGGCCGAGCGGCTGGGCGCGGACGGCGTGCACCTGGGGCAGGGAGACGAAAGTCTGGAAAAGGCGCGGGCGGTGCTGGGCAAGGATGCCCAGATCGGCATCACCTGCCACGACAGCCGCCATCTGGCGATGGAAGCGGGTGAGGGCGGGGCCAATTATGTCGCCTTTGGCGCGTTTTTCCCGACCGAGACCAAGGAAACCCATCACAAGCCGGAGCTGGAGCTGATCCAATGGTGGGTCGAGATGATGGAACTCCCGTGCGTGGCGATTGGCGGGATCACGCCGGACAATTGCCAGCCGCTGATCGATGCCGGCGCCGATTTTCTGGCCGTCTCCGGGGCTGTCTGGAATGATCCGGCGGGGCCGGCTGCGGCGGTCAAGAAATTTGCCGAAATCCTGGATAGCGGCGCGGACGCCTAGGAGGAGCTACGCGTTTTGCCGATATTCGAAGCGAGATAGTGCGCGACGAAATTATTGACGGAGGGCGGAGCGAAATGGGGCATCTGTTCCATATCGCGCAAATAGCCCTCGGTTTCCTTGAAAGAGTGCATCCGGCCCTCGCTGATGGAAAAGCCGAACAGGCCGGCGGCCGGCACCGGCTTGCGATCGGATGCGATATCCGTGTCATCGCCTCGCGGGCTTGGAAATTCTGAATGGGCCATGATTTACGATTAGCGGAATAGCGATTCGGCGTATTGTATGAAATGGACCTGTGCGCCCGCGCACAGTCTTTGATCGTCACCGGGCTTGCCTATTATCAGCCAGCAGATTACAGCGCCGCTCAATCAAACAATCTATCGAGCGAGACAAGCGATGAAGATCAGCGGTGTGGATATCCGTCCGGGCAATATATTGGAATATGAAGGTGGCCTGTGGAAGGTTGCCAAGATCCAGCATACCCAGCCGGGCAAGGGCGGGGCCTATATGCAGGTCGAAATGAAAAATCTGGTGGATGGCCGCAAGACCAATGTCCGCTTCCGCAGCGCCGATACGCTCGAGAAAGTCCGGCTGGACACCAAGACATTCCAGTATCTGTTTGCCGACGGCGACATGCTGACCTTCATGGACAAGGAAAATTACGAGCAGATCACGCTGCCCGCCGATCTGCTGGGCGATGCGGCTGAATTTCTGCAGGACGGCATGGACGTGCAGCTCGAGCTGTATGACGAAAAGCCGATTTCGGTGCAGTTGCCCGACCAGATCGAGGCGGAAATCGTCGAGGCCGATGCTGTGGTCAAGGGGCAAACGGCTTCGTCCAGCTACAAGCCCGCGATTCTCGACAATGGCGTTCGCGTCATGGTGCCACCGTTTATTTCGGCCGGGACCCGGATCATTGTCGACGTCTATGCCCGCGAATATGTCGGCAAGGCCTGAGATTGATTATTTTCCCTCCCGCTTGCGGGAGGGGTCAGGAGTGAGCCCGACATTGGTGCTCGCCCGCGCTTTGAAAAACCGATAGACCCACCCCCAGCCCCTCCCGTAAACGGGAGGGGGGAGAAATAAAATGCCTGCACATTCCGCCCTTATCACCGTCATGGAACGCGCCGCGCGCAAGGCGGGATCGCGCCTGCGCCGGGACTTTGGCGAAGTCGAACATCTGCAGGTTTCAAAAAAGGGGCCGGCCGACTTCGTTTCCAAGGCCGATATGCGTGCCGAACGGATTCTCTACGACGAACTGCTGAAGGTTCGTCCGGGCTGGGGCTTTGTTCTGGAAGAGGGCGGCATGATCGACGGCGAAGAAGGCAAGCCGCGCTGGATCATCGATCCGCTCGACGGCACCAGCAATTTTCTCCACGGCATTCCGCATTTTGCGATTTCGATCGCGGTGCAGGAGCCTTCGCTTGATGGCCGCGGCTGGGGCAAGATTACCAGCGGCCTGATCTACGAACCACTCAACGACCAGACCTGGTGGGCGGAAATGGACAAGGGTGCATGGCTGGGCGAACGGCGTCTGCGCGTCTCGGCCCGCCGCGACTTGTCTGAATCGCTGATTGCCACCGGCATTCCCTTCAAGGGCCATGGCGATCTGAGCGAATGGGCACGGATTTTCGGTGCGGTCGCGCCGCAGGTCGCCGGAATCCGGCGCAACGGCTCTGCTGCGCTCGATCTCGCCTGGCTTGCAGCCGGCCGCTATGACGGCTTCTGGGAAGCGGGTCTGAAAGTCTGGGACGTTGCAGCCGGCATTCTGATGGTCCGCGAGGCCGGCGGTTTCGTTACCGACTATACGGGCGGCGATCAGCCAATTGGTCAGGGCGAGATATTGGCCGCGAACGAAGCGCTGCACAGCAAGCTGCACCGGATATTGGCGAAGTCGCTGCTGTAACTGCGAACGCCTCGCAAAAGGCCGAGATTTTAAGCTACTTCACCCTTGCGGCATCGGGAGCCACTCCCTAAAAGCGGCCCCGAATATTAGCGAAACGAGTCATTTGTGGTCGATCTTTCCGAATATGCACCGATATTATTGTTCCTGTTTGTAGCCGTAGGTCTGTCAACCGCCTTCGTGTTCCTGCCGATGGGCGTTTCCCGGCTGACCGGAACCCACAATCCGAGCGCCGAAAAGCTCTCGGAATATGAGTGCGGCTTTCCCGCTTTTGAAGATTCACGCAGCCAGTTTGACGTGCGCTTTTATCTGGTGGCGATCCTGTTCATTATCTTCGATCTGGAAGCAGCGTTTCTGTTTCCGTGGGCGGTCTCGCTGGATATGACCGGATGGGTCGGCTGGACGACAATGATGGTATTTCTTGCGGAGCTGGTCATCGGTTTCGCTTATGCCTGGAAGGTGGGAGCGCTGGAATGGGACTAGAATCCACGACGACCGGATCGGCGATCCTGAATGCCGACGGCACGCCGATGCGTGCCGATACGCAGCCCGACGAGGCGTTTTTCAAGGACCTCAATTCGGAAGTGAATGACAAGGGTTTCCTTGTCACCTCGACCGAAGAGCTGTTTCAGTGGGCCCGCACCGGCTCGCTCTGGTGGATGACCTTCGGTCTCGCCTGCTGTGCGGTCGAGATGATCCACGTCAACATGCCGCGCTACGACATGGAGCGTTTTGGCGCCGCGCCGCGCGCCAGTCCGCGCCAGTCTGACGTGATGATCGTCGCCGGCACATTGTGCAACAAGATGGCACCGGCGCTGCGCAAGGTCTATGACCAGATGTCCGATCCGAAATATGTCATTTCGATGGGCAGCTGCGCCAATGGCGGCGGCTATTATCATTACAGCTATTCGGTCGTGCGCGGCTGTGACCGGATCGTTCCAGTCGATATTTACGTGCCGGGATGTCCGCCGACCGCCGAAGCCCTTCTCTATGGCGTGATGCAATTGCAGCGGAAAATCCGCCGCATCGGGACGTTCGAGCGCTGATATGGCTCATTCCGCACCATCCATTTCGAGCAACAGCGGCGTCGCTGACAAGCTCGGCAAAGTGATCGGCGCTGCCCTGATCGGTACCGTCGAGGCCTATGGCGAAATCAGCTTCACCGTCGAGCGCGCCAAGCTGGCAGCCGTGCTGGAGAAACTGCGCGACAAGCATGAATATCAGCAGCTGGTCGAGATCGCCGGGGTCGACTATCCGGATCGGGCTGAACGGTTCGAAGTCTGCTATCATCTGCTCAGTCTGACCAAGAACCACCGCATCCGCGTCAAAGTCAGCACCGACGAGGATACGCCGGTGCCGAGCGTTACCCATATCTGGGAAGTGGCCGGCTGGCTCGAGCGCGAAGTGTTCGACATGTATGGCGTCTTGTTCGACGGCAATACCGATCTGCGGCGGATCCTGACCGATTATGGATTCCAGGGCCATCCGTTCCGCAAGGATTTTCCGCTGACCGGCTATGTCGAGATGCGCTATTCGGAGGAAGCCAAGCGTGTAGTGTACGAGCCGGTGAAGCTGGCGCAGGATTTCCGCAGTTTTGATTTCATGTCGCCCTGGGAAGGCGCGGACTATATTCTGCCCGGTGACGAAAAAGTCGGTGGCGAAGCGCCTCCGGCCACCCCGAAGACGACCGAAAAGAAAAATGACACCGGCGCTGGCGCCAAGGCCGACAAGAAGGCGGCCAGGCCATCCAAGCGCAAAACGGCGGCGACCAAGAAGCCGGCCCCGAAGCGGACCAAATCCGGTACGCAGAAGAAGGGGGAGGGGAAGTGAGCTTTCGGCCCGCAAACCCGTTCGTCCTGAGCTTGTCGAAGGACATGGTCTGTCACAAGCTGGGCTTCGACAAGCTCAGCCCGAACGGCATTGAATCGGAGATATCAAATGTCTGACTATCTCGACGAAATGGACCATCTGGCCGACGACGCCGACCCGACGGTCGGCGATCTCGAAATCCAGAATTTCACGATCAACTTCGGTCCCCAGCATCCGGCGGCGCATGGCGTGCTGCGCATGGTGATGGAGCTGGACGGGGAGATTGTCGAACGCGTCGATCCGCATATCGGGCTGCTGCACCGCGGCACCGAAAAGCTGATCGAGCACAAGACCTATTTGCAGGCCTTGCCCTATTTTGACCGGCTGGACTATTGCTCGCCACTGGCGATGGAGCACAGCTATGTGCTGGCGATCGAGAAGTTGCTCGATCTCGAGGTGCCGCTGCGCGGCCAGTATCTTCGGGTATTGTTCGCCGAGCTGACCCGCATCTGCAATCACATGCTCAATATCGGCGCCCATGTCATGGATGTCGGCGCGATGACGCCGAATATTTGGGTGTTCGAAATTCGCGAGCAGTGCCTGGAATTTTTCGAACGCGCCAGTGGTGCCCGCATGCACAGCGCCTGGTTCCGGCCCGGCGGCGTCCATCAGGATGTGCCGCTGAAGCTGCTCACCGATATCGCCGACTGGCTCGACGAATTCCCGACCCTGTTCAACGATGCAATGAGCCTGGTAGTCGGCAACCGTATTTTCAAGCAGCGCAATGTCGATATCGCGACCGTGTCCAAGGATGATGCGGTGCGCTGGGGTTTTTCCGGCCCGGTGCTGCGTGGCAGCGGTGTCGCCTGGGACCTGCGCAAGTCGCAGCCTTATGATGTCTATGACCGGATGGACTTTGAAGTGCCGGTCGGCACCAGGGGCGACTGCTACGACCGGTTCATGGTCCGGGTCGAGGAGGTCCGGCAGAGCGCGCGCATCATGCGCCAGTGCCTGAACGAAATGCCCGATGGGCCGGTATCCTCCACTGACCGCAAGATCGTCCCGCCGAAACGCGCCGAGATGAAGCAGTCGATGGAAGCCTTGATCCATCATTTCAAACTCTACACCGAGGGCTTCCACGTGCCGGCTGGCGAAGTCTATGTCGCGACCGAAAGCCCCAAGGGCGAATTCGGCGTCTATCTGGTCAGCGACGGCACCAACAAGCCCTATCGCTGCAAAATCCGCCCGACCGCTTTCTCGCATCTGCAGGCGATGGATTTCATGACCAAGGGCCATATGTTGCCGGATGCGACCGCCATATTGGGCGCGATCGACGTTGTATTTGGAGAGTGTGACCGATAATGGCCGAAGCACCCAATATCCCCGACGAAATCGAAACCCGCGCCAAATGGGGCGACTTTGCGTTTACGCCGGACAATGAAAAACTCGCCAAGTGGCAGATTGCGAAATATCCGGCTGGCCGTCAGAAATCGGCGGTTATGGCGTTGCTCGACCTGGCCCAGCGGCAGGTTGGTGCGGATACAAAAACACAGGGCTGGCTGCCGGTTCCGGTGATCGAATATGTCGCCGCCTATCTCGATATGTCCTATATGCGGGCCTATGAGGTCGCGACCTTCTACACCATGTATAATCTCGCGCCGGTTGGCCGCTATCATGTGCAGGTCTGCGGCACCACGCCGTGCATGTTGCGCGGCAGCGACGATGTGATGGCGGCGTGCAAGAACAAGGGCATGGCCAAGGGCAAGTCCACGCCCGACGGGCTGTTCACGCTGACCGAGGTCGAGTGCATGGGCAATTGCTCGAACGCGCCGATGGTCCAGATCAACGACGATAATTACGAAGATCTCGATTATGACATCATGACCCGGATCCTCGAGGATCTGGCAGCGGGCAAGGAAATCCCCGTTGGCTCGCAAATTGGCCGGAAGACCAGCGAGGCCGAGGGCGGGCCGACCAACCTGCACGCGATGGTCGAGGAAAATCACGATTACCGGGGGGAATGGTGATGGGTTTTGCACCATCAATCCTCCCCGCTTGCGGGGAGGGGGACCGCGCAGCGGTGGAGGGGGCTCGCCTCAACCGCCATGTTGGCGCTTTGACGGACACCCCCTCCGTCACGCGCTTCGCACGCGCCACCTCCCCGCAAGCGGGGAGGATATAATGCCATGCAACTCGATGGATATGCAGGCTGGATCGGATTGGCCGTCGTCATCATTGGCATCATTGGCGGGCTTTGGGGTCGCTGGAGGAAAAAATAATGGCGTTTGATTTTCTCCAGGACAAGGACCGCATCTTCACCAATGTCTACGGCTTCCAGTCGTGGGACCTGAAGGCATCGCAGCAGCGCGGCGACTGGGACAATACCGCCGACATCATCAAGCGCGGCAATGACAAGATCATCGAGGAAATGAAGGCCAGCGGCCTGCGCGGTCGCGGCGGGGCGGGTTTTCCGACCGGCCTCAAATGGTCGTTCATGCCCAAGGAAGCACCGAAGGACAGCCAGGGCAATCCGCGGCCGAGCTTTCTCGTCATCAACGCCGATGAATCCGAGCCGGGTTCGTGCAAGGACCGCGAGATCCTGCGCAACGATCCGCACAAGCTGATCGAAGGCGCGCTGATCGCCGGTTTCGCGATGCGCGCGCGGGCGGCTTACATTTACATTCGCGGCGAATATATCATGGAAGCCAAGGTCATGGAGGCGGCCGTCCAGGAAGCCTATGACGCGGGCCTGATCGGCAAGAATGCCGCCAAATCCGGCTATGATTTCGACGTCTTCGTCCACCGCGGCGCCGGCGCCTATATCTGCGGCGAAGAAACCGCGATGATCGAAAGCCTCGAGGGCAAGAAGGGCCAGCCGCGCCTGAAACCGCCGTTTCCCGCCGGGGCCGGTCTCTATGGCTGCCCGACGACAGTAAATAACGTGGAGTCGATCGCGGTGGTACCGACGATCATGCGGCGCGGCGCGGCCTGGTTCGCCAGCTTTGGCCGCGAGAACAACCACGGCACGAAGCTGTTCCAGGTTTCCGGCCATGTCGAGAAACCGGCGGTGTTCGAGGAAGCGATGTCGATCCCGTTCCGCGACATGATCGAGAAACATTGTGGCGGCATTACCGGCGGCTGGGACAATCTGCTGGCGGTGATTCCGGGCGGATCGTCGGTGCCCTTGGTGCCGGCGGCGCAGATCATGGACGCGCCGATGGACTTTGACGGGCTGAAGGATCTCGGTTCCGGTCTGGGCACCGCGGCGGTGATCGTGATGGACAAGTCGACCGATATCGTCCGCGCGATTTCCCGGCTCGCCTATTTCTACAAGCATGAAAGCTGCGGCCAGTGCACGCCGTGCCGCGAAGGCACCGGCTGGATGTGGCGGGTGATGGAAAAAATGCGCGACGGCGATGCGGAAATCGGCGATATCGACACGCTCTACGAAGTCACCAAGCAGGTCGAAGGCCACACCATCTGCGCGCTCGGCGATGCGGCGGCGTGGCCGATCCAGGGGCTGATCCGCCATTTCCGTCCCGAGATGGAACGTCGCATTCGCGAACATAAGGGCGAAAATATGGTGCCCGAAGTCATGGAGGCAGCGGAGTAATCATGCCTAAAGTCACCGTAGATGGCATCGAAATCGAAGTGCCGCAGGGCGCGACCGTGCTGCAGGCGGCGGAGCTTGCGGGCAAGGAAATCCCGCGTTTCTGCTATCATGAACGGCTGAGCATCGCCGGCAATTGCCGCATGTGTCTGGTCGAGGTCAAACCGGGGCCGCCGAAACCGCAGGCGAGCTGTGCGCTGCCCGCTGCCGAGGGTCAGGAAATCCGCACCGACAGCGAAATGGTCAAGAAGGCGCGCGAAGGGGTGATGGAGTTTCTCCTGATCAACCATCCGCTCGACTGCCCGATCTGCGACCAGGGCGGCGAATGCGACCTGCAGGACCAGGCGATGGCCTATGGCAAGGGCGGCTCGCGCTATGAAGAGAACAAGCGCGCGGTTACCGAGAAATATATGGGGCCGATCGTCAAGACGTCGATGACCCGCTGTATCCATTGCACGCGCTGCGTGCGCTTTGCCGAGGAAGTTGCCGGGGTCGAGGAAATTGGCGCGATTGGCCGTGGCGAGGGAATGGAGATTACCTCCTATCTCGAAGGCGCGGTGCACAGCGAACTCAGCGGCAATGTCGTCGATCTCTGCCCTGTCGGCGCTTTGACCAGCAAGCCTTATGCGTTTGAAGCGCGTCCTTGGGAGTTGACCAAGACGCTCGGCATCGACGTGATGGACGCGGTCGGCACCAATATCCGGATCGACAGCCGCGGCCGCGAAGTGCTGCGGGCACTGCCGCGCGTCAACGATGACGTGAACGAGGAATGGGCGACCGACAAGACCCGGCACGCGATCGACGGCCTGATGAAGCGCCGGCTCGACAAGCCTTATGTGCGCAAGAACGGCAAGCTGGAAGAAGCAAGCTGGAACGAAGCGTTCCAGGCGATTGCCGATGTGAAGGCCGGTAGTTCTGTTGCGGCAATTGCGGGTGATCTGGTCGATTGCGAGACGATGTACGCGGCGAAAAAACTGCTGAAGTCGATGAAATCGGAGATGCTGGAAGGCCGCCAGACCGGGCTATCCTATGATGTCAGCAATCTGGCTGCGGTGAATTTCAACACGACCATCGCCGGGATCGAGGACGCGGATGTGATCCTGCTGGTCTCGACCAACCCGCGCTGGGAAGCCTCGCTGGTCAACACGCGAATCCGCAAGGCGGTGCGCCAGGGCCATGCGAAGGCTTTCGGTATCGGACCGGAAGCGGATCAGACCTATCCGGTCGAATGGCTGGGTGATGATATGGGCCTGCTGGCGAAGCTGCCCAAGGCGGCTGCCGATGCGCTGAAAGACGCGGAGCGGCCTGCGATCATCCTTGGCGGCGGTGCGCTCAGCATCGAAGGCGCACATGGCGCGGCTCTCAAGCTGGCAGACAAATATAAACTGGTCCGGGATGGCTGGAACGGTTTCAATGTCCTGCATATCGGCGCCTCGCGTACCGGCGGGCTGATGCTCGGCTATGCCCATGACGGCGGCATCAAGGCGATTGCCGAGACCAAACCGAAACTGCTGTTCGCGCTTGGTGCCGATGAAATGGATTACGGATTGTTCAAGGACAGTTTCAAGGTCTTCATCGGCCATCATGGCGATGCCGGTGCCCATGCGGCGGACGTGATCCTGCCGGGTGCCGCCTATACCGAGAAAGACGGCACCTATGTCAATCTCGAAGGCCGGGTGCAGCGTTCCAACAAGGCGATTTTTGCGCCGGGCGACGCGCGCGAGGACTGGAGCATATTGCGGGCCTTGTCGGATGTGCTGGGCAAGACCCTGCCGTTTGACAGCTTCGAGGAATTGCGGGTGAAGATGGCCAAGGATCATCCTGAACTAGGCACAGAAGGTCTGGTGACGTTTGACTGGGCACCGCCGAAAGACCTGCCAGGCGCGCCAAAGGGGCAGGGGGTCCATCCGATCAAGGATTTCTACCTGACCAACTGTATCGCCCGTGCGAGCGGCACGATGCAGCGCTGCTCGGCGGAATTGCTGCATGCCGATGACGAGATGATGGAGGCGGCAGAGTGAAGATGACCAAACTGCCAATCGTCCTGAGCCTGTCGAAGGACAGCCTGCTCGTACACCGTTCATACTTCGACAAGCTCAGCACGAACGGTGCTCCTGTCTTTTTTCCTCCTTGTGCGAAACACGGGGAGGGGAACCGCGCGAAGCGTGGTGGAGGGGCATTCGCCTCGACCAGTTGCCCCTCCGTCACGCCTTCGGCGCGCCACCTCCCCAAAGCTTCGCTTCAGGGAGGAAATATCTGATGACCGAGTTTCTCCAATCCACTTTCCTCGGTGCCGAACTCGGTTGGTTCGTTGGTACGCTGGCGCTGATTCTGCTGATTGCTTTGCCGCTGATGCTTGCGGTCGCGATGATCATTTATGTCGACCGCAAGATCTGGGCCGCAATGGCGCTACGCCGTGGTCCCAATGTGGTTGGGCCCTTTGGCCTGCTCCAGTCGTTTGCCGATGGTTTGAAGGTGTTTCTGCAGGAAACGATCATTCCGTCAGGCGCCAACAAGGGCCTGTTCCTGATTGCGCCGATCATCACCTTTACCGTGGCTCTGCTCGCCTGGGCGGTTATCCCGTTCGGCGAAGACATGGTGCTGGCCAATATAAACATCGGCCTGCTCTACATTCTCGCGATCAGTTCGCTGGGCGTCTACGGCGTGGTGATCGCCGGCTGGGCGAGCAACTCGAAATACCCCTTCTTCTCTGCGATGCGCGCTGCGGCGCAGATGATCTCCTACGAAGTCTCGATCGGCTTCATCCTGATCTCGGTGGTGTTGTTTGCCGGAACCTTCAATCTTTCCGATATCGTGCTTTCGCAAGAGGGGCATATTTTCGGGATCGTCAATGCCTATGGTCTGAACCCGTTGCTGTTCCCGATGGCAGTGGTGTTCCTGATCGCCTCGATGGCGGAAACCGCACGCCATCCCTTTGACCTGACCGAAGCGGAAAGCGAACTGGTTGCCGGCTATCAGACCGAATATTCGTCGATGTCCTTCGCTTTGTTCTGGCTCGGTGAATATGCCAATATCCTGCTGATGTGCGCGCTCAACGCAATCCTGTTCTGGGGCGGATGGCTGCCGCCGCTGGATGTTGACTGGATTCCGTGGTTCGACATTCCGGGCATCTTCTGGCTGTTCGGCAAGATGTTCTTCTTTTTCTTCATCTTCAGCTGGGTGATGGCGACCGTACCACGCTACCGCTATGACCAGCTGATGCGTCTCGGCTGGAAGATATTCCTGCCGCTTAGTCTGCTCTGGGTATTCCTGGTCAGCGGCTATGTGATGATCGACAAATTTGGATTGCCGCTATGAGTATCGCCCAACATATCAAAGCCTTCACCCTGTTCGAATTTATCGGCGCGCATATGCTGACGCTGAAATATTTCTTCAAGGCGAAGAAGACGATCAATTACCCCTATGAGAAGAACCCGATTTCGCCGCGGTTCCGGGGTGAGCATGCGTTGCGCCGTTATCCCAATGGCGAGGAACGCTGCATTGCGTGCAAACTGTGCGAAGCGGTCTGTCCGGCGCTGGCGATCACGATCGAGGCTGAGCCGCGCGAGGACGGATCGCGCCGTACCACGCGCTATGATATTGACATGACCAAGTGCATCTACTGCGGTTTTTGTCAGGAAGCCTGCCCGGTCGACGCGATCGTCGAAGGACCGAATTTCGAATATTCGACCGAGACGCGCGAAGAGCTGATTTATGACAAGTCGAAGCTGTTGGAAAACGGCGACAAATGGGAGCGGGCAATCGCGGCAAACCTTGCCGCCGATGCGCCCTATCGGTAAGGCGGCGCTGTGATGATTCCAATGGGGGAAAATGTGCAAAAATATGCTGAACCTTTCCTTCTTGTGCGCAGCACGGGGAGGGGGACCATCCGCAGGCTGGTGGAGGGGCGCCGCGCCATCCTCACTTCGTTCGGCCCCTCAGTCGTGCATTCTGCACGCCACCTCCCCGAAGCTTCGCTTCAGGGAGGATGTGTATAATGCAAATATTCGCTTTCTATCTTTTTGCATCGGTCGTGCTGGCCAGCGGTGCCTTTTGCATCTTTGCGCGCAATCCGGTGCATAGTGTTTTGTGGCTGATCCTGGCGTTTTTCAACGCTGCCGGACTGATGGTTCTGATCGGCGCCGAATTTATCGCGGCGCTGCTGGTTATTGTCTACGTCGGCGCGGTCGCGGTATTGTTCCTGTTTGTCGTGATGATGCTCGACATCGATTTTGCCGAACTCAGGGCAGGTTTCATGAAACATCTGCCGCTCGGCCTGTTGCTGGCGCTGGTTCTGGTAGTAGAAATCATCTTTGGCGTTGGTGCATGGCAGTCGTCGGGCATGGGCGAGGCGACCGCTGCGGTCGGCCCGCCGGCTGGCGCTCCGTCCAATATCGAGCAGCTCGGTGCTCTGCTCTACACCAAATATGTCTTCCTGTTCGAGGCTGCGGGCTTGATCCTGCTGGTCGCGATGGTCGGCGCAATCGTTCTGACCCATCGCACCCGCGGCGGCGTCCGCAAGCAGAATATTGCAGACCAGGTCGCGCGCCGGCCCGAGGATGCGACCCGCAACACGCAGCCCGAAGTCGGCAAGGGGGTAGAGCTATGATCGGTATTGAGCATTATCTTGTGGTCAGCTCGATCCTGTTTGTGATGGGCATGCTCGGCATTTTCCTGAACCGGAAGAATATCATCATCATCCTGATGGCGATCGAACTGATCCTGCTCGCCGTGAACCTGAATTTTGTCGCGTTCAGCGCCTTTCTCGGTGACATGACCGGTCAGGTGTTTGCCATGTTCATTCTGACGGTGGCCGCCGGCGAGGCCGCTATCGGGCTCGCCATTCTCGTGATTTACTTCCGTCAACGCGGCACCATTGCCGTCGATGATGTCAACCGGATGAAGGGTTAGCAACTTGACGATCCAGCTTATCGTTTTTCTGCCGCTGCTGGCAGCGATTGTCGCCGGGTTCGGCAACCGCGTCATCGGCAATGTGCCAGCGAAAATTGTTACCACCGGTGCGCTGTTCGCTTCCTGTGCGCTGAGCTGGCCCGTGTTTATCGATTTTCTGGCCGCGAACCGGAGCGCCGAAGTCGTACCGGTGCTGACCTGGCTGGTTTCCGGCGATCTCAATTTTGACTGGGCGCTGCGCGTCGATGCACTGACCGCGGTGATGCTGGTGGTGGTGACCACCGTATCCGCGCTCGTGCACCTCTATTCATGGGGCTATATGGATGAAGATCCGGACCAGCCGCGCTTCTTCGCCTATCTGTCCCTGTTTACCTTTGCCATGCTGATGCTGGTGACCGCCAACAATCTGGTGCAGATGTTCTTTGGCTGGGAAGGTGTCGGCCTGGCGTCCTATCTGCTGATCGGTTTCTGGTTCAAGAAGCCGAGCGCCAATGCCGCCGCCATCAAGGCCTTTGTCGTCAACCGCGTTGGCGATCTCGGCTTCATGCTCGGCATCTTCGGTACATTCCTGGTCTTTGGCACCGTGTCGATCCCGGAAATTCTCGAAGCCGCGCCTGGCATGGCCGGGTCGACCATTACCTTTGCCGGGATGCGTCTCGACACGATGACCATCCTCTGCCTGCTCTTGTTTATCGGCGCGATGGGCAAGTCGGCGCAGCTTGGCCTGCACACCTGGCTGCCTGACGCGATGGAAGGCCCGACCCCGGTGTCGGCGCTGATTCACGCTGCCACCATGGTGACCGCGGGCGTGTTCATGGTCTGCCGCCTGTCGCCCATGTTCGAAACCAGCCCGGTTGCCCTGACGGTTGTCACGATTGTCGGCGCATCCACCGCGATCTTCGCGGCCACGGTTGGCCTGGTCCAGCATGATATCAAGCGGGTAATCGCCTATTCGACCTGTTCGCAGCTCGGTTATATGTTCTTTGCCGCCGGCGTCGGTGCCTATAGCGCGGCGATGTTCCACCTGTTTACCCACGCCTTCTTCAAGGCGCTGTTGTTCCTTGGTGCCGGTTCGGTGATCCACGCGATGCATCACGAGCAGGACATGCGCTATTATGGCGGCCTGCGGAAAGAAATCCCGCTGACTTTCTGGGCAATGATGGCGGGAACACTGGCGATTACCGGTGTCGGTATCGTTGGTCTGGGCGGTTTCGCCGGCTTTTACTCCAAGGATGCGATTATCGAGGTCGCCTTTGCCAGCGGTACCGAGGTCGGACAGTTCGCCTATGCCATCGGTGTCCTCGCGGCGCTGCTGACCAGCTTTTACAGCTGGCGGCTGATGTTCCTGACCTTCTGGGGCACGCCGCGCTGGATCCAGTCGGAGCATATCCAGCACAGCGTCCACAAGACGCCGGAACAGGCCGGGGCCGACACGACGGGTGGCTATCATCCACATGAAAGCCCGCTGTCGATGCTGATTCCACTGGGCGTATTGGCAACCGGCGCCGTCTTTGCCGGCTTCCTGTTCCACAACCAGTTTGTTGAAGCGGCCGAGGGCGCCGTATTCTGGGCCGGAAGCCTGGCGTTTGACGAACATCTGATGCATGAAATTCATGAAGTGCCGCTGTGGGTCAAACTGTCTTCGACGGTCGCAATGCTGACCGGACTGGCGACCGCGATCTTCATGTACTTCTTCGGCAAGGATCGGCCTGCGCGTTTGGCGGCAACTTTCAGCCCGCTGTACAATTTCTTCTTCAACAAATGGTATTTCGACGAGCTTTACCACCTCATTTTCATCCGTCCGGCTTTCTGGCTGGGCCGGCTGTTCTGGAAGGGTGGCGATGAAGGCACGATCGACCGCTTCGGACCCAATGGTATCGCCTCGGTGATCGCCAGCGGCTCGGGCGTGATGAAACGCTTCCAGAGCGGATATCTCTATACCTATGCGTTGGTCATGCTGCTCGGCCTCGCCGCTGCCGCGACCTGGATTATCGTGCAGGGAGCCGGCGCATGAACCAGCTTGATTTTCCGATCCTGTCGCTGATGATGGGTCTGCCGATGCTGGCCGCGATCATCTGCCTGTTCCTCAATGCACAGGCGGCGCGCTGGTTGGCGCTGGCAACGACGCTGGCGCTGTTCGGTCTCGGCATTGTGCTGTGGGCCAATTACGATATCGGCGGGCCGCAATGGCAATATGTCGAGCGCGCCGAGCTGTTCGGCAATTTCGCCTGGGCGCTGGGTATCGACGGCATTTCGATGATGCTGATCATGCTGACCGTCTTCCTGATGCCGATCTGTATCGGTGCCAGCTGGGAAGCGATCCAGACACGGGTCGGCGAATATATGGCGGCCTTCCTGTTCATGGAAGTGCTGATGATCGGCGTGTTTGCGGCGCAGGATCTGTTTCTGTTCTACATTTTGTTCGAAGCCGGCCTGATCCCTATGTATCTGATCATCGGTATCTGGGGCGGGGCGAACCGGATATACGCCAGCTACAAATTCTTCCTCTATACGCTGCTCGGTTCGGTGGTGATGCTGATCGCGATGCTGTGGATGGTGCAGGATGCGGGTACCAGCGATATCCCGACCTTGCTCAACTATGATTTCGCGCCCGAGGCGCAGACCTGGCTATGGCTGGCCTTCTTCGCCAGCTTTGCGGTGAAGATGCCGATGTGGCCGGTCCATACCTGGCTGCCGGATGCGCATGTACAGGCGCCAACTGCCGGTTCGGTCATCCTGGCGGGCGTCTTGCTGAAAATGGGTGGCTACGGTTTCCTGCGTTTCTCTTTGCCGATGTTCCCGGAAGCGTCCGAACAGTTCATCTGGCTGATCTTCGGCCTGTCAATGGTCGCTGTCGTCTACACCTCGCTGGTGGCTTTGGTGCAGCAGGACATGAAGAAGCTGATCGCCTATTCGTCCGTTGCCCATATGGCGATCGTGACGCTCGGCCTGTTCGCGTTCAATCGCCAGGGTATCGAGGGTGCGATCATCGTGATGCTGAGCCACGGTCTGGTGTCCGGCGCGCTGTTCCTGTGCGTCGGTGTAATCTACGACCGGTTGCACACGCGCGAAATCGACCGTTACGGCGGTCTGTCGATCAACATGCCGAAATATGCGATATTGTTCATGCTGTTCACCATGGCCTCGATCGGCCTGCCGGGCACCAGCGGGTTTGTCGGCGAATTCCTGTCGCTGGTCGGCCTGTACAAGGTCAACAGCTGGGTCACTCTGGTCGCCACGACCGGTATCATCCTGGGCGCGGGCTATATGCTCTATCTCTATCGCCGGGTCGCCTTTGGCGAGCTGGTCCATGATGACGTCAAGGCAATGCCGGATCTGTCGGCGCGCGAAATGGCGTTGCTGGCACCGATTGCCGCAGCAGTGATGTGGATGGGTGTCTATCCGGAAAGTTTCATGGCACCGATCCGCGGTGACGTCGGGGCGCTGGTGGCACGGATCGACCGCGCTGCTCCGGAAGGCGACGCGCATCTCAAAATGGGCGAAGCGAAACCGGCAATCAAAGATGAAGCCCACAGGGAGGCGCACTAATGAACCTTGCATCGTCCCTCTGGCTGGTATCGCCGGAAGTCTTCCTCTCGGTCTCGAGCCTGATCCTGCTGCTGGTTGCGGCATGGAGCCAGGAAAAAGCCGCGCGTCTGATCACCATCTTGTCGGTAGCGGCGCTGTTCGGCGCTTCGACACTGCTGATGGCCCTGTCGCACAATCCCGATTTCAAGGGTGGTGCGGACGCGTTTGACGGCCTGTACCGGATGGATGCATTCGGCAGTTCGGCAAAATTCCTGATCTATCTGGCGGCAATCATCTCGTTGATCGTGGCACCGCGCTTCTTCCAGGCTGGCGGCAAATACCGGTCGGAATATCCGGTGCTGATCCTGTTTGCCACCATCGGCATGGGGATGATGGTCTCCGCGACCGACATGATGACGCTCTACATCGGTCTCGAGCTGAACAGCCTGTCCGCCTATGTGCTGGCCAGCTTCATCCGGACCGACATCCGCTCGTCCGAGGCGGGGCTCAAATATTTCGTTCTCGGCGCGCTGGCGAGCGGGATGCTGCTGTTCGGTATTTCGCTGGTTTACGGCTTTGCCGGTTCGACCAGCTTTGCCGTGATTGGCGATGCGTTGAGCGGTGATCTGTCGACCGGGCCGCTGATCGGTCTGGTGCTGGTGCTCTCGGGCCTGGCGTTCAAGATCAGCGCGGTACCGTTTCATATGTGGACGCCCGACGTGTATGAAGGCGCCCCGACACCGGTATCTGCTTTCTTCGCCAGTGCCCCCAAGGTCGCCGCTGTGGCGCTGACCGCGCGGGTGATCATTGACGCGTTCGGCGGCCAGACTTCGGCCTGGCAGCAGATCATCGTGTTTGTCGCGCTGGCCTCGATCATTCTCGGTGCGGTTGCCGCGATCGGACAGCAGAATATCAAGCGGCTGCTCGCCTACAGCTCGATCAACAATGTCGGCTTTCTGCTGATTGGTCTTGCTGCCGGTACCGCTCAGGGCATTTCGGCGATGATGTTCTATCTGGCGATCTATGTCGCGATGACGCTGGGCAGCTTTATCTGCGTGCTCGAGATGCGTGGCAAGGATGGCAAGCCGCTGGAAAGCCTGTCGAGCCTGGCCGGCCTGTCGCAAACGCAGCCCGGCCTTGCTGCCGCCTTTGCCGTATTCATGTTCTCGCTGGCCGGTATTCCGCCGCTGTTCGGTTTCTGGGGCAAGTTCCTGGTATTTGATGCAGCGGTTGCCGCGGGCATGCTGCCGCTGGCAGTGATCGGTATCGCCGCTTCCGTGATCGGTGCCTTTTACTATATCAAGGTCGTCAAGATCATCTATTTTGATGATCCTGCCGACGAAATCGCGGTCACCGGACACAAGGCCGAAAATATATTGATCGCGATACTGGCACTGATCGTATCGCCACTCGGCTATCTGGCGATTCCCTTCGTTGCACCGATAACCGCAGCAGCGGCAGCGGCGCTCTTCTGACCAATTCCGTAAAGACCGTTGCCGAAACCGCATCGACCAATGCGGATGTAAAGCTGTTGGTGGAGCAGGACAGTGTGGCCGAAGGCTTCTGGCTGCGCGCCGAAAAACAGGTTGGTGGCGTCGGACGGCTCGGTCGGAAATGGGAAAGCCCGCCGGGCAATCTCTATTGCAGCACGGTGGTCGACATCAGGTCCGGCGATCCCGCTCCGTCGAGCCTGTCCTTTGTCACCTCGCTGGCGGTCTACGACATGCTGAATGTGCAGCTCCGCGAGAAGACAGTGATTATGTTGAAATGGCCCAATGACATATTGGTCAATGATGCAAAAATCTGCGGAATATTGTTGGAGCGGGCATCAGACAAAGTCGTTGTCGGGATCGGTATCAACATTGTCAGCGCGCCCGACCTGCCGGAGCGCAAAACGACATATTTGCAGGCGGCCAATGATCTGAATGAAAATGACGCGTCGCAAATCCTGGACTATCTGATTCCGGAATTCGAGAAACGGCTGAAACAATGGCGGTTATCCGGCCTTCGGTCGATTTTGTACGACTGGCAACGCGTGGCGCATGACAAGGGCAGCAACCTGCTGGTCTCCAACCACCAGGGCGACAAGATTGCTGGCGAATATCAGGGTCTGAATGACGATGGCGCGCTGCGCTTGAGTAAGGCTGATGGAACGCTTATTGTGCTCCATGCTGGCGATGTTGAAATGGATCAGCGGGATGCCGGATGAATGAAAGGTCGAAGTCATGCTGCTAGCCATTGACGCTGGTAACACCAATGTTGTCTTCGCCCTGTTCGATGGCGACGATATTCGTGCCCGTTGGCGGATTGCCACAGACGCGCGCCGCACAGCGGATGAATATGTCGTCTGGCTGCGGCAGCTTCTGGAACTGGAAGGCCTTGAACTGGGCTCTGTCGATGCGGTGATCATCGGCACGGTCGTGCCGCGGGCGCTGCACAATCTGTCGGTATTGTCGGAAAAATATTTTGGCGTGACGCCGTTGATTGCCGGGCGTGGCGATGCGGCATGGGGTGTCGCTCTTGATGTCGAGCAACCCGACAGCGTCGGGGCTGACCGTGTGCTGAACGTGATCGCGGCGCATCACAAATATAAGCAGGATATTGTCATCATCGATTTTGGCACGGCCACCACATTCGATGTCGCCGACTATCAAGGTGCCTACAAGGGCGGGATCATTGCGCCCGGCATCAATCTCTCGCTCGATGCGCTGGTCGGAAAAACCGCACAATTACCGCGTATCGCCCTGGAATCTCCGGAAGATGACAATGTCATTGGTACAACGACCGAAAGCCAGATGCTGATCGGTATTTTCTGGGGTTATGTCGCGATGATCGAGGGGCTGGTGGCGCGCACGAAGGCGCAAATCGGCCGACCGACGAAAATCATCGCTACCGGCGGATTAGCCATTCTTTTTGACGAACATACAGATGTATTCGACCATCTGGAAGCAGACCTGACTCTCCAGGGCCTGCATTTCCTCTATCAGCGAGCAACACACGCTTCATGACAAAACCAAAAAAAGAACTTCTGTTCCTGGCCCTTGGCGGCTCGGGCGAAATCGGCATGAATGTCAACCTGTACGGTTGCGACGGCAAGTGGGTGATGGTCGATCTCGGCATGACATTTGCGGACCCCAGTTATCCGGGTATCGACCTGATCCTGCCGGATCTCGAATTTATCGAGAAACATCGCAAGGACCTGCTCGGCATTGTGCTGACCCATGGTCACGAGGATCATATCGGCGCGGTTCCCTATTTTGCCGCCGATCTCGATGTGCCGCTGTTCGCGACGCCGTTCACCGCCGGCCTGATCCGCCGCAAGCTGGAAGAAGTCGGCCTTGAACGAGAGGTCGAGCTCAATATCATTCCGAATGAAGGCAGCTTCGATCTCGGTCCGTTCGGCTTCCGCTATCTGCCGATCGCGCACTCTATTGCCGAAGGCAATGCGATGCTGATCGACACGCCTTATGGCCGGATTTTCCACACCGGTGACTGGAAACTGGACGACGAACCGGTACTGGGTGTGCCCTCATCTCCCGAAGAACTGCAGAAAATCGGTGATGAAGGGATTCTCGCCATGGTCTGCGATTCGACCAATGTTTTCAATGACAAGGCCTCCGGATCGGAAGGCGAGGTGCGCCGGAACCTGATGCGGGTGGTCGACGAAATCGACACGAGGATCGTCGTGACGACCTTTGCTTCCAATGCTGCCCGGCTGCAGACGCTTGGCGAAGTTGCCATCCATGCCGGCCGCAAGCTTTGCGTCGCCGGCCGCTCGCTTGACCGGATTATCGAGAATTGCCGGGAAAACGGCTATCTGAAGAATTTTCCCCCGACCGTGGATTTCCAGGAGGCGATGAGCCTGCCGCGCGGGGAGGTGATGATCATCGCGACCGGTGGCCAGGGCGAGGCGAGGGCGGCATTGGGCCGGATTGCCGGCGACAGCCACCAGATCAAGCTGTCCGAAGGCGATCATGTGCTGTTTTCGTCGAAGCAGATTCCCGGCAATGAAATTGCTATCGGCCGGATCCAGAACCAGCTTGCGGCCAAGGGTGTGGTGATGATTACCGAACGGCAGGAACATATCCATGTGTCAGGCCACCCCGGACAACCGGAACTGGCGCAGATGTACGAGTGGATCAAGCCGGAGATTCTGGTGCCGGTCCATGGCGAAATCCGTCATATGAAAGCGCAGGCGCGCTTTGGCCTGGAGCAGGGCATCCCGAAAGCCATATTCCAACAGAATGGCGATGTTGTGCGTCTGGCACCGAAGGGACCCAAAATATTGGGTCAGGAACGGACCGGACGCCTGGTCGTGGATGGTGACGTGATCATCCCTGCTGACGGCAAAACCCTGAACGACCGGCGCAAGACAGCGCATAACGGGATGATTTCGGTGGCAATCGGTCTGGATCAGAAGGGTAAGATCTTTGGCCAGCCGGTGCTGAAAATGCATGGCGTGCCGCTGGAGGAAGACGAAGAGGATTTTCTTGACGAGGTCGTCGACAAGATCATGGCCAATTATGCAAAACCGGTGGGCGATATCGACAAATTCAATGAAGCTATCCGCCTGCTGGTCCGCCGCAGCGCGACCGAGTGGACGGGCAAGAAACCAATTGTTTCGGTGCTGACCGTGGAGGCCTGACGAGTCATGCAACTCACTTCCATCGTCGCAATCTACGTACTGTTCTGGGTAATTGCTGCGTTCATCATCCTGCCTGTCGGAATCCGCAGCCATCACGAAACCGGTGTGAAAATGATGAAGGGGCAGTCGGACGGAGCTCCGGTCAACTTTCGTCCATGGCGGGTACTGTTGCTGACAACGCTGCTGGCGACTGCGATGTTCGGTCTATTCTATCTCAACTATGTCTATGGCTGGGTCACCATGGACGACATTGATTTCTTCAATAGCCGCGACCGGATGCAATAGTCTTGATGTTAATTGCGCAGGCGTTCGATTGCCTGGGCCAGAGCGACATAGAGTTTGCCGACATCGGATGACAGCAGGGTCACGCTGATCGCGCTGCCGTCACGCGTCGCGAGCACACCGCGCAGCATCGCTTCAAAATCATGGATATAGCGGTTCACATGTTCGCGGAATTCGTCGTTTCCGGAATATTGCGCCAGGATTTCCCTGACTTCCCTGCCATCGAGCAGACGAACGGCGCGCCGCGTAAAAATGCCGCGGTCGCCCTTCAGATAGGCCGCCCATTCCGTGTCGGTGACATCGTTGGACAGGATTTTCCCGACGTCGATCGAGATGGAGTTGAGCGATTCGGTTAGCTGAGCCACGCGCCGGGTGAAATTCTCGTCGCTGCTTTGCTCGGCCTTTTCCTTGGCAAACAGAATACGCTGTTCCAGACTGGTCGTCATATCCTCGATCGCCGCCAGCTGATCGGTCAGATGCGCGGCGGTCGACTGGGTGGTTGCAACCGCGCTCGAAACAGCCTGCTCCAGTTTCGGCGCGATCGAGGCAATCTTGTCGTCGATGATCCGATTCAAGCTTTCTTCGCTCATCTTTTCGAAGGCCTCGGTAGAACCGGCAATCGAATTCTCCAGCGCTTGTCGTGAATGTTCGGATGCCTGTTTGGCGGTTTCCTTGACCTGCAGCAGGGCGCTGATCATCTTTTCGCCAGCGCTCTCGGTCAGCGCTTCATTCTGTTCGCGGACCTCCGTAATGGCCTTCGAGATTTCGGCAATCTGGTCAACGACGGATTGGCTGGCCTCGTCACTCGCTTCTCGCAACTGGCGGATATGCTCTTGTTGCTTGCTGATCGAGTGGTCGGTTTGCGCAACTTGCTGTGTCACTCTGCCTGCATCTTCCTGCGCCTTGCGGGCATGGGTTGCGATCTGGCCGTAAAGCGCGAGACTTTCCTTTGATTTCTCCGCAACCCGTTCGAACGCGATCGGCAGGGTTTCATCCATTTCGCGGGCACTGCTGTCCAGTGCTACCAGTAATTTTTCCATCCGCTCGATCATTCCGTCGGCGGTGCCAAATCCATTTTCCAGCGATCGCTGCAGTTCGGCGCTATTCTGTTCCATGGCGGACATGGCAAAGGCCAGTTTTGCGGTTTTCTCGCCGCTTTCATTGTCCAGGGTTTTCACATTTTCCGCGATCTCGGTAATATTCTGATTGAGCGTCGCGGCCAGTGCCTTCAAACGCTGTTCTTCCTCGTCGGCAATCTTTCCTGCGCTCTCCAGGGCCAATTCCAGCGCCTCGAGATCCGTCCGCATAGCCTGGGAGGAGTCCGAGGCTTCTGCGGCAAGACGGGCGCGTGTCTTGTGGATGGTTTCAACGGTTTCGGAGGTTGTTTTGCGCAACAAGGCCGCCAGCTGGTTGGAGGCAGCCTCTGCTTCTTCAAGCTGCTCCGCCAGGCTGATCTTGATACGCTCGGCCTCGGCCGCGAGACTTTGCACCGACCGGCCCGACTTGTCGGTCAATGCGTCCAGACTCAATTTGGCAGCGGTCCCGACGTCGCCGATTTTTTTCAGGGTCGACACCATCGCTGTCATTTCCGTCTGCGCGGTTCGTCCGGCATTGCCAATCTGGTTGGTTACGTCCTTTGCGGTACTGATCACCACGGGCAGATGTTCGCGCAGCTGTTCGAGATTCCGGTAGGCGGTGCTGCCGACATCATCCAGCTTCTGCATCTTGCCCAGCCCATCATCAAGCGACTTGCGGATCAGGCCGGCGGCGGTTGTCAACTTGCTGGATGACTGGGTACCGAGAGATTCCAGTTCACGGCTTTCATGGCCGAGAAATTCGCGCGCGACGCTAAGTTCATTGTTGACCGTTTTCAGACGGGTTTCGAGCAATTCGGACTCGGTGCGCAGCGAAAGGGCAACATCGGCGAAGCGGCCGGCTTCGCGGCTGCTGTTGCGCATGTAGAGCAGATAGGCAATGCCAAGTGTCGCGATCGGCAGACACCATTGCGTCAGCAAGTCAATACCGGCCCGGGCCGTGGGCATTGTTGCAAAAATATCGCGGTTGGCCCACAGGAAAAATCCGGTCCATCCGGCGGCGGTGATGCCAAGCAACAGCAGCGGAAGGAAGCGAGAGCGGGAATGGCCGGTGACCATCTCATCCGCATAATGATTCCATTCATCATCCGAAGAGACATCGCTATTTTGCTGATTTTCATCAGGAAAATCTTGCTGTTCCGCCTCCGGTTCAGGGGTTTTGCTTTCGCTGCCCGCGGTTGTTTCTGTCTGGCCTTCGCCGGAATTTTCATCCCGATCACGCCACATCCCGATTATTTTAGATTCACCTGCCATAAGACTATTTACCACAATATCAGATCATAGAAACCATAAGTTAACCATATCGCGTGTAAACGGTGGAAATGTCATTTGATTATGGGGCTTTGGATGCCGCTCTGACGGCTGCAGTGGGGGATGACCAGCCACTCATCGCGGAACTGCGCGCGGCTTTCCTTGAAAGCGCGAAACGGCAGGTCGATCTGCTCGGAAGAGCGCGCTGCGATGCCAATTGGGAATATGCCGCCTGGCGCCTCAAGGGCCTGGCTGCAAGTTTCGCCGCGACCAAGATTCTACAACTGGCAGACGAAGCGGCGCATTCCGCACCCGGCGATCCGGTGATTTTGCGGAAACTGGAACGGGCCGTGTCCGCGGTAGAGGCCCACCGGGACTGATAGCCCGGTCCAGGGGTGCCGAACGCACGCCGACCACCAGATTATCCCTTGGCATGTCCGGACGCCACCATCTATGGATAGGAACATGTTTCCTCTTCATCGTTCGGGACCCCCATATTCGTGAAACTGGCACTGATTTCCCTCGCAAAAGACGATCTCGACGGGAACGGCCCGATCGCGCTGCTTCCTCTGTTCGCCGGAACGCTGCTCGATTTGCAGATTCAGGCTGCGCAACAATTGGGCTGCGAGAAGTTCATTTTCCTGTGCCCGGTGACCCACGGTGCGCTCCTGCAGAAAATCGATGCGATGAAGCAGCAGGGCCTTGACGCGGAATATGTCCGCAGCCCCAGTGATCTGGTGCAATATGCGACCGATCAGGATCATATCATCTATTTCGCCGACGGCATTCTTCCCAATGACGAGATCGTCGATCAGCTGAGCGGAACTCCAAAGGAACTTCTGTTCACCGTACTGCAGGCCGAGGAATATCAGGAATTCGAGCGCATCGATCTCAACCAGCGCTGGCTCGGAATCGTCTCGCTTAACGCCGCGCGGCTGGTCGCCATGATCGATATTCCGGATGAGTGGGAGATCGGATCGGCGCTGCTCAGGACGGCGGTGCAGGCCGATTGCCCGCGCGCGATCATCTCGGACCGCCGGATGGGTGCTGGTGCCATTGCGCATATTCAGAGTGAAGTCAGCGCGGCGCAATTCACCCGCCGCAAGTTGAGAGACATGCCCGCCAAAAAGGACAATTTTCTCAACCGCTTTCTGCTACGGCCCCTGGTCAAGCGCAGCCTTCCGATGCTCTGGACAAAAAAGGCTGCGCCGCAATATCTGCAAATATTCACGCTGCTTGCGGGTCTTTCCGGCATCGGGGCGGCCGCTTTTGGCTATTCTGTCGCATCGCTGAGCCTGCTGTTTTTCGGCAGCGTCGCGCAATTCGTCCGGGCGTCGATGGTGCACTTTGCCAGTGCGGAAAAAGGCCGGGACTGGACGAGTTCCGCGCTGGACGGGATTGTCGCTACCGGTGTTGCAATCCTGTTGCTGCGAGCCTCAAACCCAATGACACTGGTGCCAAATCTGGTGATTTTTGCCCTGTTGCTGGCGCATCTTCTGCTTTTGCGGACCGGGTCGGGCGAAATCCGGCTGGCGTTGATAAAGCCGGATCTGCGACTGGTTCTGCTGATTCTGCTCCTGACGGCGATTCCGGGACCGATAGCCTATGGCATCTATGCCGCCGCGCTATACTCCGGACTGTCTCTCGTTCTGGACCGCTTTTTTGCAAAGAATTCGCCGAAAAACTGACCGCTTTGGGACGATTGCCTAAAAATTCGACTTAGCGGCTTGTTAACCACATTAGGGTACGGCCTTGGCATGGCAGAGCGAGTTTCTCCGATGGACCGAACGAAGCAGAACGATATTCTCCGGCGCGCGCGGGCGATAGCCGACAAGGCCTCGTTTGTGGCCGATGATTTTGCGCATGCCCTGTTTCCGCGTACCGATGTGCCGTTCAATGACCGCATGCGTTCGAACGCGCAGCAATATCTGCGCAGCGTGGTGCGCAATGTTGAAAGGCGCATCTGCGAGATTGCAACGGGGGATCTCGGCGTTTCCCAGGAAATGCTGTTGTCCGTCGGGCAGGGTGATGACGGTCAGAGCTATGCCTTGCTGGACCATGGCGGCCTGCTGAACAGGCCCGAGATTGTCCAGCATCTCTTCGTCAAGACACAACAGAGTGAACTGGCGGCCAGATTGCTGCAGAAGATTTCCCAGGAAGATCTCGAATCCACTCTGACCCGCCATCTCGACCATGAGGATCCGGTTGTCGCCAAAGCCGCGATGGGACTGCTGGTTGCGCAATCGAAGACCACGGGCTCGGCCGGCGAGATAGCTTGCAGTCTTGTCGATTTGCCGCCGGAAATTGTCTATGCGATTGCGTGGCCCGTGACAGCAGCGCTTGCGCGCCTGTCGGGTTCTCCCGGCGTCCGGCTGCAGCAGGCTGCGGAACGGCTGCTCGCGGAACATGACGAAAGCGCCGGCGTGGCACGCAAAGCCGAGCGCCTCGCCCAGTTGCTCGAACAAGCGGAAATGCAGCAGAAAATTGCGCCCCATCCGATGAAAGACGGTCTCTCACTATTTGTCGCACGGCTCGCCAGGCAATCCGGCCTGACCAGCGACCAGATTGTCACCTTCACGGCCGAGCCGGACATGGCACGATTCATTGTGGTGCTGCGCGCAGCGGATTATCCGGTGCAGGAAGCCCTTTCGATTTATGCGGCGCTCGATAGTGGTGACAATATTCTGACCGCAGCAACCTATGGCGAGCTTGATCGGGACCGGTGTTTGACTCTGGTGACTCGCTGGGCAGCGCCGGATGCCTATCAAAATGCCGACCGTATTCTGTCCCGCGACTATCTGGGCGAAGCGGAAAAATGACCGCCGCGCGCAAACTTGCTGAACCGGTCCGCGGGCAGGTGGATGCCGATGGCTTGCTGCTGACGGCTGACCCGCTGCTGATGCGCTTGCACCTGCGCTGTGGCGGAAAGGAAGCCGGACCGCTGGCGGTTCCCGAACTGGCAGCCTTGTGCCGCCTCAGTCGCCGGTTGGGCATGAACCTGTCGCGTCCGGTACAGGCGTCGGATGATGACAGCCGCATCGAAATGTGGGTTGAAACCCGTCTTGCATCCCCCGAAAAAGATCAGCCACTCAGCCTGTCGATCATCGACTGGAAAGAATATCCGCATGACGAGAACCACAAGAACGATCCGGCCCGGGATCGTGACTTTGACCGGCTGGAAGGACGGGGAGCGATCCGGACGGACGCGGCGTTGCGGATCATTGCCCAACAAATGCCAGGGAAGGCAATCCGGAATTTCGATGCCATCGGTCAGTCTCTGCTTGATATTTATGATGTAATCCCGCCTTCGGCCCATGCGAAATTGCTCGAAGCCGTGGCCGAACGTCAACCGGTCCGCAATCAACGGCTGCGGGAGAAAACCGGAGCACAGGCCCTGTTCCTGCTGCAGGGGCAGCCGCTGATTGACAAGGCCGGCCTGTTCGCCGGCTATCGCTTCACGGCGACGCCGGATGATTCGGTCGAGCGCCAGGAACCGGAAAAGGCAGATACAAAGGGTGCCGCCGGGAAGCTTATCAGCGACAGTCTGTTCGGCATGCAACTGGGGCCAGCGCTGCGCCAACCACTTGGCAAGATCATCGCCAATGCCGAAACCATCAGCAGCAAGCTGGAAGGCCCGCTGCGCGGCGACTATGCCAGCTATGCCAAGGATATCGCATCCGCCGGCCGGCATTTGCTCGATCTGGTCAATGATCTGTCCGATCTCGAAGCGATCGAGCGTCCCGAATTCACCGTTGCCGGCGATGATATCGATCTGATCGATCTCGCGCATCGGGCCGCAGGCCTGCTGGCGGTCAAGGCAGCAGATCATCAGATCCGGCTCGAGCTTCCCGACAAGGAGCAGAAGCTGCCGGCCAGCGGCGAATTTCGTCGTTCGCTGCAGATTCTTGTCAATCTGATCGGCAACGCTATCCGTTATTCACCCGATGGTTCGGTCATCAAGCTGCATGTGTCTTCCGAACCGGGGTTTGCGCAGATTTCCGTCAGCGATCAGGGCGCTGGCATTGCTGCGGAAGACCAGGAGCGAATTTTCGAGAAATTTGAACGGCTGGGCCGGTCCGGTGATGGCGGCAGCGGCCTCGGACTGTTCATCTCCCGCCGCCTCGCCCGCGCCATGGGCGGCAGTCTTACCGTAGAGAGTGCGGCCGACGAAGGCTCGACTTTTACCCTGTCACTGCCGGAACGGACAAAGCCATAAAAAAGGGGAGCGCAACGGCTCCCCCCTTTCCAATATCTTTCAGCGTTTAGCGTTTGTCGATTGACACATAGTCGCGCTTGGTCGGGCCTGTATAAAGCTGGCGCGGCCGGCCGATACGCTGACCCGGATCGGAAATCATCTCGTTCCACTGTGCAACCCAGCCGACGGTGCGGGCGAGGGCGAACAATACGGTGAACATCGATGTCGGGAAACCGATCGCCGACAGGATGATGCCCGAATAGAAGTCTACGTTCGGGAACAGTTTCTTGTCGATGAAATAGGGATCGTTGAGCGCCATTTCCTCGAGCTGCAGGGCGACTTCGAATACCGGATCCTTGACCTTCAGTGTGTCGAACACCTCGCGAACTGTCTCCTGCATCACCGAAGCGCGGGGGTCATAATTCTTGTAGACCCGGTGGCCAAAGCCCATCAGCCGGAACGGATCGTCCTTGTCTTTGGCGCGCGCGATATATTCCGGGATGCGATCGGGATGACCGATTTCCTTTAACATGTTGAGCGCTGCTTCATTGGCGCCGCCATGGGCAGGGCCCCACAGGCAAGCAATGCCGGCTGCGATGCAGGCAAACGGGTTGGCACCGGAAGAACCGGCGAGCCGGACCGTCGAGGTCGAGGCATTCTGCTCATGATCGGCGTGGAGGATGAAAATCCGGTCCATCGCCTTTTCGATCGCCGGGTTCACAACATATTCTTCGGCGGGAACGCCAAAGGTCATGCGCAGGAAATTGCCGGTGTAGGACAGTTCATTGTCCGGATAGACGAAGGGCTGGCCGATCGAATATTTGTAAGCCATGGCGGCAATGGTCGGCATCTTGGCGACCAGACGGTGGCTGGCAATCATCCGCTGGGCGGGATCGTTGATGTCCGTGCTGTCATGATAGAAGGCCGAGAGCGCGCCGACGACGCCGCACATGATCGCCATCGGATGGGCGTCGCGTCGGAAGCCCTGATAAAAACCGCGCAACTGTTCGTGCACCATCGTGTGGCGGGTTATCGTATTGGTGAAATCGGAATATTCGTCGGCAGTCGGCAATTCGCCGCGCAGCAGCAGGTGGGCAACTTCCATGAAACTGCTGTTCTCTGCCAGTTGTTCGATCGGATAGCCGCGGTGCAGCAGCACGCCTTCGCCGCCATCGATAAAGGTCAGCTCTGACTCGCAGCTGGCGGTCGATGTAAAACCGGGATCATAGGTGAATGCACCGGTCTGGCCGTATAATTTGCGAATATCGACGACATCCGGACCCTCTGTGCCGCTCAGAACGGGATATTCGTAATTATCCCCATTGATGCTGAATTTTGCGTTATCGCCCACGATATTATCCTTTCTGCTCCTGATACTCAGGTTATTTCTATTTGATCTGCAAGGCGCCCCAACGATTCTTCTTTGCCAAGAAGTATCAGGACGTCAAAAATTCCGGGTGAACTGGTGCTTCCCGTCAGTGCCGCGCGCATAGGTTGTGCGAGCTTTCCCAACCCCAATTCGGCAGACTCCGCGATCGCTTTTATGGTTTCTTCCGTAGCCTCGAGCGTCCAGTCATCCAGATCGATCAAGGCAAGGTGAATCGATTTAAGCAGCGTCCGTGCGCCAGCGTCTAGCAGATTTTCTGCCCGTTCGTCGAGAACAAGTGGGCGGTTTTTAAAGAGAAAAAGACTGGATTCGGCCAATTCGATGAGATTTTTGGCCCTGCTCTTCAAAACCGGCATGGCCTGTCCCAGCAACAGGCTGTCCGCAGCCGACAGGGAACGGTCCAAATGCTGTTCGATCCAGGGCGTTGCGAGCTGTACCAGCTGCGCATCATCGGCGTCGCGCATATAGTGACCATTGAGATTTTGCAGCTTCTTCGTATCGAAGCGGGAAGGTGATTTGCCGACGCCTTCCAGCGCAAACCATTCGGTTGCCTGAGCCCGGGAGATGATCTCGTCGTCGCCATGGCCCCAGCCGAGCCGCAGCAGATAATTGAACATCGCGTCCGGCAATATGCCCATGTCGCGATAGGCATCGACGCCCAGCGCGCCATGGCGTTTGGACAATTTTGCGCCGTCATTGCCGTGGATCAGGGGGATATGGGCGTAGATCGGTTCGGGCCAGCCCATCGCCCCGATCAGTGCCAGCTGCCGGAAGGCATTGTTCAGATGGTCATCACCGCGGATCAGATGGGTGACGCCCATGTCATGGTCGTCGACCACGACCGCCAGCATATAAGTGGGAGAACCGTCGGAGCGCAGCAGAATGAAATCGTCAATCTCGCTGTTCTGGACCGAAACATCGCCCTGTACCTGGTCGGCAATCGTGACCTTGCCTCCGGTCTCGGTCTTCAGCCGGATCGCGAACGGCGCACCTTCCGGGGCTTCTGACGGATCGCGATCGCGCCAGCGGCCGTCATAGCGCATCGGCTTTTTCTCGGCCCGCTGCTGTTCGCGCATTGCAGTCAGCTCTTCCGGGGATGCAAAACATTTATAGGCATTGCCGGAGGCCAGTAACTGATAGGCGACCTCGGCATGGCGCTCGGCACGCGCCGACTGGAATACCGGTTCGTCGTCCCAGTCGAGACCGAGCCAGTCGAGACCTTCGAGTATCGCATCGATCGCTTCCTGGGTCGAGCGCGCCTTGTCTGTATCCTCGATCCGGAGCAGGGCCTTGCCGCCATGATGGCGGGCAAACAGCCAGTTGAACATCGCGGTCCGGGCACCGCCGATGTGCAGGAACCCTGTCGGCGAGGGCGCGAAGCGGGTAACGACAGCATTTGTCTGTTTCGGCTGATCTGCAGTTTTTGAATTCACGCTGACATTGTCCCTGTGATAGCTTTTTGGAATGCGGGATAGAGAGAGCCCGAATAGCGCCAGAGGCACCGGTTCCGGACCGATTGCTGTCGCCCTTAGCATGCCGTTTCACTGGCGACAATTGCCAGATTACTGGCAAGATAGACAGCTGCTGGAAAAGCTCGAAATGCAGCTGGAACGGGAACGGGACCAGCTGCCGCTCTGGGTGCCGGTAGCGCTGGGTTGCGGGATCGCCGCCTGGTTTGATCTGGCCAATCCTGCATGGTCGCTGACCTTCATAAGCCTCTGCAGCGCACTTGGCCTGTTTGTGATCATAAAAGGAAACCGGTGGCGAGCAGGGAAGGCATTGTTCTGGTTCGTGCTGCTGGCCGCGATCGGCTGCGGTCTGATCTGGTATCGCTCCTGGAGCGTGACCGCGCCGGTGCTCGATCGCCCGCTGGTCAGCCGCTTCAACGCGGAAATCCGGCGGG
>TARA_R100001244_G_scaffold41624_1_pt1 | contig 102117 bp, 99 predicted proteins | sample TARA_R100001244 | Tara Oceans TARA_R100001244 (sample SAMEA2621564) | marine metagenome | biome: marine biome (ENVO:00000447); feature: mesopelagic zone (ENVO:00000213); material: "saline water (ENVO:00002010), including plankton (ENVO:xxxxxxxx)" | depth 790 m
ATTATAGCGTCAGCGCCAGCATCACCGATGCCGCAGGCAACACCGGCACCGGCACTGACAGTGGCGAAGTGGATATAACCGCTCCGGATCTTGAAATTATTCCATCGTTTTTATTAGGAAACTTGGTTTCTCTTTCGGGGGATTCTGATTTACCGGGAGGCTCTGTAATCACTATTACAGAGTACCTAGTTGGGGGATTAGTTGGTGCAACTTATACAGCGACAACAAATCCTGATGGTACGTGGGGGCTTGCAAACATAACAGTACCTTTACTAAACCTTGCCTATGTGACTGCCAGTGCAACGGATGCCGCCGGTAATGTAAGAACAATCAATACACTTGATTTTGATAACGTAGCGCCAGACCTAACAGTTAGTGTCGATGCTTTATCTAATGACAGTATGCCAGTAATTAGCGGCACCACCGATATGGGGCAAGGCACTGTAATTAATATAACCGTGACTGATAGTGAAGGAGAAAGCCAAGCGTTTACTGCGACAGTTCAAGCCGGTGGCGACTGGTCTGTTGCTGTACCTGCAGAGCTAGCGCAAGGTCAATACACTGTTGTTGCAGAGGTTAGAGACAGTGTTGGTAATTTAACAACGCAGGAAGCTCAAGGTGAAATAGATAGCGTTGCTCCTACATTAATTGTGAACGAAGTTAACGCGACAATAGATACAACCCCTACAATTTCAGGTACGAGTAATGAGATAGGTGCAGATGTAAGCATTATTATTGGTGGTCAAACACTAACAGCAACAGTGGGTACTGATGGTAATTGGCAAGTAGATGTCCCCGTAGCACTTGTTGATGGTGATTATACGGCGCAAGTAAGTATTACCGATGACGCTAATAATACCAGCAGCACGACTATTGATTTAACAATTGATACCCAAGTACCTGTTATTGTACTTAATGACATAACTGTATTTAACACTGAGACACCAGTTATAAATGGTACTTCAACTGAACCACAGGATACGGTGGTCGATATAGTCATTACAGATAGCAACGGTGATATACATACTTTAACCGCAATAGTTGATGCTAACGGCGATTGGCAAGTTACAGCGCCAAGTTTGCCTGATGGTAATTATGATGTAGAGGTAAGTATTACCGATGATGCTGGCAATCAAGGAGTGGATACAGGCTCGAGCTTTATTGATACTCAAGCACCAAGTATTACTATAAACGCATTAGGTACAATTAATGACAGCACGCCAACTGTTTCAGGCACATCCAATGAACCTGAAAACACGAGTATTACAGTAACTGTGACCGATGGAGATAGTACCGAGACTTACACAACTGTTGTTGGTGCAGGTGGTGCTTGGACTGTAGATATTACAGATGCACTGACTGATGGTGAAGTTACAGTTTCTGCAAGTGTTACTGATGCCGCAGGGAATGAATCAGTTGCAAATAGTACCGCAATGTTAAATACCAATGCGCCTACAATTAATATTAATACAATTGTTGATACAAACGATCAAACACCAGCAATATCAGGTACAAGTAGTGCGGCAGATAATACAGAAATCACGGTTGTCATAACTGACGTTAATAACGTTTCACATACTGTAACTACAACTGTGGTAGGTGGGATCTGGAGTGTTGATGCGACAGATATTCTACCTGAAGGTGAATTTACTGTTTCGGCAAGTGTAACTGAAGGAGGCTTAACGAGTAATACAACAGGTAGCGGTGTTATCGATTTAACTCCACCAGCCCTTAATATTACACCGCTTACAATTTCAAATGATACAACGCCAACAATTTCAGGCACAACTACAGCTCCACAAGGCGCCATAGTCGCTATTTTAATTACAGATAGCTTAGGTGTCGAGCAAACGGTTAATGCTACTGTTGGTGCAAATGGCACATGGTCAGTCGCTGCAAGTACAGAGTTGAGCGAGGGCACTTACACGGTTTCAGCTTCAACAACAGATACTGCAGGTAATCCTGTAAACACAAGTATTACAGGGGAAGTTGATATAACAGCACCTGTTGTGACTATTAACGATATTGTTGGAAGTACCGATCTAACTCCAAGTATTTCAGGGAGCGTGACAGGTGCCATGGTAGGTGATGCAGTTGCTGTGATATTTACCGATGCACTCGGGAATAAGCATACTGTAAATACAACAGTTCAAACGGGTGGTGTATGGTCTGTAGAGGCAACTAGCTCTCTATCACAAGGAGATTATTCAGTTGAAGTATTTGTTACTGACAGCGCGGGTAATACCGGGGATGCAACAAATACAGCAACCATTGATACAATTGCTCCCGAAATTAGTATTAATCAAAGTTCATTAATACTAACTCAAGATAGCACTCCATTGATTACAGGTACGTCTAACGAGGCAAATACAAACGTTATTGTTACCTTTACTGATTCTGCTGGAGTTTCTCATCAAATTACCGTGCAAACGGATGCTAATGGAGACTGGCAAGCCGCTGCAGACAACGAATTAGCAGAAGGTGTTTACAGTGTTTCGGCAACGATTACTGATAGCGCAGGAAATACCTCTGTTGATAGTAAAACGGGTGGCGAAGTAGATACAGTAGGGCCAGAGCTTACTATTGTGCCTTCGTTCTTGTTAGGGCAGCTTGTATCTTTATCTGGCACCTCTGATTTAGGTGAAGGTAAAACAGTCACTGTTAATTTAGAATTAGCAGGTGATTTGGCTAACTTAACATACGATGTAACCACCGATGCCAATGGCGATTGGGTGTTATTAGGCCTGGCAGTTAATATTATTGGCCTATCCGTTGTTGAAGCCTCTGCAACCGATGAAGCGGGTAACACCACTACTATAACGACTGCAGATGTAGATGCCTCAACGCCATTACTTAATGCGGTAGTCGATTTTGTAACTGGCCAGGGAGATTTGCCGATAATTAGCGGTACGACCGACCAAGCACCAGGCACTGAAGTGCTAGTTAGAGTGGTAGATAGCGATAACATAGCACAAGATTTGGTTGCCATAGTGCAGGCAGATAATTCATGGGCTGTACAGGTTCCTCAATCACTTGCTGAGGGCGTGTTTACTGTAACTGTAAATGTATTAAGTGAAGTAGGGATCACAGCTACAGAGCTGCTAAGCAGTGTAGTAGATACCATCTCGCCAACGCTTAATTTGCAAGTAATTGGTACAACGTCAGATTCTACTCCAATTATTCAAGGGACCAGTGATTTAATTAACGGTGTGGTAGAGATTCAGCTGGACGGAGGCTCAGTACTAACAACAACAGTGAATGCAGCAGGGCTATTTTCACTGGAAGTTGATGCGCTGACTGAAGGGCAGCATGTTGCCAACGTGAGTATCACTGATGATGCTGGTAATGTAGTAACACAAACGCTTGAGTTTGTTGTTGATACGTTAGTGCCTGTGGTAGATATTTTACCGTTGAGCATCAGCAATACTGACATTCTAACTATTTCTGGTACTTCTGAAGAAGCTCAAGGCACAGACATTGATGTAACTGTGATAGATAGTAACGGCAACGCAACAGTATTTGATGCCCTTGTTGGTAGCGATGGCACGTGGTCATTAGTAACCACTAGCCTACCTGATGGTATATATAGTGTATTCGCAAGTATTACTGATGCTGCGGGTAATGTAGGCCAGTCTGTTACTGAGCAAGTGACGATTGATACCATACCGCCATCGTTAGAAATAGACGCCTTTGGTGTACTTAATACATTAACGCCTACTATTACTGGCACCAGTGACGAAGAAATAGGTAGCTTAATTACGGTTAATGTTACCGACTCTACAAACACACTTTATGAAGTTACCACAACGGTATTAGGAGATGGCACGTGGTTTGTTGTTACCCCTTTACTTGCTGAGGGCGATTTAACCATAGAAGCTATTAGTATTGATGATGCTGGAAATATAGCCACAGTAACGCAAACTGGCACTGTTAGTACCACTTTACCGAGCCTACTAATCAATCCAATAATAGATACAAGCGATACAACCCCTATTATTAGTGGTACTACCGATGTAATAAACGGTAATGTAGAAGTTGTTATTACAGATAGCAGTGGTAATGCAACAACCTATAATACTCAAGCTATTGCTGGTGTATGGACATTAATACCGACCACTCCATTAGCTGAAGGTGCGTTTACGGTTGATGCGACAGTCGAAAACTTAAACCTTACAAGCTCTACAAGCCTTGATGGCATAGTTGATTTAACACCGCCTACAATTGAAATTAATGAACTTGCAGTTACGAATAACTCACTGCCAACCATCTCAGGTACAAGTGATGCTCCGGCAGGTACAACCATAAGCGTAGTACTTACTGATGCTAATAGTGATTCGCAAACATTAACTGCGCAAGTGGCAGGTAACGGAACTTGGTCAGTCACAGCTGTTACGCCGCTTAGTGAAGGCGGTTTTACTGCTACTGCGACAGTGAGTGATGCTGCAGGAAACTCATCAAGCGATATCATGGTTTCAAGTACTGATTACACAGCACCTATTGTATTTATAGACCCTATTGCAGTAGGCCAAGATACCACACCGACTATTACAGGCTCGGTAACCGGAAGTTTTGCGGGAGCTGCAGTTATGGTGATGTTTACTGACGCATTAGGTGAAACACAAAATGTTTCAACAACAGTAAACACAGACGGGTCGTGGAGTGTTACAGCTTCGCAGCCTCTTAGTGAAGGGAACTACAGCGTTGATGTAAGCGTACTTGATAATGCTGGTAATATTGGCGAGCAATCAATAAGCAGCATAGTTGATTCAGGCATAGTAATTAACTCTGGTTTAGAATTAACAGCCGATAGCACACCTAAGATCACCGGTACCGCAGGAGCAAATGAAGATATTACCGTAAGCTTTATAGATGAAAGCGGTACTGTGGTAACCAAGGATACAACAGCGGGTGAGACAGGTGTATGGAGCGTATCACCAGACAATGACTTACTTGATGGAGCATACACTGTAACGGCTACCGCTACTGATGAATCTGGAAATGTTACTTCAAGTGGAAGCTTATCTGGGTTAGTGATTGACTCAACGCCGGTAGACTTCGAAGTGTCTAACTATTACTGGGGCTTACTAGGAATAGGTTTAACTGCAGAAGGCACAGTAGAAGAAGGAAATAGTGTATATGTTGTAGGAGCAAACCTACTTGGCCTTGAGGTGTTAAACCTAAACTTAAATGTGCTAGAAAGCGCTAGAGAAATTCAACCTGATGAGAATGGAAATTGGAGTTCATTATTATCAGTTCTTGATTTAGGTTCTTGGTCTGATTATCGTTTTATCACAGTTGATGAAGCCGGTAATTATTTAATTAAGGATATTAATGACAATATTATTGACCAAGGAAACGACCCACAACTTGCTATCGCAGGAAGCAGTGCAAGCGCTGCTTCCGGCGACACAATCCCTGAATCATTTAGTGAGGAGTCGGCTTTAGGCGATACAACCCCTAATGAAGTTTCAAGCAACAACGTATTAAGCACTGAAACGATTGATTTAGGTAACTTGAGTGGTCTATCAACACCTGAGCAAACGGTGCAAGTGAGTTCGGCGGAGCCACTTAATATTAATGACGTAATCATTGATGAAGATGCAGAGCAGCTTATAGCGCTAAATACACTGGTTGAGGATGAAGGCTCTGCAATTGCTTATACTCCAACTCAAAGTGGAGGAAGCATTGATGCAGCAGCACCTGCGGTTGATGTACAAAATCAATCGGAAGAGATGATTAAACACTTAATTGAAGGTAGTAATAATCAAACGGATATTTAATATCAATAAAGCCCTCTTAATTATTTTTAAGGGGGCTTACATTATTAAGCAAATTGATATTATTTGACTTGGTCATAATAAATCCTAAATGTGTAAACACATTTCAGGACGAGACAAGGACATTAAAAAAGCCTTATTGATAAATCAATAAGGCTTTTTTAATGTAAAATTTTGGGCTTACGCTTTTAAATTACGAACCAATTTACTCTCGGTATTTACAGATTTACCGGCTTGGTCGTAGGTCATTGACGTTGGTGCGCCAATTAATATCTCTTTTAATTGTTTAACACTAAGTTGCGCTTGACGGGCAGCATGAGCATTAACATTATTTTGTTTTTGGCATTGCGCAAGTTGCGTTTTAACTTGGCTTATTAGCTCAGATATTTCAGGATTTTGTGTATCGTTACTGGCAATTAACTTACTTAGCTCTTTATCTAGAGTGCTTAGCTTAGTTAAAAAAGACATTTTTTGTTGGGCAATTTCTTTTAAACCAGCACCTCGTCGTGAGGCAATAGCAGTAAGCTCATCGTTTAATAGCGTGTGTAAAGAGTCTAAACAACTTACTTGTTGGTTTAGCTTTACGCTAATTAAACTATTATGATCAGCCATACACGTTAAACTCAAAATCAGCTAAGTTTTTAGCAAGCTTTTCACTGTCCACTTGGTATTTACCTTCAGTTATTGCTTTTTTTAGCTCAGCAACTTTATCGCTGTCAAAGCCAGGCGATTGCTGTGCTTTATCTTGAAGCGTTTTTAATTGCTGCGCTTGCGGCGTTAAACTTACAGAATCACTTGCAGCTTTAGGCGAAGGGGCCTGAGCAGCTTGTGTATTTGCGTTATCTTTTTTTAAATCAACTTGTTGCTGCTTTGCATTTGTTAACGCATTAGCTTGTTGATTACTGCCATTAACTTGATTAACCATAATAATAAACCCGTATATTACCCAACTTATGCCATGTTATCGGCATATACGTAGGATACTTTAGTATAAATCTAAATTAAATATTCACCTGAACAGACTCTACACCATCTACTCGCGCATTTAAAACTTTACCTGATTTTTTGTTTTTTATTTGTATCTGTTCGCCCAAAGTACCGTCTTCTAAAGCAATACCTGTAGTTTTAATTCTAAGACCCCTCAGGTTTGCGTAAATATTAACAGAGTCACCTTTACACACCATGCAAATTTGGTTTAGTAATACTGGCATACCACTTCTAATATTTCGTTTACTTCTACTACCTATTAGCATTGTGGGATCATCTAAGTACTGTATTCGTACAAAGTGAGTTGGTTTCATTTCAATACTTAAATGCGATTTAGTTATTACTTCACCGCGGGTTAAATTAGCAGTGGCAACAACAACTGGGGCCATTTCAACAACTCTTACATGAACGTATTGAGCCCACGTTTGCGCATCATTGCACTTGGCTTGTAAGGTTACTTGGCGGTTAAATGGTGGCTCATCGGATGTTGATAATTCAAGCTCTGTATTACAGACACGATCAGGAATGCGACTGTCTAAAGGCAGAGCACTTAATTGAGTATTAGTATTTTGTAATGTACCAATTTGCTTAGCTATGTAAGCAACGGCCATGTCTTGTAATAAATCTTTACTAAACACTTTAGCTTGCAAAGGGAATACAAAGCACAAGCTAGTAACAAAATAAAAAACACTGTATCTTCTGATTTTTTTTAACAAACTCATAATGTTTCGACTATGCTTATGGTTTCAAACAGGGTATAAATATTTTGCGTCAAAAAGTAGACGCACCCGCGATGTTATGTAGCTTTATAAATAGAAAGCAATTATCGTTCCGTATTATTTGTTTTCTTTAGGAGATTTGAATGGCAGGCATTTTAGACTCAGTAAACCAACGCACACAGTTGGTTGGGCAGAACCGCCTAGAATTACTTTTATTTAAGCTCAGAGGGCGTCAGCGTTTTGGTATTAATGTATTTAAAGTGAGAGAAGTGCTGCAATGCCCTCCACTAACAAGCATGCCAAAATCTAATCCGTATATTCGTGGTGTTGCACATATTCGTGGTCAAACCATTTCGGTTATTGATTTATCAATGGCTGTAGGTGGGCGCCCAATCGACAACATTAAAGACAGCTTTATAATCATTGCTGAATACAATCGCTCTGTGCAAGGGTTTTTAGTGGGCGGAGTTGAACGCATTGTAAATATGAATTGGGAAAAAATAATGCCACCGCCATCAGGCGCCGGACGTTATTCATATTTAACAGCAGTGACCGAAATCGAAAATGAATTAGTCGAGATTCTCGATGTAGAAAAAATTCTCAACGAAATTTGTCCAGTAAACACAGAAGTAAGTGCTGAAGTTGCACAAAGTGGCGATATTCAAAGAGATTTAGGCGAACGTATCGTATTTATTGCAGATGACTCTGCTGTTGCGCGTAATCAAGTTAAACGTGCCTTAGAGCCGCTAGGTGTTCAAACAGAGCTTGCTAAAAATGGTAAGGAAGCTTTAATTAGGCTTAAAGAAATAGCAGAGCTTGATTGTAAAAATGATATTACAGAGCGAGTAGCATTACTTATCTCAGACGTTGAAATGCCAGAAATGGACGGCTATACCTTAACAGCTGAAATAAAAGCAGATCCCAAACTTGCACCTTTGCATGTAATTTTGCATACCTCTTTGAGTGGTGTTTTTAACCAAGCGATGATTGAAAAAGTAGGGGCAGATGACTTTATTGCTAAATTTAACCCAGATGAATTAGCAACAGCAGTTAAAAAGTGGGTTCATTGTGATTAACAAAAATAGGTGCTACTAACTTGAATAATAAAGATTTGCAGCAAAGTGAATACGACCAGTTTCGTTCGTTTTTAGAGCAGCAATGCGGCATTGTTTTAGGTGAAAATAAACAGTATTTAGTTAAAAGCCGACTTGCTCCGTTAATGACTCGATTTAATGTGGGATCTTTATCGGAATTGGTTAGTAAAACTCTCGGGCCTCATGAGCGGCAATTAAGAGCCGCTGTGGTTGATGCAATGACCACCAACGAAACTTTGTGGTTTAGAGATCAATACCCATTTGAGTTACTCCAAAACAAGCTTTTCCCAGAATTTAAAGATTTAAGAAGACCTTTAAAAATTTGGTCTGCTGCCAGTTCGTCAGGCCAAGAACCTTACTCAATAGCTATGTCAGTTGCTGAATTTAATGCTAAGCAACCAGGTGTGCTTCGTATGGGGGCACAAATTATTGGTACCGACATATCTAATACCATGCTTGATATGTGTAAAAATGCAGAGTATGACGCGTTGGCACTCGCCAGAGGGTTATCTGCAGAGCGTCGTAAAAAGTTTTTTAAAGACAGCGGCAACGGTATGGCACAAGTAAACGATACAATAAAAAAACAAGTTAGTTTTAGGCATTTAAATCTGCTTGATTCTTACGCGTTAATGGGCAAGTTTGATATTATTTTTTGCCGAAATGTACTAATTTATTTTGCGCCTGAAATAAAAGCTAAAATTATTAACCAGTTTGCACAAGCGTTAAATCCAAACGGTTACCTATTTTTAGGCGCGTCAGAGTCCCTAACTGGCCTAAGTACTGAATTTGATATGGTTAGGTGCAACCCTGGTATTATTTACCAAAAGAAGTAATTAAGCTAACTCCCTTCCCTAAAACGACGCACCTAGCGTCGTTTTTCTATTTAGATACATAGCCTTATAAAAATATAGCATGCCCTAATATTAATGGCTTATTTTTTGCTTTATTAATGGGTAAGTCAATTTTTTGGAGAAGGTTATGGCTATCAGTTTTGATAAAGCATTAGGTGTGCATCCGCAAGCCATGTTGATCCGTTCACAGCGAGCAGAATTAATTGCAACTAATATAGCTAACGCTGATACGCCTGGCTATAAAGCAAAAGATATTGATTTTGCCTCTGCTTTAAAAGCGGCAAGGTCAACCCAGCAAAGCGGCAATACTATGGTAAGAACTAATGATAAACACATTGGTGGAGGTACTCATAGTATGGGCAGTTCAGAATCATTTCGTTTGCCAAATCAATCAGATACTGGTGATGGTAACTCGGTTGATATACAAGTGGAACGAAACTTGTATACACAGAATGCTATGGAGTATCAGGCCAGCTTGCAATTTTTAAGCGGCAAATTTAAAGGCCTGAATAAAGCTCTCGGTAGTCAAGGATAAAAATTATGAGTTTATATAATGTTTTCGATATTGCAGGTTCGGGTATGAGCGCACAAAACGTTCGCTTAAATACTACAGCTAGTAATATTTCTAATGCTAACACCATTAGTTCATCTCAAGACAAAACGTACCGAGCGCGCCAACCTGTATTTGCGGCTGAGCTAACAAAGGCTTCAGCATCAGTAAGTAACCAGCAGGGCTCCGCAGTTGGTGTTAAAGTTTTGGGCATTGTTGAAAGCGATGCACCATTACAAATTGAATATAACCCAAACCATCCAAGTGCGGATGAAAATGGCTATATCTATAAACCCAACGTTAATGTTGTAGAGGAGATGGCAAATATGATTTCTGCCTCTCGTTCTTACCAAACAAACGTGCAAGTTGCTGATGCAGCTAAGCAAATGCTAAGTAAAACACTGTTGCTAGGGCAGCGGTAACCGAGGGTAGGTTATGAGTAACGATATTAGTACATCTTCATCCTATTTAGACTCTATACGCTGGCAAGAGCAACAAGTTGCTACCAGTGATAATGAGAGTGATGCGTTAACACAAGAAGACTTTTTCTCTTTGTTAACTCAGCAATTATCGTATCAGGATCCCAGTAACCCTGCGGATAACGATCAAATGATTGCGCAAATGACGAGCTTCGCAATGGCGCAAGGGATTACAGATTTAAATACTAACTTTGAATCTTTAGCCTCTTCAATGACATCTAATTCAGCACTGCAAGCATCTACACTTGTAGGCAAACAAGCTTTACTAGAGTCAAACACCCTGGATTTAAATGAAACAGGTGATGCCAGAGGCTCTGCAGTGGCAGAAGAAGCCGTTGATAACTTAAAAATTAAAGTTACTGATGCATCAGGTCAGCTAGTAAGAACTATTGATATGGGTTCTCAGCCAGCAGGTGCGGTACGTTTTGCGTGGGATGGCAAAAATGAAGCTGGTGAGCGTTTACCTGAAGGTGAATACTCAGTAACCGCCGAAGGAAGTACTGACGGTGAATTTTCAAGCTTACCCATTGCTACGTTCAAGAACATTGAAAGCGTTAATATTAATGGCTCAAGTGGCATTATTATTAACACTAAAGAAGGTGCGGTTAGGCTGACAGACGTCGCAGAAATCGCGTAATAAATTTTAATTATACTTCGCCTGTCAGCAGGCTAAATATTAACAGGTTAGAGGTGAATTATGAGCTTCAATATTGCATTAACTGGCTTAGCTGCCGCACAAAAAGATTTAGACGTAACTGCAAATAACATTGCAAACGTTAATACTACAGGTTTTAAAGAGTCACGCGCTGAGTTTGCCGATGTTTACGCATCGTCAGTATTTAGCTCTGGTAAGACTAAAAATGGTGACGGTGTGCAAACAACCATGGTTGCGCAGCAGTTTCATCAAGGCTCACTACAATTTACAAATAACTCACTTGATTTAGCAATCACTGGTGAAGGTTATTTTGCGATGACAGACGATTTATCTTCGCAAGATTTAACATATACACGTGCAGGTGCATTTAAGCTTAACCAAGATAACTTTATGGTTGACGCAAAAGGTAACTTTTTACAAGCATTCCCTGTTGACTCATCTACAGGTGATACAACGTCGGTAAGTTTGAGCACAACTGATCCAATTCAAATCCCTGATTCGTCTGGTTCACCTCGCGCAACAGAAAATGTATTTTTGTCGTTTAACTTAGATGCAACAGCAGATGCTCCGGGTATTGCTTTTGACCCAACATCTAGTGGTACTTATAACTCATCTACGTCAACAACGGTATATGATTCACTAGGTGAACCACATATTTTACAATACTTTTTTGCTAAAGAAGATGATGCCGCAGCAGGTGGTACAGATAACAGTTGGGAAGTATACGCAACACTCGATGGCAAAGTAGTTGATGGCACAACTGGTGGAGAACAAACCGCGCCTTATACACCACTTACCACCCTTGGTTTTAACTCAAGTGGTTTACCATCAACAACAGGTGGTGTAGCAAATACAAATACAACTACTTTTGATGAAATACTACTACCAGCGGGTTCTGGTACTGGCTTATCAACATTACTAGACAATGGTGCAACTTTCCCAGGTACTGGTATTGAGCTTAACTGGCGCGATGAAAATAACACAGCTGGACGTATCCCAACTCAGTATTCAAGTGGTTTTGAAGTAAAAGCACTCGATCAAGATGGCTCAACAGTAGGCCGTTTAGCCGGAATTGATATAGGAACAGACGGTAAAATTGTCGCTTCTTACAGTAATGGTGACTCAACATTCCTAGGCCAAGTGGCTATGGTACGTTTCCCAAATTCACAAGGATTATCACAAGTGGGTGATACAAGCTGGAAGCAAAGTATTGATTCAGGTGAACCTGTAGCGGGTGAAGCCGGTTCGGGTACATTTGGTGGAATTAACTCATCAGCGCTTGAGCAATCAAATACTAACCTTACAAACGAGCTTGTAGACTTAATTACTGCACAGCGTAATTACCAAGCAAACTCACGTGCGCTTGAAGTTAACTCAACTATTCAGCAAAGTATTTTGCAGATTCGATAAGCTAAACCCCATTAAATATATTAGGCTGCATTTTTGCAGCCTTTTTTATAAGTCCTCTTTGTAAGCCCTTCTAAATACCTCTCAATGTTGCGTCAAATTTAATCTGGCACCTATTTTGCATTTATAAGTTCAGAGATTTTTTATGTGAGTCGATACTATGGACAAAATGGTCTACATTGCGGCCTCTGGCGCTAAGCAAAGCCTACAGGGGCTTGCTTTAAAAGCCAATAATTTGGCAAATGCAAATACAACGGGTTTTAAAGCTGACTTTGCGCAGGCGCGTTCTATGCAAGCGTTTGGCGAAGGTTTGCCTACACGTGTATTTTCAATGCAAGAGCGTCCGGGTTCAAACATGGTATCGGGTGGCATTGTTCAAACCGGGCGAGACTTAGATATCGCAATGAGCGATAACGCATGGCTTGCTGTGCAAGATGCCTCCGGTAATGAAGCTTACACAAAAGTGGGTACGTTAAACGTTACTGCTCAAGGCATGCTCGTAACCAGCCATGGTCGTCAAGTTATTGGCGAAGGGGGACCTGTTATTTTACCCGTCCCAGTCGAAAAAATAGGGTTTAGCCAAGATGGCGCTATTCAAGTTCGACCACAAGGCGCTCCCGCTAACTTTTTAGAAGAAATCGACACGCTTAGAGTGGTAGAAGCAAATAGCTCACAGCTCGAAAAAGGTAACGATGGTTTATTTAGACCAAAAGCAAATGTAACAGTAGATACCTCTGCCAATGTAAAAGTTTTAAGTGGTTCGCTTGAAATGTCGAATGTGAATCCGGTTCACGAAATGGTCGACATGATAAGCCACCAGCGCCAATTTGAATTACAAGTGAAATTAATGAAAACAGCTGAAGAAATTGACGAGCGTCAAGATCAGTTATTACGCATAGTTTAACTTTAAAGTGAGGACACGATTATGAATCCAGCATTGTGGATCAGTAAAACGGGGCTAGACGCTCAACAAACCGATATATCGGTTATCTCAAATAATTTAGCGAATGCGAGTACCGTAGGTTACAAAAAAAGCCGCGCTATATTTGAAGATTTACTTTATCAAAATATTAATCAACCGGGTGGTCGTTCATCGCAAGATACCGAAATGCCGTCGGGCTTAATGTTAGGTGCGGGTGCTAAAGTTGTAGCTAACCAAAAAGAGTTTACGCAAGGCAACATGTTGACCACCGAAAACTCACTAGATTGGATGATTTCTGGCGAAGGTTTTTTTGAAGTACTGCAACCAGATGGCAATATTGCTTACTCGCGCAATGGTCAGTTTACTACTGATGGCGATGGACGAATTGTGACATCGGGCGCAGGTTATGTGATCCAGCCAGAAATGAATGTACCAGATGACGCGCAATCAATTACGGTTTCGCAAGACGGCGAAGTATCTGTACGTGTTGCAGGCCAAGCCGATAACGTGGTCATTGGTCAGCTGACTATTAGTGACTTTATTAATCCATCGGGCCTTGAGCCAATTGGTCAAAACCTTTATACCGAAACCGCTGTAAGTGGTGCGCCGGTACAAGGTAATCCTGGTGTTGAAGGGTTAGGTAGCATTATTCAAGGCTCACTCGAAACATCAAACGTAAATGTAACTGAAGAGCTCGTAAACCTAATCGAAACTCAGCGTATTTACGAAATGAACTCAAAAGTAATTTCGGCCGTTGACGAAATGATGAGTTATATCAATCAACAGCTTTAATAGAGTAGGGGGAATTATGCGTAATATTATTTTATTTACAGCGGGCACGTTATTTTTAAGTGGCTGTATGTCTACGCAAAATAGTGAAGTAGTGCAGGACGACCCTTACTACGCACCTATGTACCCCGAGCCTATTTTAGAGCCGCTGGTAGCAACAGGTTCATTGTTTAATACTCATACATCAAACGACTTATATTCTGATAAAAAAGCGCTACGTACTGGCGATATAATTACGGTTAAATTGCAAGAGTCTACTCAAGCAACAAAGGCCGCTAAAACAGAAACAGACAAAGAAACCGACGCAAGCTTAGATCCCGTTATTGGATTAGGTGGTCTACCTGTAAATATAGGTGGCGATAGTATTCAGTTTGGTATTGGCAGTGATTCGTCGTTTACGGGTGATTCAAAATCAAACCAGTCAAACAGCTTGGTGGGCGATATTTCGGTTAATGTTATGCGCGTTTTACCTAATGGTAACTTAGTTATACGCGGCGAAAAATGGCTAACGCTTAATACTGGCGAAGAGTTTATTCGTTTAGAAGGGCTAGTACGCCCTCAAGACGTAAGCGCCGATAATACGGTTGAATCAAATCGTATCGCTAATGCACGTATTCAATACTCAGGTAAAGGGCAAACGCAAGAGGCGCAAAGTCCTGGTTGGCTTACACGTTTCTTTAGCAGTTCGCTGTTTCCATTTTAGAGGGTAACAACATGAATAGCCTTAAAGCTTTATGTTTAGTTGTGTTATTAGGTTGGCAGTTTACTGCCAGTGCTGAGCGCATAAAAGATGTGTCTATGGTTGAAGGCGTACGCTCTAACCAATTAGTCGGTTATGGCTTAGTGGTTGGTTTACCGGGCACCGGCGAGCAAAACTCATACACACAACAAAGTTTTAGAGGCATGTTGAACAGCTTTGGTATTACGCTACCTTCAACTCAAAGTCCTAAAATTAAAAATGTTGCCGCTGTTGCTGTACATGCAGAATTACCTGCATTTAGAAAGCCCGGGCAAACAATAGATATTACGGTTTCTTCTATTGGTAGTGCAGGCAGCTTACGTGGCGGTACTTTACTACAAACTTTTTTAAAAGGTGTAGATGGTAACGTGTATGCAATTGCCCAAGGTAGTTTAATTGTCGGTGGCTTAGGCGCACAAGGCCTTGATGGCAGTAAAGTTGTAATTAACACCCCTACAGTTGGCCGTATACCAAATGGCGCTACAGTTGAACGCACAGTAGAAAGCCCATTTATGCAAGGCGATTACATTACTTTTAATTTAAACCGCCCAGACTTTACAACGGCAAAACGCCTAGAAAAAACAATTAATGACTTAGTTGGCCCAAATAGCGCACAAGCAATAGATTCTGTTTCTATTCGTGTTATAGCACCACGCGATGCATCCCAGCGTGTATCGTATTTATCGACACTTGAAAACTTAGAATTTAAACCAGCTGACATGGCCGCTAAAATTATAGTTAACTCGCGCACCGGTACAATTGTCATTGGCAAAAACGTTAAGCTTCAGCCTGCGGCTATAACTCATGGTGGCTTAACAGTAACAATTGCAGAACAACAAAACGTGTCACAACCAAATCCGCTAGCAAACGGTGATACAGTTGTCACGCAGCAAAGTATTATTGATGTAAACCAAGACGACTCGCGCGCCTTTGTATTTAATCCAGGTGTAAGCCTTGACGATTTAGTTCGCGCAATTAACGAAGTAGGCGCAGCGCCTGGTGACTTAATGGCTATTTTAGAAGCACTAAAAGAAGCTGGCGCAATTAACGGACAGTTAGTTGTTATATAAATAACCCAGGCCATTAAATAACGTATTACTTAAGCCCTATATTTTTGAAATTAGGGCTTTTTATTTACAGCAACTTAAGTTTATTATTTTTATCTTCCTTGTTTTATCGGTAGTGGCTCAATTTTTGCATTTTTAACTGCATTATTCATTTTGTGTCAAAAAGCCGATGGAAACTAATCATCTCGATAAACAAAACTTTTTTGATTTAGGCAACTTAGATTCACTTCGTAAAGAAGCCTTAACGAGTGGCGATGCATCAACTGATGCCTCTAAAGCTGCGCTCAAAAAAGCGGCCGCACAATTTGAAGCTATTTTTACGCAAATGTTGCTCAAAGGAATGCGCAAAGCTAACGAAGCGTTTGAAGACAAAGACAGCCCATTTAATTCAAGTGGCGTAAAGTTTTTTGAAGAAATGCACGATCAGCAACTTTCAACAGAGCTTTCATCAAATGGCTCGTTAGGCCTTGCCGATTTAATAGTTCAGCAGTTATCGCCTGAGTCTAAAAACTTTATGCCAGGCTCGGTGCTTAGAACAACTAACGATATTTTTAGCGATACGCAAGTCGGTTCTGCTCTTCCTCATGAGCAAAAAAATAAGCAACCCGATCTTATCGTTAAGAGTACTAAAGCCGATATTGCTGAGCCTAAAGTCGATACTGCAGAGTCTAAAACCGATAGCCCAACATTTAAAAATGCAGAAGAGTTTGTAAGTTCAGTGTGGGAACACGCTAAAACTGCAGCGCAAAAAATTGGTTTAAATCCTGCGGTAATGGTTGCACAAGCGGCACTTGAAACCGGTTGGGGTAAGCACATTATTAACAAAAGTGACGGTGGCAGCTCAAATAACTTATTTAATATTAAGTCAGATAAAAGCTGGGAAGGCGATAAAGCAAGCAAAATAACGCTTGAGTTTGAGCAAGGTACACCCGTTAAAAAACAAGCCAGCTTTAGAGCCTACGACTCAATTAAAGACAGCGTGAACGACTTCGTTGATTTTTTAACGCAAAACCCACGCTACAAAGAAGCATTACAAAATACAGCTAAACCAAACGACTTTTTAGATTCATTACAAAAAGCAGGTTATGCAACCGATCCAAATTACGCCAGCAAAATAAAAAAAGTGCTCAATAGCAGTCAGCTAAAAGACATTGCGGCAAACGTGATCCGCCAAGGAGTAGAGTAACATGTCGTTTAATTTATTAAACATTGCCAGTTCTGGGGTTAGATCAAGCTCGGAGCTACTGCAAACGACAAGTAAAAATATCGCCAATGTAAATACCGAAGGCTATGTGCGTGAGCGTACAGAGTTTACTACTATGGTTGACAACCAAGTAGGGCGAGGCGAAACATACCGATTACTAAACGAGTTTGCTCAGTCACAGCTAAATCGTGACACCTCTAATAAATCGTTTTTCGATCAGTTTATTACTGAGGCTAATCGAGTTGATACTATTTTTTCTGAAGAGTCGAACAACCTTTCGACTGGTATTAACTCTTTATTTAATAATGTGCAAGAAGCGCTAAATCAGCCGTCGTCTACTGTTGCTCGCTCATTAGTAATGACAGATGCGCAAAGCTTAATTGATCAAATGGATAGGCTTTCGGGCATCGTGCTTGATCAAAAAAGTATAGTAAACGAGCAGCTCGAAATATTTTCAGATGAAGCAAACTCACTCATTCAAAGTATTAGCACGCTAAATCAAAATATTGCAGCCGTTAATGGCACTAATAACGCCGCAGATGCGAGCTCTACCTATAACGAACGCGATAAAGCAATACGCGACTTATCAGAGCTAATAGACATAGAAACGCTTGATGGTCCAAATGGCGAAAAACTCGTTTTTATGGGCACAGGCGAAGCGGTGGTTATGCAAAATGGCGCATTTAACTTATTTTCGATGACAGGGGATCCTGATCCTAATTTTAAAGAATTCACGCTTGATGTTGATGGTGGCAAAGCTGTGCCGCTTGAAGTTGATGTAAGTAAGCTTAAAGGCAAAATTGGCGGCTTACTTGCTTTTAGAGATGACATATTAGTCCCTGCGCAAAACCAAATTGGTCAAATGGGTTTAGCGATAGCTGATGCATTTAACGAACAAAACAAATTGGGTATGGATGCAACAGGTCAGCTAGGTGGTAATATTTTTAATATTCCTACCGTTGGCGCTTATGCGTATCAAGCTAACACAGGTACTGCCGGTATGACTGCAACGGTAGAGCCAGGTAAGGGCAGTGAACTTCCTGCCAGTGATTTTATTATTACCTATACAGGCAATGCTAATGAAGTAAGTATTCAGCCTATAGATAACAAAGGCGACCCGTTAGGTCAGCCTTCACTTGCTGATATATCGTCAGGTGTTATTGATTCATCGACTATTACCTCAGGCGAATCATTCGGTCTTCAAGTAAATGTATCTGGGGCAGGTGTTGAGGGGGATCAATTTCAAATAAAGCTTAATTCAGATGCTGCTTCAAGTATTACGCTTGCAACAGGGCGCGCAGAAGATTTAGCACTAGCATCGCCAATCCGTACTGCTAACGATTTAAATAATATAGGTACCGCTACTATTTCAGCGGGAGAAGTAACAAGTGTTACCTCTGGGGGTTTTACTTCAGCACCAGGCTTAACAAACGGTGAAATAACACTTGTTAAAACAAGTAATGCTAACGAATATCAAATTACAGATAATAGCGGAACGAATACTTTTACTATTACGCCTCCTGCAAAAGGAATGTTATCGCAAGCGGGCGCTCCATTTGATACCTACGGATTCGATTTTGATATAGAAGGTACACCAGCAACAGGCGATACCTTTACACTTGAGTTTAACGAAGGCGGCTTTGACGATAACCGTAATGGTTTAAAATTAGCTGATTTACAAAATGGTGAGTTAGTCCGTTTAAATGTAGAAACAACAGCAACGGCCGACAACCATAAAACATTCAACCAAGCTTATTCAGGATTAGTGAGTGATATAGGTGTTGTAACTGGCCAAGCAATCACAAGTGGGGCTGCATTTGATGCTCTAGCACAGCAATCTGAGGCATGGTACGAGTCGTTATCGGGTGTAAACCTTGATGAAGAGGCCGCAAATTTACTGCGTTTTCAACAATCATATTCAGCATCAGCACAAGTTTTAGCAGCAGCTCAAGAAATTTTTGACACCTTATTAAATGCGGCGAGGTAATTATGCGTTTATCAAATAATTTAATGTACCAAAACAACATAAATAAAATACTCGACAACCAACAAGGTGTTGCAAATGCTCAAGAGCGAGTAACAACAGGTGAAAAGTATTTAACTACCTCAGAAGCGCCAGCTGCTATTTCGCAAGCTATGCTGTATTCAAATAAAATACAAACGAATGAGCAATATACTAAAAATATCGATCAGCTTAGTAATAGATTGAATAGTGAAGAAACTATATTAGAAAGTATTAACTATGCTATACAAAAAGCACAAACATTAACAATTCAAGCAGGTAACGGAGCATTAAGTAAGTCTGATTTAAGTTCTATAGCTTCAGAATTAGAAGGGATACAAAGTAGTATACTTGACCTAATGAATACCCGTTTAGAAGATGGGAAATTTATATTTTCGGGTTACCAAGACAATACGCAACCATATCAGTTTGACTCAGTTGCAGAAGAATACACTTATAATGGCGACCAAGGTCAGCACCAAATAACTATAGCTGAAGGTGTATCAATTAAATCAAGCGATAACGGCTTTGATACGTTTGAAAAGATTGATGCGCGGTTAAACGTACAATCTAGCACGGCAAGTGTTTCAGGCTCTATTACAGCGGCAAGTGTATATGTTGACGGTCAAGCTGAGTTTGATAAGTTTCATCAAGCAAATTACAACGCAGACCCAGCAGCTTCGGCAACAGCAAATACATATAGTGTATTAGTAAGCCCAGGTGCTACAGCAACAGATCCACAAACTTACGAAATATACCGAGACGGCGCAGCATTAACCCCCGCTGTAACTGGTGAAGTTAACGATGATACAATTGAATACGCAGGTATGACGATTGAATTAGAAGGGAGTGCGCCTGGTCAACTAGATTTTAACCTTGAAAAACCAGGCAAAGAAAACGTACTTAATACATTACAAGCACTTATTACCGGCCTTAACGATGGCACACTTGAAGGTGATGACTTTCAACAAGTACTTGCTGATGGAGTTGTACAACTGCAGAATGCAGGTGAACAAGTTGTATTTACCCAAGCAAATTTAGGCGGGCGGCTAAATGTAGTCGATAGAATTACAGCTTCAAATTTGTCGATTGACATACAAAATAAAAGTAATCGCTCTAACTTAGTAGAAGTTGATATGGTTGAAGCAATTAGCGAATTGACCAAGCAAGAAACTGCATTGCAAGCATCGCAGGCAACTTTTGGGCGTTTATCCAACCTTTCATTGTTTGATTATTTGTAAATTCCGTTATTAGAGTTATTAACTTACTAAAGGTAATAACTTGCCTCCTCGCATATAAAAACAAGTGAAAGTGAGCGGCAAAAATATGTCACTTACTAATAACTCTCTTATAAAAGTATGTTTATTCAAATACATTCTACCGCCTTTCCGGATAAATCAATTAAAAACAATCACTTAATTTTTTTTGTTAGTTGGCATGACTCATGCATTTAAACTAACAAAGATAAACTACAAATAGTGGTTCCTGCTTAAAGCATATAGAACCGCACCTTAACACTAGGAGATGGTAAAATGGCCTTAACAGTAAACTCAAATATTGCTTCGATAAACTCTCAAAGAAATCTAGCAAACTCAACGAATGACCTTAGTACTTCGTTTGAAAGATTATCATCAGGTTTGCGTGTAAACAGCGCAAAAGATGATGCCGCTGGTTTGCAAATTGGTTCTCGTTTAACTACTCAGGTAAATGGTTTAAACCAAGCTGCTAGAAATGCAAACGATGGTATATCAATATCACAGACTGCTGAAGGAGCTCTTGATGAAACAACAAGTATGTTGCAACGTATGCGTGTTTTATCAATTCAATCAGCTAACGGTTCTAATAGCGATGATGATAGAGCTGCGCTGCAAAAAGAGTTCGTCCAATTACAAGAAGAAATAGACAGAATAGCGGTAACAACGACATTTGGTGGAGTAAACGTTCTAAATGGTACTTACTCTGCTGAGTTTCAGGTTGGTGCAGATGCAAATCAAACTATTTCAGTTTCAATTGCTACAAGTATGGGGGCTACAGGGCTGGGAGTTATAACAGATACTATTTCGACAGCAGCCGGAGCGCAAACAGCGATTGATAGTATTGATGACGCATTAAAAATCGTTAATGATGTTAGGGCTGATTTAGGTGCCAAACAAAATAGATTTAGTTCTACAATTCGAAATTTAAGTAATGTTGCAGAGAACGTATCGGCTTCTAGATCGCGTATTATGGATGCCGATTTTGCTGCGGAAAGTGCTAGTTTGGCTCGAAATCAAGTATTGCAACAAGCATCAAGTACTATACTTGCTCAGGCAAATCAGCAGCCTCAGATTGCATTATCATTATTACAGTAACCATTACCTTCAAATCAAAGCTAGGTTTTACCTAGCTTTGAGGCTTTAGAAGATAAAAATAAAAAATAAAGCTAAAAAACATTAAAGTAAATAAATCTAGCGCCGATAACTTAATTGAATCAGGAATCACAGAGCAAAATACGTTTAACGTTAAGCTTGATTCCCATCTAGTTAAATTATTAGGAGGCTATCATGGCTTTAAGCGTAAATACAAATGTAATGTCATTAAACTCACAACGTAACTTATCAAACTCTACAAACGATTTATCTACGTCATTCCAGCGTTTATCTTCTGGTTTACGTGTAAACAGCTCTGCTGATGATGCAGCTGGTTTACAAATAGGTTCTCGCTTAGAGTCTCAAATGAAAGGGTTAGACCAAGCGGCGCGTAATGCAAATGATGGTATTTCAATAGCTCAAACTGCTGAGGGAGCGTTAGATGAAACAACAAATATGTTACAACGTATGCGTGTATTGTCTATCCAATCAGCTAACGGCTCTAATAGCGCTGATGATAGAGCCTCTCTTCAAAAAGAGTTTACTCAATTAAATGAAGAAATTACTCGAGTTGCAAGTACTACAACATTTGCAGGTGTTAAAGTGTTAGATGGTAGTTATGGGGTTGAATTTCAAGTTGGAGCTGATGCAAGCCAAACTATTTCAGTTGCAATTGCTACAAGTATGGGAGCAAACGGATTAGGTACTGATACTTTGAGTATAGGTGATGCGTCTACTTCACAGCTTGCTATAGATGGTATAGACGCAGCTCTGAAAACGGTTAATGATGTACGAGCTGATCTAGGTGCAAAACAAAACCGTTTTAGCTCAACGATTCGCAATTTGTCTAATGTATCTGAAAATGTTGCAGCTTCACGATCTCGCATTATGGATGCTGATTTTGCAGCGGAAAGTGCTAGTCTTGCTCGAAACCAAGTTTTACAGCAGGCATCAAGCTCTATGTTAGCGCAAGCTAACCAACAACCACAGATTGCTTTGTCTCTTTTATAAAAAAGCTTATTTAAGAAAAGCTTTGTATACTGGAGACATCTGGTAGACAAAGCTTTTTTTTTGGGAGAAATTAAATGGAGTCAAATAGCGCTGATTTAAACAAACAGAACTTAAATATCAAGTTAACTCCTGTTTTAAGTGAAGGGCGGCAACTCACTTTAAATGCCAGTGATGTAAAAGTAGAGCAAGAGGTTCAAGTTAGTTCTGGTGAACTTATTTCGGTACAAAGTTTGCAGGAGTCAGTTTTAAAAATAGAATCACTATCTCAACTTCAATCTAAACAGTTTGAGTTTAACATTCATGAAGAATCTAAAAAATCATTTGTTGTAGTGACCGATTCTGAAACAAATGAAATTATACGTCAAATACCAAGTGAAGAAGTGCTGGAGCTAGCAAGCAAAATAGACAAATTACAGGAAGAAATTTTTGGAACTTCGCTAGGTTTACTTTTTGACCAAGAAATTTAGGGGCTAAATTATGGCTAGTATTACATCTGCAGGGGTAGGTTCAGGTTTAGATCTTGAGTCTATAATTGAAGTAACTATTCAAGCTGAAAGCGCAGTTAAGACAAACCAACTCAACGCTCGTGAAATAAATTACACAACAGAGCTATCAGGTGTTGGAACTTTTAAAGCGGCCCTCGATACATTTAATGATGCACTTGCTAAACTTGGCGATGATGAAACGTACAATTCTAGGCTTGTATCATTTGGTAATGGTTTAGAGGAGTCAGAGCAAGCATTTGAAGTAGAAGTAGGCAGCTCTATGCAATCTGGAGACTTTTCTGTCGAAGTGTTGCAATTAGCAAAGGGCTCTAAATTACAATCTGTAGCATTAGGTGCTTCCAATAGCACTATTGGCACTGGCAATTTAACGTTTAATGCAGGTGGTTCTGAATTTACAGTAAATATAGAAAGTGCAGATACCCTCGAAGATATAAGAAATAAAATAAATAAAGAAAGTGAAAACTTTGGTGTTAGTGCGAATATAGTAAATAGTGACTCTGGCGCAGTTTTAACATTTAGCTCTTCCATTTCAGGTGACGGTAATACACTTACAGTTACATCAGATGATGATTCACTTGCTGCCATAGCAACGAGTTCTCCTAGTGGCAGTTCAGGCATGGTTATTCAACAACAATCACAGGACGCAAAGGCATTAATTAACGACCAGGCTGTAAGTAGCTCCACTAATGAATTAAGTGATAAAATACAAGGTACTACAATAACTCTTAAATCAGTAACTACTCAACCCCAAGAGTTTAGTGTTTCTGTAGATGAAGGAGTTGTAAAAGAGGGTTTGCAAGAGTTTGTTGATGCTTATAATGTTCTTAAAGGACAGTTAGATACAGTGTCAAATGCTTCATCTGGGTCTTTAGCATCAGACAGTACCGTTAGAACTGTGGAACAACAATTGCAAAGAATGTTTACTAATGATCTAGGTGGTACTACAGAGATACAGTCATTATTAGAAATAGGTATTAACTTTAACCGTGAAGGTGAGATGGAAATATCAACATTAGGTATTGGCACATTACAAAGTGGTGAAGAGTTACTAAATAGTACGATCTCTGATAGGTATAGCTCATTACAAAGCTTTTTTAGCAGTGAGGATGGTCTAGTAAATAAGGTCGATAGCTTAATTGAACTTTACACCGGTAGTGGTGGATCTTTATTAAAAAGAGAAGAAATTCTTAATGTGTCTTTAGAAAAAGTTGAAACAGACAGAGAAACTTTGAGTGAAAGGCTTATAAACCTTGAAGCGTCATTACGAAGCCAGTATGCGTCTTTAGATAGCATAATTGCACAATACCAAACTTCTAGCTCTTATATATCAAGTATATTAACAAGTGTATCAAGTGATAATTAATAGGAATAATATGAACTTACGTGTAAACACCTATAAAAAAGCTCAAAAAGAACTTTCTCTTTCAGAAGCCAATCCTCATCAAGTTATTCAAATTTTGATGAGAGAATTTTTAACTCAAGTATATCAGGCTAAAGTTTTTATTCAGCGTTCAGATATTGAGTCTAGAAATAATAGTATTAAAAAAGCAATTGGTATTATAGGTGGATTAAAAGGAGGATTAAATTTAAAGCAAGGTGGTGATATAGCTGATAATTTAAATGCTCTTTATGATTATTTAGTTATTAGATTATCAGAAGCGAATACACAAAATTCGATAGATATTTTAGATGAGATAAAGGAGTTGTTTTCGCCTATAAAAGAAGCTTGGGATGGTATTACAGAGGAAGAAAAACAAAAAGGTTTTGCACTTTTAGAGCAAAGTGGTTCGTAAGTGGATAAGTCTCTCAATTACAAGGCGGTGCAGCTTAGTGAGTGCCTAAAAAACTTACTTAAAGATGAGCGCTCTATGATAAAGGCTGAAGACTATAGCGGTTTAGCAGAGGTTATTGAAAAGAAAAACAACTTGTTAGCCGAATTACTTGAGCTATCCAGTAGTCTCGAACCAGAAAGTAAGGCGTTTGTCAGTAAGTTTATGGTGCAGTTCCAAGCAGAAACTCAAAAGCATTATGACTTGTTAGGTGATGAAAAAGTAAGGCTGCATATGTTACTTATCTCAATGCAAAAAAAGAAAAAACAGCTAAAAGCTTACTCAATAGTTAAGGAAGCGAGTAATTATGAATGACCTAACATTGGCTATAAATGAAAAGTTAGAAGAACTTGAGCGCTATCAATCATTTTTACAGACACAGATTGAAAATAGAAAAAAATACGAGGCTAAATTAAAAGATTTTATAAGGCCTGATTTTGATTTAGAAAAAATGTTTCAATCTAATATGTTAGCTTTTGAGGTTATTTATCCTGATATTTACAATACTTTTTTAAATTATCAGCTTTCCCGCTTTGAGTTGCATATGGAAGACGGGAAAGTTAATGTTTATGACACTAAAGAAAAAGTAAACCTATATAAACATGATATTTATCAAGATTCATATGTACAGTATTTAAGCTTTCTAGAAAACCCAGTTGTGCTAAAAAATAAGTTTTCTGTCCGCGAAAAAATCAGTGATGGATTTATTCATAGTCATTTTTTAAATGAGCTTGCTATTAATTTAAAACAGCAGAGCGAGCAAAAGAAAAGTAATCGATTACCTAAGGTTTTGCCAACTTTAATGCTAATGGGAATAGGTTGCGGTTATCATATTCACTCTATTTTAAGTGACCATATAGTGAAAAAGTTATATATTTATGAGCCTCATATTGATCTTCTTTATTTAAGCTTATTTTTAACCGATTGGTCGCACATTTTTGAGCAGCTTAATGTAAATAACACTGAATTACATTTTAGCGTTGGTGAGTTTGATACTGAACTGGGTATTAGTAAAGAAGTGGAATCGGTGTTTCAACGCTTCGGACGCTTTTTCTCAGGATATAGCTTTTTATATAAACATTATTATGATGATTACCTAAATCGTGTTACCAAGCAACTGTCACTTCAGTTTGTAGGTAATATTTTAGGCTTTGGTTTTTATGATGATGCAATTTTGAGTATTGAAAATTTCTCAAAAAATTTCGATGTACCTTTTCTTAAAGCTGATAGCTTAGACGAGTTAATGGATATACCCGTCTACTTAATTGCTAATGGTCCATCATTAGATAAAGACATACAATGGCTTATTGAGCATCAAGATAACGCAATTATTATAAGTTGTGGCACGGCACTCAGTGCTTTGCATCAATATGGATTAAAGCCAGACTTCCATTGTGAGATGGAGCGCTGCCAAGTAACACATGATGTATTAGCTTCTTTTTACGATAAAGAGTTTTTTAGTGATATTACCCTTTTAGCTTTAAATACTGTTTTACCTTCTGTGTTTGCTATGTTTGAAGATAAAGTCCAGGGCGTGAAATGGGGAGAAGCAAGTAGTAAAATTTTTGTACAAGGTCTAGGGCTGAAAGAAAAACCGGCTTTACTAGTAAATTGTAATCCAACCGTAAGTAATTGTGCGTTGGCTTTTTGTGAAAAAATAGGTTTTACTGATATTACCTTATTTGGTGTTGATATGGGTTATAAGTCTGAGCAACATCACTCCAAAAACAGTGTGTATTATAAGGGCGACCAAGACTCTGGCTTATATAAACACAAAGCAAAATATAAACTAAAAGGTAATTTTGATCCTGATACCTTTGTAGAAACAGATGAGATATTTAAGTACTCTCACTCTGTACTTGAAAGAACATTAGCGCAAAATCCGCATTTAAAGATAAAAAATTGCAGTGATGGAGCCTATATTGAAGGTGCTAAGCCAACTCAGACCGACTCATTGGTTAGTACGCCAATAAAAAATAAAGCAGCACTGTTTTCAAATATAGCTGACAAGATTAAAAGCTCAGAAGCTTATACAAATGATGCTTTTGCTGCGATCCACAACGATGTACCGCTGTTTTTAGATTTGTGTAATTTATTTATTGAGCAACTGTCAAGCCAACCGGCTTCTATTGATGCAGTGTTAGAGGTACTAGACGAGCAACTTCGTCGCCTTTCAAGTTTTCATAACACGACGATTAGCTACTTTGATGAATTATTACGCGGCACTATTTTACATACTCATTCTATGTTGGTTAATTCACTGTTTAGCCATGAACAAGAAGAGCAGGCGCTGGAAAACTACCGCCATAGTGCCCAGATAGTTTGCAATTACTTGGAGGCGATAAAAGAAGATTATACTGCTAAGTTTAGTTAGCGCCACTTTAAGAGTTTAGTTTTGTAAAGTTGGTTACAGTTTTTGGGGCTTGCACCCAAAGTGCGACTCTTAGTTAGTGGTTTAAATAAAAAATTTAAACTCAGGTTATGCAAATTTTGAACTCTGTATTTAATTAAAAAACTAAAGTGCATTTAACCTAGTGTCTACTATTTGTAATTTACTTTGGTAGGCGAAGTAATCTTTACCTACAGATAATTAATATACTAATCGAAAAGTGTCTGTTTTTTGGCGTTTATGTCAAAAAACTGCCGCTATCACTTGCATCCATGCTGAACTGGCTTACAATTTAAATAATTATACAAATTAGTGAAAGTACGGCTCGCTAAATATGATCTTGATTTTAGATAATAATAACAACCGCGCAATAGGATTAAATGCTTCACTTGGCTTTATTGGTGAAGCTGTACAACTATTAAGCGAAGACTGCTTTGAACAAGAATGCAAAAAATATCAGCAGCAAGAATGCATGATTATTTTAGGAGCGTTGCAATCACTGGACCACGAAAGCTTAATTAAACGCTATCCAACATTACCGTTTTTATTAATTGGCGAAACGCTAAAACCACTATTAAGTATCGCTAATGTGGTGGGGCTTATTTGCGAGCCATTTAATCACGAAGTGACAACGCAGTTACTTCACGATTGCCAGCAGTATCAGCGCATGTTGCCAAATGAGCATAAGCATTCTAAACCACATAAAACTTTTGACGGACTTGTTGGTGAAACAGAGGCCGTAAAAGATGTTCGCTTTTTAATTGAACAAGTGGCAAAAACCGACGCTAATGTTTTAATTTTAGGCGAGTCAGGCACAGGTAAAGAAGTGGTTGCCCGTAATGTACACTTGCTTTCAAAGCGTATTAATGGACCGTTTGTACCTGTTAACTGTGGTGCTATTCCGGCTGAACTGCTCGAAAGTGAACTCTTTGGCCACGAAAAAGGCGCGTTTACTGGTGCTATATCGGCTCGTAAAGGGCGCTTTGAACTAGCTCAAGGCGGGACGCTATTTTTAGATGAAATAGGCGATATGCCACTGCAAATGCAAGTTAAGTTGCTGCGAGTATTGCAAGAACGCAGCTATGAACGTGTTGGTGGTACAAAGGCAATCCAAGCTGATGTACGCGTTATTGCGGCCACGCATCGTAATCTTGAAACAATGATTGAAGAGGGTAGTTTTAGGGAAGATTTATATTACCGTTTAAATGTATTCCCTATCGAAAACCCATCGCTGAGTGAACGAGCTGATGATATTCCGCTGCTTTTAAAAGAGTTAATGCGCCGTGTTAACGACCAGACTGGTTCTACCGCTAAGTTTACGGAGCGCGCAGTTGAGAGCTTAAAAGAACATGCTTGGCCTGGTAATATTCGTGAGCTTGCTAATTTGGTGGAGCGTATGGTTATTATGTTCCCTGACAAAGTGGTCGATATTCCTGATTTACCTAACAAATATCGTTACATTGAAGTTGAAGCCTACGAGCCAGAATACCCTGAAGAGTTAATGGAAAAAGACGCCTTTAACGACATATTTAGCACAGGTTTTAGTGATTACGAAAGTGAGCCTGACGCTGAGTTTAGCCAAACGGGTAGTGGGTTATTACCTGATGATGGTATTGAACTTAAAGATTATTTAGCAGAGCTTGAAATTAGCTTAATAACCCAAGCGTTAGAGCGCTATGATTACGTTGTAGCACGTGCTGCAGAGATATTAGGGGTTCGCAGAACAACACTCGTTGAGAAAATGAAAAAGTATAATCTTTCACGAGATTAGAAGTACGAAAATGGTGAAATACTTTTCGTTATTTATTATTCATTTGTGGTCAATCACTTTACGGGCTTTGCCCGTCACGCAAGCAAGCTTGGCGTCTACAAGATAACCCAAACTTAAACCTTGGCGGTAGACGCTGAGCTTGCTCGCGTGAAAAGCGAAGCTTTTAATCATTTAAATAAAACGTTATTTCACAAAGAGAAAAACGAAGGTAAATGAGAAACCATAGTCAACTTACGCTTTACTTCTCTAAAGCGCAGCGTCTCTTAACCTCTTTGTGAACTAATCACTTTTATGGTTATAAATCGCTTACTCACTAAAAGTCTTAATAATTTCTTCTTTTCTAAAACAATCATTACTGTGATCGTTAACCATACCGCAGGCCTGCATATGCGCATATACCGTTGTTGGGCCTAAAAACTTAAAACCCCGTTTTTTTAAATCTTTAGCAAATGCAGTTGATGCCTCTGTAATTGCTGGGTAGTCCTCAGCGTTATTTAAATTACTTATAATCGGTTTATTATCGACAAACTGCCATTGGTAGTTACTAAAACTTCCAAATTCTTTTTGTATTTCTATAAAGCACTTTGCGTTGTTAACAGTTGCCACAATTTTTAATCGGTTGCGCACAATACCCTCATTAAGCATTAATCTCTCAACATCATCTTGTGTGAATTGTGCCACTTTATCTACATCAAAATTAGCAAATGCTTTTTTGTAACCGCTACGCTTTTTTAAAATTGTGTACCAGCTTAAGCCGGCTTGCGCTGATTCAAGAGTGATAAATTCAAACAGCTTTGTATCATCATAAAGAGGGACGCCCCATTCTTCATCATGGTAAATAACGTAGTCGGGTTTAGTGGTGTCGAGCCACGGGCAACGGCACTTTATTTGCTCACTCATTATTATTCCTTTTTGTGTGCGTCATTTTTATGTCGCTCAAATTATTGATGTAACTTAATGATAAGTATGTAAATAAATTTTGGTATAAATCGTGCATTTAGACATATATCTACATCAATTCGAGATTTGATTATGGCCCTTGCTAGCGTGCTAAAACCACAGTTTTTTTCTGCAAATCAGTATAACCCATGTTTACTTCAAGAGGAGTACATTGGTGAATTAAGCGATCTGCGCAAGCAAGCAAGTTGGCTTTCGCATTTGGTTGATACCATGCCAGCAGGTGTGGTTGTACTTGATGGCAAAGGGTTGATTGCAAAAGCGAATCAAATAGCGATTGATATGCTTGGAGAGCCACTTGAAGGTGAGCGCTGGTTTAATGTTATTCAGCGCTCTTTTAGGCCACATCAAGATGATGGCCATGAAGTGTCTTTAAAAGACGGACGCCTAATAAAGCTTGATATTACTGCTTTAGCACCAGAGCCTGGGCAACTTATTTTAATGACGGATTTAACCGAAACTCGCCGCTTACAAAAACGTGTTGCACATATGCAGCGATTAAGCGCGCTGGGTAAAATGGTTGCATCATTAGCGCATCAAGTCCGTACGCCGCTCTCAGCCGCTATGCTGTACGCTGCTAATTTAGGATCAAAGCGCTTACCCGAAGCATCTCGTGATAATTTTCAAACAAAGTTAATGTCGCGTTTAAAAGATTTAGAAACTCAAGTAAACGACATGCTGTTATTTGCTAAAAGTGGCGATCAGCAAGTTGTTGAGCAAGTTTCAATGCAGCAGCTTTTAACCGAAGTTAAAGCAGGTGCTGATGCGATGGTCGCACTTAATGAAAGTGAACTGGATGTTAGCTTACCAGAACCCGATATACAAATAGTTGGTAATAAAACGGCATTGGCCAGTGCTATTCAAAATCTAGTGCACAATAGTATTCAAGTTATTGGCAGCGGCGCAAAAGTAAAAATTAGCGCACAAAGAGATTTAAAAGATTTAGATATGGTTCGTATTAGTGTGAGCGACAATGGCCCAGGTGTTGATTTAAGCCAAAGCGATAAAATTTTTGAACCATTTTTTACTACCAAAAGTCAGGGCACAGGTTTAGGGCTTGCTGTAGTGAGTTCGGTGGCTAGTGCGCACCAAGGCCGTGTTGATGTGACTAATAATACGCAGGGTGGTGCCTGCTTTAGCTTGTTACTGCCTATTAAGGCAACATCTAAATTAGAGGGGTCATTATGAGTAACACTATTTTAGTTGTCGAAGATGACGCAGGGCTTCGTGAAGCCTTAATAGATACCCTTGAAATGTCGGGTATTGAATGTGTTGCAGCGAGCAGTGCTGAGCAAGCAATGTTACTGCTTAAAAAAGATCAATTTTCGCTTGTTGTAAGCGACGTGCAAATGGGCGCAATGAGTGGACTGGATTTACTACGCAGTATTAAATTAAACCACCCTGATTTACCTGTATTGATGATGACGGCGTATGCCACAATTGACGATGCGGTAGAGGCTATGCGCCTAGGTGCAATTAACTACATGGCAAAACCATTTGCACCTGAAGTGCTGTTAAATATGGTGAGCCGTTATTTGCCTGAAAAAGCAAAAGAAACCGACGGCCCCATTGTTGCTGATCCAACTAGTATTCAATTATTGGAGCTTGCAAGTAAAGTAGCACGCTCTGATGCAAGTGTAATGGTACTTGGCCCAAGTGGTTCAGGTAAGGAAGTACTTGCTCGTTATATTCATGATAAGTCGAGCCGATGTAATGAGCCATTTGTAGCGATTAACTGCGCGGCTATTCCTGAAAATATGCTCGAAGCCACGTTATTTGGTTACGAAAAAGGGGCTTTTACGGGCGCGATTCAAGCATGTCCGGGTAAGTTTGAGCAAGCACAAGGCGGAACTATTTTACTTGATGAAATTACTGAAATGGACTTAGGGCTACAAGCTAAACTTTTACGCGTACTGCAAGAACGTGAAGTAGAGCGTTTAGGGGGGCGTAAAACAATTCAGCTCGATGTACGTATTTTGGCAACCAGTAATCGTGATTTAAAAGAAGCCGTGTCTGAAAATCAGTTTAGAGAAGATTTATATTACAGGCTTAATGTTTTTCCACTTATGTGGCGACCATTGTGCCAACGCCCTGGTGATATTATTGTATTGGCTAAGCATTTAATTGAGCGCCATATAAGTAAAAGCAAAGAGCCTATGGCGTATTTAGATAAAGCTGCTGAACAAAAGTTACTGGCTCACGCGTGGCCTGGTAATGTGCGCGAGCTTGATAATGTTATACAGCGTGCGCTTATACTGCGCACGGGTAACACAATAAACGAGCATGCTATTTTTATCGAAAACTTAGTATCTAATAACTTTGTTATGGAGCCTTTATTGGCACCGGCGCAAACCGTATCGCCAACAGAATTAGCACATGCAGACAAAGGTGTTGATAAAAGCACGTTAAGCTCTGCATATTATGATGAAAAGTCGCATGCTGAGGATGAGCCTAAACAAGGTTTATTAGCAGCAGATACCGGTAGCTATAAAGATGAGCTTAAAGACAAAGAGCATCGCATTATTTTAGAAACCCTTGCACGTTGCCAAGGTAAGCGTAAAGACGTTGCCGAAACGTTGGGCATAAGCCCACGAACTTTACGTTATAAACTAGCGCAAATGCGCGATTTAGGTATTTCACTTCCTGCATAACCTCCTATAAACCCTAAGCTTGCAGTGCAAGCTTAGGGTTGTCAAAACTCTGACTCACACAAATTAAAGTTAACCTATTGTATTTTAATGATTAATTATTTGGCATGCTTTGTGCTTTATTACTTATAAGAGTTCACTGCGTGTCAGAGATAAATTATGAAAATTCAAAACAGTGCTGTATTTCAAGAAATGCAATCAATGGCTTTAGAAGCCGGCCGTAATAATCAAACTAATACACTGCCAACTCAGGTGCAGTCTACTTCTACAGCACAATTTGGCGACATGCTAAGTGATGCAATAAATTCAGTGCACGGATTACAACAAGATGCCGCGCAAAAAGTAACAGCAGTTGAGATGGGGGATCGAAGTGTATCCCTTGCTGAGGCGATGATTGCTTCTCAAAAATCGTCAGTTGCTTTTGAGGCTACAGTACAGGTTCGTAATAAACTTGTTGAAGCTTATAAAGAAATCATGAACATGCCTGTTTAATTAGGTAGTGGAGAATTATTGTGGCGCAATCTAACCAATCTACAGACCTAGCACTTGCTGGTGGCGGTATTGACCAAAGTGGTGGTGATGATCAACAAGAACAAAAGTCAGGCTACTTAAGTGCTTTAAATGGTGTTGATGTATTGCGCCAAGTAACATTGGTTATAGCATTGGCTATTTGTTTAGCTATCGCGATTTTTATTATTATTTGGGCTCGTCAGCCAGATATGCGCCCGTTAGGCAAAATGCAAACAGAAGAGCTTATTCAAACATTAGACTTTTTAGATGCGCAAAAAATTGAATACCAACTAGATGGCAATGTTGTATCGGTTGATGAAAGCGAATACCAAAACATTAAATTGCTAATGACCCGCGAAGGGTTAGAGCAAGGCCCTGCATCTGGCTCTGACATAATTATGCAAGATATGGGCTTTGGTGTAAGCCAACGCTTGGAGCGTGAACGTTTAAAACATGGTCGTGAACAGCAATTAGCACGCACCATTGAAGAGCTAAATAACATTACTCGCGCCAAAGTATTGTTAGCCATCCCTAAAGAAAACGTATTTGCCCGCAGAGAGAAAAAACCATCCGCTACTGTTGTATTAACACTTAAACGTGGCCGCTCACTTGACCGTGAAGAAGTAGACTCTGTTGTTGATATGATTGCTTCAGCAGTACAAGGCTTAGAGCCTGCACGTGTTACAGTTACTGACCAAAATGGTCGATTATTAAATTCAGGTTCGCAAAGCTCATTAGCAGCACGCTCTCGTAAAGAATACGATTTAGAACGTAAGCGCGAACAAGAGTATCTAGAAAAAATAGACAGTATTTTAATACCGGTTGTTGGGCTTGCAAACTATACAGCTCAAGTTGATTTGAGCATGGACTTTAGCTCAGTTGAGGAAACTCAAAAGCGTTATAACCCAGACCTACCAGCGGTTAGAAGCGAAACCACATTTGAAGAAAATAACATTGGTGGTTTAGCTGTTGGTATTCCTGGTGCGCTTACAAATCAACCACCGCTAAACTCAAACATTCCTGAGGTTGCGGGGCAGGGTGGCGCAGGCACAGCTACGTCACCAACACGTAGCCACAAAGAAGCAACACGTAATTATGAACTCGATACAACAATTTCTCACAAGCGCCAGCAAAGTGGTGTAATACGCAGAATAAGTGTGTCAGTTGCTGTTGACTACGTCCCTAAAGTGGGAGAAAACGGCGAAACAACTATGGCCCCGCGCTCGGTAGAGGCATTGTCAAATATTCGTCGCTTACTACAAGGTGGTGTAGGTTTTGATATGCAACGTGGTGATGCACTTGAAGTAGTAACAGTGCCGTTTGTACGTGAAGCAACAAATTTAGCAATAGAAGTGCCACTGTGGGAACAAGACTGGTTTATGAAAATAGCCCGCCTTGTACTAGGAGCCTTAGTTATCATTGTATTGATAATGGCAGTAGTAAAACCAATGCTTAAGCGCTTAATTTACCCAGACGATACACTAGAAGAATACGACGAAGATGCATTAAGTTCAGGCGTAGACATTGGCGACAATACACTTGATATGCTAAATAAAGACTTTGATTCTGCTTCGGTTGGTTTCTCAAGTGATGGTACACTGCAGTTACCGGATTTACATGGCGACGAAGATTTACTCAAAGCAATTCGTGCCCTTGTAGCTAACGAACCAGAACTATCATCACAAGTAGTGAAAGCGTGGTTAACAGAAGATGACTGATCAAGAACAAAAACAACTCCCGCCAGCCTTTGATGTTGATAAGCTAGATGGGGTAGATAAAGCCGCTATATTACTTTTGAGTTTATCAGAAGAAGATGCCGCGCAAATCCTTAAACACTTAGAACCTAAACAGGTGCAAAAAGTGGGTATGGCGATGGCTGGGCTACAGGATTTATCTCAAGCTAAAATTAGCGCTGTACACAACTTGTTTATAGAACAAATTCAAAGTTTTAGTACCATTGGTTTTCAGTCAGAAGACTTTATTAAAAAAGCGCTTACAGCAGCACTTGGTGAAGACAAAGCCGCTAGCCTTATTGACCAAATTGTTATGGGCTCAGGTGCTAAAGGCTTGGATTCATTAAAATGGATGGACTCTAAGCAGGTAGCAAACATTATTCGTAATGAGCATCCGCAAATTCAAACCATTGTATTATCGTATTTAGAGCCAGAACAGTCAGCTGAGATTATTGCTCAGTTCCCTGAAAAAGTGCGTTTAGATTTAACAATGCGTATTGCAAACCTTGAAGAAGTTCAGCCAGCAGCACTGCAAGAGCTAAACGAAATTATGGAAAAACAATTTGCCGGCCAAGCAGGTGCACAAGCCGCTAAAATGGGTGGCTTAAAAGCAGCTGCAGATATTATGAACTACCTAGATACCAATGTAGAAGGGCAGTTAATGGACTCTATTCGTGAACATGACGAAGAGATGTCGCAGCAAATTCAAGACTTAATGTTTGTGTTTGAAAACTTAATGGATGTTGAAGACCGTGGTATTCAAGCAATCCTGCGAGAAGTACAACAAGACGTATTAATGAAAGCAATTAAGGGCACCGACGATGCGCTTAAAGATAAAATACTGGGCAATATGTCTAAGCGTGCAGCCGAAATGCTTGCTGATGATTTAGAAGCTATGGCACCGGTACGTATAAGCGAAGTAGAAGCGGCGCAAAAAGAGATTTTATCAACAGCGCGTCGTTTATCTGACTCAGGTGAAATTCAGCTGGGCGGCGGCGGTGGCGAGGAGTTCCTGTAAACTATGAGCAAACTCAAAGGACGCACACTTCGGGCTGATGAAGCAGATGAATTATTAAAAAACTGGGCTATTCCGGATGTAGCACCAGATGAGAGCAGCTTTGGCAATCGCTCTACGGCTTACGGCACACCGCTTAGTGATCTGTATAAAAAAGAATTAGCTGAAGAAATGCCAATTGATGAGCCACAAGAACCAGAATTGCCTGCGCTTACTATGGTTGAGCTTGAACGCATCAGGCAAGACGCCTACGAAGAGGGCCTTAAGCAAGGTCATGAGCAAGGCTACATAGACGGTTTTGAAAAAGGCGTTGGCGAAGGCAAAGAGGCAGGCTACAAAGAAGGCTTAGAACAAGGTAAAACAAAAGGCCTTGATGACGTAAAACCATTAATTGAAGAGCAGTTAACAAGTTTAAAAACTATTTTAGAGGGACTTACTGCACCGCTAGATAAAGTAGATGAACAAGCTGAAAAGCAATTAGTACAACTTGCTAGCATGTTAGCGGAAGCTGTTATTTATCAAGAAGTAAAAACATCGCCAGATGTGATTTTACATACGTTAAAGCAAAGTATAGATTCTCTTAATGCCGAGCAAGAAAAAGTACGAATTCATTTAAACCCCGAAGATTTAGAGCTCATAAAAGAGAGTTACGGCGAACAAACCATTATTGATAATAACTGGCAATTAATGGCAGAGCCCACTCTTGAGCGCGGTGGCTGTGAAGTTAAAACAGCGCAATCATCACTCGATATGACCCTTAAAACACGTGTCAAAGAAACGTTGGATAGTTTTTTGCATAATAGTGGTATCTAACTATTTTATTGGCGTGTTATGTCAACTCAACGTGCACCTTTAAGCGAACGCTTATCTCAATATCAACAACATATTAAAACCCCAGCGCCTGCTGTGGCAGGTATTTTAACGCGTGTTGTTGGCCTTACCCTTGAGGCTAGAGGTTTACGTGCTCCCGTTGGTAGCCAATGTAAAATAGAAACTATGAACGGCTTTGTAGACGCCGAAATAGTCGGTTTTAACGATCAAACTTTGTATTTAATGCCTAATGATCATATCTCTGGTGTACTTCCTGGTGCGCGTGTAATTCCTCAAGTTAATAACTTAGGTTTACCTGTAGGGATGAGTTTACTAGGGCGCGTGGTTGATGGTTTAGGGCGACCGCTAGATGGCCTTGGTAAAATTAATGCTGAGCATCATTTAAAGTTTGCGCAAAATACTATAAACCCGCTTTCAAGAAGACCAATCACTAAGCCTATGGATGTAGGTGTGCGTGCTATTAACTCGGTTATCACAGTAGGGCAAGGCCAGCGTATGGGCTTGTTTGCAGGCTCTGGTGTGGGTAAGTCAGTACTACTGGGTATGATGACCCGAGGTAGCGAAGCCGATGTCATTGTTGTTGGCTTAGTGGGGGAACGTGGTCGCGAAGTAAAAGAATTTATTGAAGAAATACTCGGTGTAGAGGGGCGCAAACGTTCAGTTGTTGTCGCAGCGCCCGCTGATTCATCACCGCTTATGCGTTTAAAAGGTTGTGAGAGCGCCGTAACTATTGCAGAGTATTTTAGAGATCAGGGTTTAAACGTATTATTGTTACTCGATTCGGTAACGCGTTATGCAATGGCGCAACGTGAAATTGCACTTGCTGTTGGCGAGCCGCCAGCTACAAAGGGTTATCCGCCTTCGGTGTTTGCTAAATTACCTGCGCTGGTGGAGCGTGCTGGTAATGGCGGTGAAGGGCAAGGTTCAATTACCGCCTTTTTTACGGTGTTGAGTGAAGGCGATGATATGCAAGACCCTATTGCTGATGCAGCGCGAGCTATATTAGATGGCCACATTGTACTATCGCGTGATTTAGCTGACAGTGGGCACTATCCCGCTATAGATATTGAAAAGTCGATTTCGCGTGTTATGCCTCAAGTCGTTTCTGAACCACACATGCAACAAGCCCGTGTACTTAAGCAAGTTTATTCAATGTATCAACAAAACAAAGATATGATTACTTTAGGTGCTTATCAAAAAGGGACCGATCAAATGCTCGACCAAGCCATAAATATGATGCCAAGAGTAAATGCATTTTTACAACAAGGTATGCGAGATGTCATTAGTTACGATGATGGTCTGCAAGGTCTTGCTCAGTTACTAGGACAAGCATAATGGCTAAAAATAAACTCGATTTATTGCTCAAAATTGAAAATGATAAAGAAGAAAATTTGCGCATGAGTTACTTACAAGCCAATCAAAATTTGCAAGCAAATCAACAAAAGCTGCAAGGTTTAAATAACTTTAGACTTGAATATTCTCAACAGTTACACCTAAAAGGTAAGTCGGGTTTATCTAGTGCAGGGTTTGGTCAGTACCATGCTTTTATAGCTAAAATTGAAGAGGCAATTCGCCAACAAGCAAGTACAGTAAATACCGCTAAGCAAGTTGTTACTCAACGTAAAACGCTATGGCTTAAGCAGCAAATTAAAGCTAAAGCAGTTGCCAAATTAATCGAGAATCAAAAACTCAAAGCAAATGCGTTAATGGCTAAAAACGAGCAAAAAATGTTAGATGAGTTTTCTGCTAATCAGTTTTTTCAACGTCGGAAAGCTTTGTAATTCAGGCACGTTAATTGCTTTGTTACTTAGTGGTATTTAACTTTTGGCGGTATGCGGTGGCATATTGCCGTAATGGTATTAGGTGATTTATGGCGATGAATAACATTTCGTTTTTAGTTTCTTCTGAAAAAGATTCACTGTTAGCTTTTAAAGACAATAGCTTAGCTAATGGCGAAGGAAATTTAGGCGAGGAATTTTTAAGCCAGCTAAACGAAGCACATAACTCTATGGGGCCTTTGCTTAAGGGCAATAAAAATCCCGATGCCGAAAACTCGATTGCCATACCTAAGCATAAACAGCCAGAAGAAAATGAAAATCTGAGCGTAAAGCTAGATGAAATAACAACAGACGAAGTTACTTTTATATCTGTTGAGATGCTTGATCAAATTAATTCAGCACAAGCAATGAGCACCTCGATTAATAAGCCGTTCGATGCAACTAACAGTTTAGAATCAGAAGATGCAGAGTTAGAAACCACCTCAGTAATTTTATCTGCTAATACAAGTGATGAAGTAACGACTGAAGAAGCGAATACAGCGAGTGTAGTGCAAAATCCAATTGCCACTAATGTAGACTCTAAAACGGATAAATTAATTGATTCAAAAAGCGATAGCTTAAGCTCACTACCTTTAAACTCTTTACCATTAAATGAAGGCAAGCATCGGAAAAGTGGTGTTGCTGAAGCTATTGAAGGGCCATTAAATTCTATAAATAAAAAGCCCGATGACAGCCCTGGCTCTACATTAGAAAAACCTGAATTTGCATCAATGAGTTCTAAAGAGCAGCTAGGACAAAATAAGTCTGCTGATAAAAATAATATAGTTTTGCCAACACCCACCGACAAAGCGGGTGTTACTCAGTCTCCTTTAGCCACAACTGAAGGTGATAATAATGCAGCAATAGATACGTTAATGACTAAAGATGCGAGCTTAATTAAAGCTAATAGCGTTATTGCTAGTTTAACGCCTGAGCAGCGCTCACAACTTAACGCGCAAGTTAAGGTATTAGAGAATACTGATTCAACAAATAGCGCAACTAGTAACACTTCAAATCTTAAGCAAATGCTTGCACAATTTATTACTGATAACGAAAAAGCGCAAAGCACGGTAACAAAACACTCTTTTAGCGCAGAAATAAATTCACTTAATACAGCTGATAAACAAAGTTTATTAACGCAATTAAACGCATATATTAAAACAGAGCAGCCTAAAGGCGAGCAGTTGTCAGTGCTTAAGCAAACAGTTAATGAGTTAAAAGCTTCTATTGAAATAGGGCTTACTGATACCGCTAAATCAGACTCAAAAACGTTTGTGGCCTCAGAGACTCCTAATACAGTATATGATCCACAAAAGTTAAGCTTAAAGGCATCTACAAACGAAGGCGCGGATATTAATAAAGACGTAGCAACCTCAGCTAAGCGTGATGATTTATTAAAATCATTTGAAGAGTTACAAAAAGATGGGCTTAGAAAAATAACGGCAGAACAAACGCCTGCACGCGTAGCACAAGTATTTACGCAAATTACAGCCGCTTTAAATACTCAGCAAACGAGCACATTAAGCCAATACGACTCATTAAGTTACGAGCAGAGCTTACTTGATACCCAAATAATTCAAACTCAACAATTACAAAGTACATCACAAGTTAAGCAAGTAAGTATTGATCCAGGTGTAATGCAGGCAATTAATATTGTTAAAAGTGATGCAGCTAAATTACTGCAAGAGCGCGTTAGCTCAATGTTGAGCATTAATAATAAAGAAGCAGAAATTCGCCTCGATCCTCCAGAAATGGGCAGCATGCAAATACGTATTCGTAGCGATGCAGAACAAGCACATATAAACTTTGTTGTACAAAACCAGCAAGCCAAAGAAGCACTTGAGCAATCAATGCCGCGCTTACGTGAAATGTTAGCGCAACAAGGGCTAGAGCTTGGTGAAAGCACTATTTCTTATGGGCAATCAGGTGGTGAAACAGCTGAGCAAAGTGAGAGTGGAGCCCAAGGTAATTTGGCTAATAATAAGTCAGTTAATGATGAAAACGACGAGCAAGCAAATAACACTGCACAAAGTTCTCGACAACAAACTTCATCATCAATAGATTACTATGCCTAAGTACTGCTATTATAATAGTTAAAACAAGCAAGTACCTTTGCGATTAAAGGAATCATGATGGCTGAAGAAGCAAGTTTAGAAATCGAAGAAACCGGTAAAAGTAAAAAGAAACTAATAATAATCATAGTAGCTGTACTACTTATTGCAGGTGGTGCTGCGGGTTACTTTTTTATGTCAGGTTCGGATGCGCCAGTTGAAACCTTAGATGAAGAGACTGCGATGTCGACTGATGCTGCTCCTGCAGCTTCAGGTTCATCAGCAGAAGTTGGTAGTGCTTTATATGTTGCTATGCCACGCCCATTTGTATTTAACGTGCCTGGCTCAAGTCGCGATAGAATTGTCCAAATTAAAGTACAATTATTAGTACGTGGCGAAGTAAATGAAGAAACAGCCAAAAAACATATTCCACTAATAGAAGGGACGCTATTAAGCGTGTTTTCTACTACAACAGCTGATGAATTAAGTACGAGCTCTGGTAAAGAAACACTTCGTTTTTCTGCACTTGAAAAGGTACAAAAAGCCTTAATGGATGTTGAAGGCAGTAAAGTAATTGAGCGGGTATTGTTTACCGGCTTTGTGATGCAATAAGGGGTTAGCGTGAGCGATTTATTATCCCAAGACGAAATTGATGCGCTATTACATGGCGTTGATGACGTTGAAGAGGAAGATATACACGAAGGTGAAGATGGCGGGGGAAGTACGCTTCAGTACGATTTTTCTTCGCAAGATCGGATCGTACGTGGTCGTATGCCGACGCTGGAAATTGTTAACGAACGCTTTGCTCGTCATATGCGAATTAGCCTATTTAATATGATGCGTCGCACCGCAGAGGTGTCCATTAACGGCGTGCAAATGATTAAGTTTGGCGAGTATATTCACACTTTATTTGTTCCAACCAGTTTAAATATGGTCCGTTTTAGGCCTTTAAAAGGCACTGGCCTGATTACCATGGAAGCACGACTTGTGTTTATTTTGGTAGATAACTTTTTTGGTGGTGACGGGCGTTATCATGCAAAAATAGAGGGCCGAGAATTTACCCCAACAGAGCGCCGGATTGTACAAATGCTCCTTAAAATAATCTTTGAAGATTATAAAGAAGCATGGGCACCGGTTATGGATGTATCGTTTGAATATCTCGATTCAGAAGTAAACCCAGCTATGGCGAATATTGTAAGTCCAACAGAGGTTGTGGTTATTAGCTCTTTTCATATTGAGCTTGATGGCGGTGGCGGCGATTTTCATATTGCACTTCCGTATTCGATGCTTGAGCCAATCCGAGAGCTTTTAGATGCGGGTGTTCAATCTGATACAGAGGATACCGACTTACGTTGGAGCAAAGCACTTCGCGATGAAATAATGGATGTTGAGGTTGATATGTCGACTCAGTTACTTGAAGTTGATTTGACCTTAAAGCAAATTATGGAATTAAAAGCAGGTGATATTATTCCGGTTGAAATGCCTGAGCATATAACCGTATTTGTTGAGGAACTCCCTACATTTAGAGCCAAGATGGGTCGCTCTCGCGATAATGTTGCGCTTCAAATTAGTGAAAAAATTAAACGACCTGATTCAGTTAAATCTGAGCTGCATGTGTTTACCAAAGGCGGCAAGAAAATTGACTCAGATGCAGAATTAGCAGAACTAGAAGATGATTTACACCTCTCTGACGGTGTAGACTTAGACTGGTAATTGATTAAAAGGTTAAAAGTATGAGCGATGATCAAGACACAATGGATGAATGGGCAGCAGCATTAGCAGAAGCCGAAGGTCCAGATGATAGTGGCGAAGCACATGTTGCAGAGCTTGATGAGTTAAGTGATTCAAAACACGAAATGAGTGGTGATGAAAAACGAAAACTCGACACTATTTTAGATATTCCCGTTACTATTTCAATGGAAGTAGGGCGCTCTAAAATCAATATTCGTAACTTACTGCAACTTAATCAAGGCTCTGTTGTTGAGCTTGACCGTGTTGCGGGTGAGCCGCTAGACGTGCTAGTTAATGGTACTTTAATCGCTCATGGCGAAGTAGTTGTAGTAAACGACAAATTTGGTATTCGCTTAACTGACGTGATAAGCCAAGTAGAGCGGATCAAAAAATTACGATGAGCTTATTAGTTGCTTTAACGACTACCGTTTTTTCAAAAGCAGATGTGGCAACACCCACTGGGGATATACTCTCTATGGTGCTGTCGCTTGTAATGGTGCTAGTACTGATTATTGTACTGGCATTTTTTGTTAAAAAGCTTAACCCTAATTTAGCAAATAGTGATGAGTTTAAAGTAGTTAGAAGTCTACCTTTAGGTTCTCGCGAGCGTTTAATGGTTGTTGAGATAGATAATGCTCAGCACTTACTTGGTGTAACTCCCCACAGTATTAATTATTTACACAAGTTAGAAACCCCATTAAGTGAAAAAGAACTGCCTGAACTCGCTAAACGATTTGGTAAACTTTTAAACCCGCAATCAAACCAAAATAAAAAGAATTAAACCTATGACAAAGTGGCTGCTTATTATTTTTGCCATGGTGTTTGTACCAAATGTAAGTGCAGAAGGAATTGATGCCCTTACTATTACAACAAACGCTGATGGCACACAAGATTACTCAGTAACGTTACAAGTTTTAGCAATTATGACGGCGCTGAGTTTTATACCGGCCGCCATAATTATGATGACTTCTTTTACACGAATTATTGTTGTACTCGCCATTTTGCGCCAAGCAATTGGCTTACAGCAAACACCGTCAAACCAAGTGTTATTAGGTATGTCACTTTTTTTAAGTATTTTTATAATGGCGCCTATTTATCAGCAGGTAAACGAGCGAGCTATAGAGCCTTACTTAAATGAGCAGGTTACATCAGTAGAGGCTTTAGAGCTTGCTAAAGAGCCAATGAAAGCATTTATGCTTTCACAGGTGCGTTTAAAAGATTTAGAAACGTTTGCTAAAATTGCTGGTTACGATCAGCTAAATTCGCCACAAGATACGCCATTAATAGTGTTAATACCGGCCTTTGTAACCAGCGAACTGCAAACGGCATTTATAATTGGGTTTATGTTTTTTATCCCATTTTTAATTGTTGATTTAGTGGTCGCTTCGGTCTTAATGGCGATGGGTATGATGATGCTTTCTCCCATGATAGTCTCCTTACCGTTTAAAATTATGCTGTTTGTACTTGTTGATGGTTGGAGCTTAGTGATGGGGACTCTAGCTAAAAGCTTTGGTTTAGGGACTTAGTATGCAAAGCATTAACATGACCCAACAATAGGAGTACAACATGGAACCGGAAATTTTTGTTGATATTCTAAGTGACGCGCTGTTTTTAGTTATTAAATTGGTGTCTGCAATTGTAGTCCCAGGCTTAATTATTGGTTTAGTGGTTGCTGTATTTCAGGCGGCAACATCAATCAATGAACAAACGTTGAGCTTTTTACCTCGTTTATTAATTACCATTAGTGCGCTAATTGTAGGTGGGCACTGGCTTACTCAAGAACTGATGGATTTTTTTACTCGCCTAGTATTACTTATTCCTGAAATTGCAGGTTAAACGTGGAATACCCCTTTGCTGTCGTTATTCAATGGTTGAGCGATTTTTTGCTGCCCCTGGTACGCATTAGCTCAATGATTATGATTATGGCTGGTTTAGGTGCTAAAAATGTACCTACACGGATAAAAATGGGGTTATCAGTTGTTGTAACTTTTCTTGTTGTTCCTGTTCTGCCGCCCGCTACATTCACTAATTTATTTTCGTTTGAGATGATTTTAGTCGTTATTCAACAAATGCTGATTGGTGTTGCTATTGGTTTTGCATCTATACTTTTATTAAATACTTTTGTGTTAGCAGGGCAAATACTTGCGATGCAAACCGGTTTAGGTTTTGCTTCAGTTATTGACCCCTCTAATGGCGCAAGCGTCCCAGCGGTTGGGCAGTTTTTCCTTATTTTGGCTACCTTGTTATTTTTTGCTTTTAACGGCCATTTAATGATGATTCAAATGGTGGTACATAGCTTTCAAGTGCTACCTATTGATGGCACATGGTGGTCTGTAGATCATTACTGGGACATAGTGACCTGGGGCGGCTGGATGTTTACTACCGCACTGGTACTCTCACTTGCACCGCTTACCGCAATGCTCGTTATTAATATGTCGTTTGGGATTATGACGCGTGCAGCGCCGCAATTAAATATTTTCTCTATTGGTTTTCCGTTTACCTTGGTAGCGGGACTTATTATTATTTGGGCGACACTAGGTAACTTTGTTACTCAGTTTGAGTTTCAATGGTTAAAAATGGTTGAGCTAATGTGTACTTTAGTTGGTTGCTCACCTTAGGAGAAAGTCATGTCTGAAGACTCAGGACAAGAAAAAACAGAAGAACCGACATCCAAAAAGCTTGAAGAATCTAAAAAGAAAGGCCAAATAGCACGCTCAAAAGAGCTAGGTACCATGTTTGTACTTATTTTTTCGGCTATATCGCTTTTGATGTATGGTCCTGAAATTGGTAAAGGTTTATACAATGTAATGGGCCGAACCCTTAGCTTAAACCGCAACGAAGCCTTTGATACCACTAAAATGTTTGCCGTGTGGGGAGAGGTTGCAGACGCGTTGATGTTTCCTATGGCTATGTTTGTGTTAATTATCGTTTTGGCTGCATTTATTGGTAATACGTTACTCGGTGGTTTTAATTTTAGCTGGGAAGCTGCTGCACCTAAAGCAAGTAAAATGTCGCCAATGAAGGGCTTTAAGCGGATGTTTGGTCCACAAGCGGCTATTGAGCTTGTAAAGTCACTCTTAAAATTTGGTTTGGTTGCAAGTTTTGCTGTGTTTTTAATTAATACTTATTTTGATGAAATACTGCATTTAAGTTTAGAAAGTGCACCGGGTAATATTATTCATGCCTTAGAAATTTTAGGGTGGATGTTTTTAGGCCTTTCGTGCACTTTAATTGTTATTGCCGCCATTGATGCGCCATTTCAAAGTTACAACCATAACAAACAACTTAAAATGACAATGCAAGAAATCAAAGATGAGTATAAAAACTCTGAAGGTGACCCGCAAATAAAAGCGCGCATTAGGCAAACACAAAGGCAAATGTCGCAAAACCGCATGATGCAAGATGTTCCTGACGCTGATGTTATTGTTACCAACCCAACTCACTACTCTGTAGCATTAAAATACGACACGGAGCGCGCAGGTGCGCCTATAGTACTTGCTAAAGGCATTGATGAAATGGCGATGCAAATTCGAAAAGTAGCAATAGGGAATGAAGTACCTATATTAGAATCCCCCATGTTGACCCGAGCGCTTTATCATACGGCTGAAGTAGGAGAGCAAATACCCGATCAGCTATTTACCGCAGTAGCGCAAGTTTTAGCGTATGTATTTCAGCTTAAACGCTTTAATAAAGGGCGCGGAAAACGTCCAACTAAGCTCAATAAAAAGCTGCCAATCCCCGATGCCTACAAGTATTAAACCGTTAACTGAGTAACTTGGAATAGTTATTGCAAATTCTACGTAGTGTCAATTTTTTGAAATTGTAGAATTATGAGTTTTAAAGCGGTATTACAACAACTTAACAGAGACAAAAAAGACTATGCCAAAGGAGTAGGTACTCCTTTGCTTGTGCTTGCTGCCTTGGGAATGGTGATTTTACCACTACCGCCATTTTTACTCGATATCCTTTTCTCGTTTAATATTGCTCTCGCGTTAGTGGTTTTACTTGTAACTGTTTACACGATGAAGCCGGTTGAATTTGGTATTTTCCCCTCTGTATTACTAATCGCTACAATTATGCGCTTAGCACTTAACGTTGCCAGTACTCGAGTTGTGTTACTTGAAGGCCATAATGGTGGTGATTCTGCCGGTAAAGTAATTGAAGCGTTTGGCTCAGTTGTTATTGGTGGTAACTACGCTGTTGGTTTGGTTGTGTTTTTAATCCTGATCATTATTAACTTTGTAGTAATTACTAAAGGTGCTGGTCGTATTTCTGAGGTATCTGCGCGTTTCACCCTTGATGCAATGCCGGGTAAACAAATGGCAATTGACGCCGATTTGAACGCAGGCTTTATCAGCGCAGAACAAGCGCGTGACCGCCGCGAGGAAGTAACTCGCGAAGCTGATTTTTACGGCTCAATGGATGGTGCGAGTAAATTTGTAAAAGGTGATGCGATTGCAGGTATTGTTATACTAATCATCAATATTGTTGGTGGTTTATTTGTCGGTATGATCCAGCACAATTTGAGTTTTGGCAATGCAATGGAAGTATATACATTACTTACCATTGGCGATGGCTTAGTTGCTCAACTCCCTTCTTTACTGCTTTCAATTGGTACCGCGATTGTTGTAACACGCCAAAATGAGTCGCTCAATATGGGGGACCAATTTAAGAAACAACTAGGCAACGAAAAGTCACTCTTTATTGCATCTGGTATTTTGATCATCATGGGCTTAGTGCCTGGTATGCCGCATATTGCTTTTTTAAGTTTAGGTGCGTTACTGGGTTACTTAGCTTACTACACACAGCAAAGTAAATTAAAAGCTGCTGCGGCAGAAGCTGAAGAGGCCGCTAATGGCGGAAGCGTTGCAACGGGTGTTGCTAATAAACAAGAACAAAAAGAACTTGGCTGGGATGACGTTCAACAGGTTGACGTAATTGGCTTAGAAGTCGGTTATCGATTAATTCCGTTAGTGGACCAATCACAAGGTGGTGAGCTACTTAATCGTATTAAGGGTGTACGTAAAAAGCTTTCTCAAGAGCTTGGTTTTTTAGTACCGCCGGTACATATACGCGACAACTTAGAGCTTGACCCTAACGCTTACAGAATAACACTAATGGGGGTTTCAACCGGTGAAAGCGAGCTTAAGCATGGCGACGAGCTAGCCATTAACCCAGGACAAGTATTTGGTCCAATTAAAGGGATTGAAACAAAAGACCCTGCGTTTGGCCTTGATGCAGTATGGATCAAGCCAGATCAAAAAGATGAAGCGCAATCACTAGGTTATACCGTAGTAGATTCAGCTACGGTAGTTGCCACTCATATTAGCCAGTTATTAACTAACAGTGCAGCGTTATTACTAGGGCATGAAGAAGTTCAAAACCTACTTGATATGCTTGCTAAAAGCCATCCTCGCTTAGTGGAAGGACTAGTACCTGATGTATTGCCATTAACTGCTATTGTAAAAGTACTACAAAATTTATTAAATGAAGGAGTGGCTATTCGCGATATGCGCTCAATTGTTCAAACCCTTGTTGAGTATGGCCCACGTAGTCAAGACCCTGATGTATTAACGGCTGCAGTGCGTATTTCACTGCGTAGATTAATTGTTCAAGATGCGGTGGGAATGTCATCAGAAATCCCTGTCATAACCTTGGCGCCTGAGTTGGAACAGATGTTGCATCAGTCATTGCAAAATGCAGGCGATGAAGGTGCCGGTATTGAGCCAGGACTTGCAGAGCGACTTCAAGTGTCATTGACACAAGCGCATCAAAATCAAGAAATGGCCGGCGAACCTTCTATATTGCTAACGTCAGGAATGTTACGCACTGTGTTATCTCGTTTTGTTAAGTACACCATTCCAGGATTGAGAGTGATGTCTTATCAAGAGGTACCAGACGAAAGACAGATCAAAATTGTAAGCTCGGTAGGCCAACAATAAGATTTTAACAGGGGTTGAATCATGAAAATTAAACGTTTTTTTGCTAAAGATATGCGCACAGCACTTAAAGAAGTTAAAGATGAGTTAGGTGTTGATGCGGTTATTATGTCAAATAAAAAACTGGCTAACGGTGTAGAAATTGTAGCGGCAGTTGATTATGACAAAGCAGCCCCTAAAGTAGCAGCGCAACCACAACGCCCTGCAGAGCCGCGTACTCAGGCGCCACAACAAAGCATGCATAATTTTGTGAAACCAGAGCCACAGCGTGCCAAGCCTGAGCCTCAAGCAAAAGTTGCTGACAGCCTACAAGCATTATTAGAGCGTCAATCACCGCGTCCTCGTTCTCCTGAGCTTGCATCAATGTTTTCACAATCGGGTATTGATACTACTGATAACTATCAAGAACCAGATATGGGGCAGCGTACTAAAAATATGTTTGCTCCTGAAGCTGCTGCGCCAGTTCGTCCACAAACTCAAGCGGATAGCTTAGGTTTTGATGATTTAGACCGCGACTTTGATGATTTAGATAGCCCAGTAACCACTCGCCAACAAGCACCTAATAATGAAAGCGAAGAAATGACAACAATGCGTGAAGAAATGAACGCAATTCGTCAATTACTAGAACACCAAGTATCAGGCTTGATGCAACAAGATATGGCGCGTCGCGATCCAACACGCGCTTGTATGGTTGACCGTTTAGTTGGTATGGGTATCGATAAAGAAGTAGCACAGCAAATGGCATGTTTTGTACCTGATGATGTGTCTCGTAAGCAAGGTTGGAAAGCATTGTTAACTATGGTCGAAGATCAAATGCAAACAACCAATAATGAAATACTTCGCCAAGGTGGTGTATATGCGTTAGTGGGTCCAACAGGTGTGGGTAAAACAACGACTGTTGCTAAGCTTGCAGCTCTAGGCGCACAAAAATATGGTGCCGATAAAGTGGCGTTAATAACCACTGATACATACAGAATTGGTGCTTATGAACAACTTGCAACATATGGTCGTATTATTGGTTGTGGTGTGAAGCAAGTTAAAGATGCTAATGAATTAGCTGAAGTTTTATATCATTTACGAAATAAACGTCTAGTATTAATTGACACAGCAGGTATGAGCCAGCGAGATTTACGTTTAACTGAGCAATTAAACACGTTAATGCGTAACCAGCGTGTAGATATTCGCAGCTACTTAGTACTTAGTGCGACAGCACAAATTAATGTATTGCAAGAAACTGTACGCCACTTTAAAAAAGTACAGTTAAGTGGCTGTATTTTCACTAAGTTAGACGAATCATTAAGTTTGGGTGAGATTATTAGTATTGCGATTCAAAATCGCCTTCCAATAGGGTATCTTACTAATGGTCAACGAGTACCAGAGGATATTCGTGTTGCAAATGCTGAGAAACTAGTTAAAAAGGCTGAGCAATTATATTTAAAAAGAACAAAAGCACAACATTCAAGGCACCAAGCAGTGGCGCCAAGCACAGTAGGGATGTATGATTAACACAGTATTAGATCAAGCAAGCGGCCTGCGCAAAATGAGTCAAAACAATAACAACGGCGTAAAAGTTATCGCTGTAACCGGTGGTAAAGGTGGAGTAGGGAAAACAAATGTTTCTCTAAATACAGCTATTGCACTTGGGCAGCAAGGTAATCGAGTATTAGTGCTGGATGCTGACTTGGGTTTAGCAAACTGTGATGTGATGCTTGGTTTACGTGTAGAGCGTAACTTGTCACACGTCTTGTCTGGTGAATGTGAGCTTGATGAAATTTTAGTTGAAGGTCCTGCAGGAATTAAAATTGTACCCGCTACATCGGGTTCGCAAAGTATGGTTGAATTATCACCATCTGAGCATGCTGGGCTAATTCGTGCGTTTAGCGAATTGAATACCGAATTTGATATTTTAATTGTAGATACAGCCGCTGGTATTTCAGACATGGTACTGAGCTTCTCGCGTGCAGCGCAAGATGTAATGGTTGTGGTATGCGATGAGCCGACATCAATCACCGACGCTTACGCACTTATTAAAGTATTAAGTCGTGAGCACGGCGTTTATAAATTTAAAATTGTTGCCAATATGGTTCGCAGTATGCGTGAAGGCACTGAATTGTTTGCAAAGCTATCTAAAGTTACCGACCGCTTTTTAGATGTATCAATGGAGCTAGTAGCAACGGTTCCTTATGATGAAAATATGCGCAAAGCAACACGTCGTCAAAAAGTAATAGTAGAGCTCTTTCCAAATTCGCCAGCCGCTCTTGCGTTTAAAACGCTGGCAACAAAAGCAGTTAAATGGCCAATACCCAACCAACCATCTGGGCATTTAGAGTTTTTCATTGAGAAACTAGTAAACGGTTAATTATGACAACACTGGTGAATAGAGCTATGGGATATCAATCAACACAAAATTTAAATGTGATTGTTGAGAAGCATGCATCACTTGTTAAAAAAGTGGCATGTCATCTAATTGCTCGATTACCACCTAGCGTTCAACTTGATGATTTAATTCAATCAGGAATGATAGGTTTAATAGAAGCTTCGAAAAACTTTGATGCAACAAAAGGCGCAAGCTTTGAAACTTTTGCCGGTATTCGTATTCGCGGTGCTATGCTTGATGAAATGCGCCGTGGTGATTGGGCTCCTCGTTCAGTTCATCGTAAAAATCGGCAAGTTGCAGAAGCAATTACTGAGCTCGAAAGTAGTCTGAACCGCGAACCAACGGATATAGAAGTTGCTGAAAAACTTGAAATTTCGCTCAATGAGTACCATCATATTTTAAATGATGCGAATACGAGTAAAATATTAGGCATTGAAGACCTTGGTGTAGATGAGGATGTTATTACTCCCGTAGGCCAAGATTTAGCACAAGATAAACCTTTTAATAATGTTAAAAATGATAGGTTTAATGAGTCTTTGCTAAGTGCAATTAAGTCATTACCAGAGCGTGATGCAATGGTACTTTCTTTATACTATAACGATGAAATGAATTTAAAAGAAATAGGACATATACTCGATGTAAGTGAATCGCGTGTAAGTCAGATACATGGTCAGGCGATGATTAAGCTTAAAGCTAAAATCAATGACTGGATAAATTAGTAGTAAGTAAACAAAGGTTAATACCTCACTGGGGGATGTTTTGGATAAAAACATGAAAATTCTTGTAGTTGATGATTTTTCAACGATGAGACGCATTATAAAAAATCTGTTACGTGACTTAGGTTTCACTAACGTTCAAGAAGCTGATGATGGGTCTACAGCTTTGCCTATGTTGCAAAATCAAGTGTTTGATTTTGTAGTTACGGATTGGAATATGCCTGGAATGCAGGGTATTGATCTTTTAAGAGCAATACGTGCAGACGAGAAGTTAAAACATATCCCTGTATTAATGGTAACGGCAGAGGCTAAAAAAGAACAAATAATAGCTGCAGCGCAAGCTGGCGTGAATGGTTATATTGTTAAGCCATTTACGGCTGGAACATTAAAAACTAAATTAGAAAAAGTATTTGAACGCTTAGGCTAATGATGGGGGAGAGGCTTATGCCAGCACCAGCTGCGCCTCAAATAACGTTAGAACAAGCTCGTCAGCTCGTTGTTTTTTTAGAAAATGATGAGCAAGACAAAGCAAATCAGTTGATTTTAGAGGCTGCATCTAAAGAGCAGTCTGAATTATTTGCTGAAGTTGGAAAGTTGACTCGTCAACTGCACGAAGCTCTTAAAAGTTTTGAGCTTGATACTCGCTTAAGTGACATAACTACAGATGCGATTCCAGATGCTAAAAAGCGACTTAATTATGTTATAGAAATGACAGAAAATGCGGCTAATAAAACAATGGATGCAGTGGAAGCGAGTCTTCCTATAGCCCAACAGCTAGCGGACGAAATATCTCATATCAAACCGACATGGGATCGTTTAATGAGCCGCGAGATTGAGCTTGGTGAGTTTAAGCAACTTTGCCATAGCATCGATAAGTTTATGAACAACTCTCATCATAAGACTGATGAGCTTCAAAACTTAATGACAAATGTATTAATGGCTCAAGACTATCAAGACTTAACAGGTCAAGTTATTCGCCGTGTTATTGAACTTGTTAGGGAAGTAGAAGAAAGTTTACTGCATCTTTTAACTGCGTTTGCTGAACAAGACGACAGTAACAGCACCGCGAATAAAGTAGAACAACAAAAAATAAAAGAACCAGTTGCCACACAAACTTTAGCAGGTCCTGAAGGCCCTATTATTGATAAAGAATCGCGTAATGATGTTGTATCTGATCAAGATGAAGTTGATGATCTTTTATCAAGTTTGGGCTTCTAAGAGGAGAGTAACTGCATGTTTGAAGTCGATGAAGATATTTTACAAGACTTTCTTGTAGAGGCTGGAGAAATCCTAGAGCTTTTATCTGAACAGTTAGTTGAGCTGGAAAATAATCCAGAAGATACCGAGTTACTAAACGCTATATTTAGAGGTTTTCACACTGTAAAAGGTGGTGCAGGCTTTTTAGCTATGACAGAACTTGTTGATGCTTGTCACGGTGCTGAAAACGTATTTGATTTACTACGTCAAGGCGTGCGAACAGTCAACTCAGAGTTAATGGATGTTATTTTACAAGCACTAGACACCATTAATGAGATGTTTGCGACTATCCAAAACAGAGACAAGCCTGAACCTGCAGATCCTGAATTACTTCATACTCTTCATATCTTAGGTCTACCTCCAACAGAAACCGAAGCCAATGAAGCCTCTTCACAAATAGAGGTTGAACAACCTCATAATGAAGTGGTGGATACACCAGTAGCTGATGATGAAGATCCGTTTGCATTTGATGAACTATTTAGCGGAGCGCCTTCGGTTAGCGATGCTGAAATAGATGAAATCACTGAAGACGAATTTGAAAGCTTACTTGATGAGCTGCACGGTAAAGGACAAGGTCCTGCAGTTGAAAAACCAGTAGCAAGTAGTAGTGATTTTAATGGTGATATTACTGATGATGAATTTGACAGCTTATTAGATGAGTTACATGGTGTTGGCAGTTTTGGGGAAGTTACTAGCAAACCTGAACAAAATAATGCCAATAAAACACCTGTAGAACCAGCTACACCAGCGGCTAATGCAGTTAATTCATCAGATGATGAAATTAGTGATGACGAATTTGAAGCGCTTCTTGATGAACTTCATGGTAAAGGTACTGCTCCTAAATCGATAGAAAGTGCGCCAACTGCAAAACAACCTGAACCTGTTTCACCGCCAGCTAAACAAGTGAGTGAACCGGTAAAAAAAGCTGCGCCAGCTAAAGCTCCTACTCCAAAACCAGTTGAAAAAGCGCCAGAGAAACCAGCAGCTAAAGCACCACCAGCAGCAGCTCCAAAAAAATCAGCGCCACCAGCAGCAGAAACCACCGTTCGCGTAGATACAAAACGACTCGATCAAATTATGAATATGGTTGGTGAGTTAGTTCTTGTACGAAATCGTTTGGTTAGTTTAGCGACTAACTCAGACAGTGAAGCGATGGGTAAAGCAATCTCTAACTTAGATGTAGTGACTGCGGATATTCAAGGTGCGGTTATGCAAACGCGAATGCAACCAATTAAGAAAGTATTTGGTCGCTTCCCTCGCGTTGTACGCGACTTAGCACGTAGCTTAAATAAAGATATTGATTTAAAACTTATTGGTGAAGAAACCGATCTAGATAAAAACTTAGTTGAAGCACTTGCCGATCCGCTTGTGCATTTAGTTAGAAACTCAGTTGACCATGGTATTGAAATGCCCGCTGTTCGTGAGGCTGCAGGTAAGTCTAGAACAGGTAATGTTACTTTATCAGCGTCTCAAGAGGGCGACCATATTTTGCTAACCATCAAAGATGATGGTGCAGGTATGGATGCTGAGAAACTGAAAAAAATTGCAATTAGTAAAGGCGTACTCGATCATGACCAAGCGAGTCGACTTTCTGACACCGAAGCATATAACCTGATTTTTGCACCTGGCTTTTCTACAAAAGAAGAAATATCTGATATTTCAGGCCGTGGTGTAGGAATGGACGTAGTTAAAACTAAGATCACGCAACTTAATGGCTCAGTAAGCATTCAGTCTGAACTTGGTGTTGGTACTATTTTAGAAATAAAAGTACCACTTACCTTGGCTATATTACCGACATTAATGGTCGTTGTTGGCGCACAAACATTTGCGTTACCACTGGCTGGTGTTAGTGAGATATTTAATTTAGATTTAACGAAGACGAATGTAGTTGATGGGCAATTAACAATTATTGTGCGTAAAAAGGCGATACCGTTATTTTACCTTGAGCATTGGTTAGTAAAAGGCTCAGATCGTTCTCAGCGAAAATCTAAAGGTCACGTCGTTATTGTACAAATTGGTACGCAACAAATTGGTTTTGTTGTTGACTCATTAATTGGCCAAGAAGAAGTAGTGATTAAGCCGCTTGATGCGTTACTTCAAGGAACGCCAGGTATGGCAGGGGCTACAATAACTTCAGATGGCGGCATTGCACTGATTTTAGACGTTCCAAACATGTTAAAACATTACGCAGGCTAATAATAAAGTAGGTATATATTTAATATATACCTACGCATAAATTTAATAAGAGAGCTAAATGGCCGTTAAAGTTTTAGTTGTTGATGATTCAAGCTTTTTTCGCCGTAGAGTAAGCGAAATCCTTGAGCAAGATAGCGATATACAAGTTATAGGCTTTGCTGTTAATGGCAGAGAGGCTGTTGAGAAAGCAGCTCAATTGCGTCCTGACATGATCACCATGGATGTCGAAATGCCTGTGCTTGATGGTATTAGCGCAGTTAAAGAGATAATGGCGAGTAACCCAACTCCTATCTTAATGTTTTCATCACTTACACGTGATGGTGCAACAGCAACGTTTGATGCGTTAGATGCTGGCGCAATGGATTTTTTACCGAAAAAATTTGAAGATATTGCACGCAATAATGAAGATGCAATTAAGCTTTTGCAAAGTAAAGTAAAAGATATAGGGCGAAGACGTTTACCGCGAACATTTAGAGCGGCAACACCTGTTAAACCATCCATTTCAACTAAACCAACAAGTTCACTTTCGCAAAGAGCAAGCACATCAACAACTCAAATCAAGCAGCCTGATAGAAGCTTTCAAAGAGCTACGCCTGCTGCATCGACAAGTTCAAATGTTGCCTCAATGCGAGCAAGTGGAAAACAATATCAACTTTTAGCTATTGGTACTTCTACAGGTGGTCCTGTTGCTTTGCAAACTATATTGACTCAATTGCCTGCTAATTTTCCTCACCCTATTTTACTTATTCAGCACATGCCAGCTGCATTTACACCCGCGTTTGCAGCGCGCTTAAATGGTTTGTGCCAAATAAAAGTGAAAGAAGCACAACAGGGCGATCGCTTACAACCAGGAACTGCTTATTTAGCGCCTGGCGGGCAGCAGATGATGGTAGAGGGGCGTGGAGCTAATAGAACGCTGCGCGTATTTGAAGATCATAGCGAGAGAATAAGTTATAAACCAAGCGTAGATGTAACGTTTGCTAGTGCAGCTAAAGCGTACCAAGGTGATGTACTTGCTATTGTTTTAACAGGTATGGGCGCTGATGGTCGTGATGGTGCAAGAATGTTAAAACAAACGGGGGCAACTATTTGGGCACAAGATGAGAAAAGCTGTGTCGTTTATGGAATGCCCCAAGCAATAGCTAATGCGGGGCTTTCAAGTGAAAGCTTAGCATTGAGCGATGTTGCAGCGCGTATAATGAGAGAGGTAGGTTGTGGATAAACTCTCAATATTTGGACTATTGGTAGCACTCAGTGCAATAGGTCTAGGTTATTCTTTAGAAGGCGGTGTTGTTTCAGCTTTATTTAATGGCCCTGCGCTTATTATTGTACTAGGTGGCACGCTTGGCGCTGTTATGTTGCAAACCTCTGCTAGCACATTCAAAAAAATGATAAATATGAGCTCGTGGGTTTTTGTTGCACCACAATACGATATTGAAGACGCAATAGAGCAAGTTAAACGATGGTCTCATAAAGCACGTCAAGAAGGTTACTTAGCGCTTGAGAATGAAGCTTTAGCTCACCCAGATGCGTATGCAGCAAAAGGTTTAAGCTTACTTGTCGATGGCTGCTCAGAGCAAAAACTACGTGACACGCTTGAAATTGATTTACTGCTAGAGCGCGATCGTTTGCTTGAAGCCGCGCGTGTTTATGAAGCAATGGGGGGTTACAGCCCTACCATAGGTATTTTAGGTGCGGTGCTTGGCTTAATACAGGCAATGTCGTTTATTACCGATCCACAAATGCTTGGCGCCGGCGTTGCAACGGCATTTATTGCGACCATTTATGGTGTTGGCTTAGCTAATTTATTGTTTTTACCTATGGCAAATAAGTTAAAACAGCGTGTAGAGCAAAAAATGCTTTACCATGAAATGCTTGCTGAAGGCGTTATTGCAATAAGCATAGGTGAAAGCCCAGTAAATATAGAATTAAAGCTTGAAGCCTATCGTGTAGAGCGCCCTAATTTAGTGGACGAATAACATGTTACGCCGACGACTTCGTCACTCTGCTGCTAAAAGTCAACATACCGAACGTTGGCTTGTATCGTATGCCGATTACATGACTATTATGTTTGCTTTTTTTGTGGTTCTGTATGCGATAGCGATTAATAAAGAAGAACAATTCCAAATATTGTCAGATTCCCTTGAACAGGTTTTTGATAAGTCAGCTCGCCAATACTCCCAGCAAGGTGAAGGTGTCAACGGTAATGGAATATTGACAGATAGAGTGACACCTGAACAAGAAGTTCTTTATGGCGAAAGTATATTAAAAGAAGAGCAAGGTCCTGAGCTACTCGACGGCCAAAGTGATACAAGCAACATCCAGCAAAAGTATTTAGGCAAACCTCTTGATAGTTTACTAATTAAATTACAGTCAGCGCTTATTGATGAAATCCGTGATGGAGAAGCCAGTTTAGAGCTTAACCAAGATTGGCTGATTATAGAGCTAAGCTCAGGTATGTTATTTTCAAGTGGTAGTTCAGTTGCACACTCTCGAGCAAAACAGGTCGTCAAGATTGTTAAAGATATTATTGCACCAGTAGATAACTATGTAAGAGTACGAGGTTATACTGATGATGAAAGTATTCGTAATGAGATATTTCGTTCGAACTGGGAACTGTCGGTAGCTAGAGCCACGTCAATTTTAGTAGAGCTGGAAGCACTAGGCATTAATTCAGCTAGAATGGCGATAGAAGGTTATGGCCAATATTCACCTTTTGCAAGTAACGATACAGAACAAGGGCGCGCAGAAAATCGTAAAGTTGTTATCGCACTTTCTAAGTATGGATTACCGCCAAAACAAGAGGTTAAAAGTGACGGGCAAGCTGATGAGCCTGCAGTGATTGAACCTGAAATTGAACTTCCTTCAGATGACGATACAATAAAAATAATTCGTTTGCCTCATGGCGGTATTCGCATAACAACGCGCAATGAACAGTAATTAGGATGTAATGTGAAGATTTGGACTGTCGCTAATCAAAAAGGAGGGGTTGGTAAAACAACAACCGCAGTGAGCCTTGCCGGTATTTTGGCATTACAAGGTAAACGTGTATTGCTTATAGATACAGACCCTCATGCGTCACTCACTTATTACTTTGGCATTGATTCAGAAGATTTAGAAGTCAGTGTGTACGATATTTTTGCCCGTGGTACAAGTATGCAAAGTGAAGAGATACTCCAAGCTTTGTGTCCATCAACACTTCAAAACCTGGATATTTTACCTGCGACTATGGCAATAGCTACGCTTGACCGAAGTATGGGTAATAAAACAGGGATGGGGTTAATACTAAAAAAAGCGCTTGCAAAAATTAGCGAACATTACGATTATGCCATTTTAGATTGCCCTCCAGTTTTAGGGGTGTTAATGGTCAATGCGCTTGCAGCAAGTGAGCGAATTTTAGTGCCAGTGCAAACGGAGTTTTTAGCACTCAAAGGGCTTGATAGAATGATGCGTACTATGGATTTGATGCAATCCTCTCAAGCAAAAGATTATCAATATACTATAATTCCTACCATGTACGACAAACGTACCAAAGCATCGTTAGAAGCATACAAAACATTGCAAAGTACATATGGTGATAAAGTTTGGCCAGGTGTGATACCGGTGGATACCAAATTTAGAGATGCAAGCTTTGCACAAAAAGTACCTGTAGAGTATTGTCCTCGCTCGCGCGGTGTATACGCATATAAAGCACTGCTAGAATATTTAATTGAACAAGGTTAATGAATGAGTAAGCAATTGTTTGCTAATGAAAAAGTAATGAAACAATACCTCGGGGCTTTGTTATGTGAAGATGAGCCTGTAGATAACCTTGAGCCAGTTGCAAAATTACTTGAGCAAATCCCAGATGATTCACAAAAGCATATTCATTCAAAACCTAAAGAACAATTAAAAGCAGCAGAGAGTACATTTGATAATGTCTTGCTCAATGTTGAAATTGAGCCAATAGCTGAGCCAGCGTTTGAAACTGAAAAAGTTAATGAAGTGGTTGACGAGGAAGTAATAGCACCTGCAATTACTACTATAGAAAAGCCAGAGCTGGAGATTGTAACTACTAGCCAATCAGACTATTTTGATGGTGAATTTCAGGCATTGTTTTTTGAAGTTGCTGGCTTGACCTTGGCTGTGCCATTAAAAGCACTCGGCGGAATACATCAATTAGGTGAAGTAAATCATTTGTTTGGTAAGCCGAAATGGTTTAAAGGCGTTATGCTCAACAGAGAAGAAAAGCTCAATGTTGTTGATACTGCGCGTTGGGTTATGCCAGAAAAATATGATGATAAATTAGAGGCATCTTTAGATTATCAATATTTGATTACACTAGGTGATAGCCAGTGGGGTTTATTAGCTGAAAAGTTGATAAATAACATTACATTGAGTAAAGAAGATGTAAAATGGCGTACAAATAAAAGCAAGCGCCCATGGCTTGCTGGCGTTATAAAAGAAAAAATGTGTGCTTTGATAGACGTAGATAATTTAAATATATTATTAGAGAAAGGCTTAGATAGCCGTCAGTAGTAATGACCATTACGGGGTAATAGCATGAATCAAGATAAATTACTGTCAGCAAATAAAAACGCAGATAATAACGATGAAATTTTACAGTGGGTTACGTTTAAGCTAGAGGAAGAAACCTACGGCGTAAATGTAATGCAAGTACAAGAAATACTTCGTTATACAGAGATAGCTCCTGTACCAGGTGCACCTTCATATGTGATTGGTATTATTAACTTACGCGGCAACGTTGTTACCGTTATTGATACTCGCGCACGTTTTGGTTTGCTAGCTGCTGATGCAACTGACAACTCTCGCATCTTAATTATTGAAGCAGAAGAGCAAGTTATTGGTATTTTAGCCGACAGCGTATCGGAAGTGGTTTACTTGCGCAGCTCTGAAATCGACAGTGCGCCAAATGTTGGTACTGAAGAAAGCGCTAAGTTTATTCAGGGTGTTTGTAACCGCGATAATGAATTACTGATTTTGGTTGATTTAAATAAGTTACTCAGTGATGACGAATGGGATGAGTTAAGCGATATATAAGCTTTACCAAATAAATTATGGTGTTACTTAGTATAGCTATATCAGCGTTAGCGGTAGGACTTATATCGCTGGCGTTAATTATTGCATTAAAAAATAAACACGCGAATGAAATTAATGCTGTATCGCAGCAGCTTAAAGATAGCTCTGAGCAGACTCATATTTTGCGCAGTGAAATTTCGGAGATTAGAACCGGGCTCTTAAGTATTGGTAAGCGAGTGCTTGAAGTCGAACAACAAAACCAAGATTTAATGCAACAGCAAGCGGCGCAAAAATACGATGACCCTGATGCTAAAATTTACTCTCGTGCTGTAAAAATGGTTGAGTTAGGTGCAGACCTTGATGAAGTAATACGCGAGTGCGAACTACCACGAGCAGAAGCCGAATTACTATTTTCATTACATAAACAAAAAGGTGCTTAGCGCCTTTTTTTATGTGCGGATAAATTGGCTCAAGCCTTAATATTTAACTTACCTTGAAAATCCTGCCAACCTGGCGGAAATTGACCTCTTAATACATACGAAAACGCAATAAGCTCTGCAATAACATAATAAAGCTCTTTAGGAATTTCTTCTCCTAACTCTAAATGCGACAACGTTTTAGCAAGTGCTGCATCTTCGTGGATCATAATTCCTTTTAGTTTAGCCGCTGCTATTATTTCATCAGCTAATTCACCAAACCCCTTAACACTTACAGTCGGTGTGTTACCAGCTTCGTACAAAAGCCCAATGGCTGACTTATTAATAGGTGTATCACTCATAGCTAAACCTTAATATTAATAATTGCGTGAGATTTATAGAATGCCTGATTGTTGGCATCGCCTCTCTTTAAGTTGAGCTCGCCAACTTGTAAGCCATGTTTAGCTAGTTTTGATCTTAAATTATCTAAGTGAGGGTGAGCAATTGCACTTACTTCTTGGCTCGAGGCTAATAGCTGGCAATCGAGTGCTTTATCCATTAACTCTGCAGTAATTTGTAGCTGCCCAAGTTGGGCATAATCAAAGTTTAATCTGACAAACCATACATTTTTATCTTCTAATTTACCGGCGCTTGGCTTTTTATACTGTCCAAGTGTTATTTCTGTTTGGGCTGCTTCTGGAGGTAATCTCATCGGTAATAAAAATTGTGCAAGCGGGTTTGTGTCTGGCTGTTGATTTGGTGTTGAGACACTCACTTGGGTAAGTGTGTTTTTAACGTGTACGATTTCACTGGCCAAAGCTTGTACTTGAGCTTGTTGAAGCTGTTCAAGCATTTTTGCTCCCGTGTTACCCATTTTAAAAGTAGGTATAAGTACTTGTAAGAGAGCATCTAAGCCAGTTTGATTATTAAAACTGATAGGCGTTACTGATTGGCTAATCAGAGGCGCAGCTAAAATACTCACAGCCACCTGTTCAAGCCCTTTAGTGAAACTACTTTGTAGCATATCACCCGCTAGTTGAGTGGGCTGTAAAGTAGCAAGTATCTCACGCTGTATGGTTGCAGGGTTTATGTTATTACTTGAAACCATACGGTTAAATGCCTGATTAATTAAGCGAGTTAAATCAGGGGTGTCTTTTGTTGCCTTATCTGTAATATCAGTAATTTGACTGCTTAAAAGTTGTTTATTGTAAGCCAGCCTATCTGTAGGGGTTGTGGCATCAGGAAGCTTTAATAATGTACTTAATAGTTTTGCTTCTATTGGTTGTAGCATTTGACTACGAGAGGGCGCATTAGATAACGGCTCAGTTAACAAGGTAATGCTTTTACTGTTCACTGTGCTTGTGTTGTTTTGATTATTATCGTTTATTGCAAGCTGTGCTGAGGAGGTGGTAAGTCCCTTAGTGACTACTTCATTGGTAAGGTTAACCAAGGCGTTCGGTTTACTGTTTTCACTAGTAATAAGGGGTTTTAATTGGCTTGCTTTTAAATCACTTAGCTTAGCGCTCGCCACTTCACCTGGGGTAGTATTATTTGTTATTGGCGTGTAGGTTGTTGCTGTGTTTGCAGGTGTTTGCCAAACACTAACACTTCCTTTTACTAGTTGCGTTAATTGTACAATCGGCGGGAGCCTTGAAAAGTGCTCTGGCAAAATATTGCTCGTATTGTTATTTAACGCAGTACTCACACTTTGAGTAATGTTAACTCTATTTAGCGGTGATTCACTCAGTTGTATAGCTAAAGACGTTTTTTGTTGCGCGGGCGAAGTTGATAGCTGCGTTAACTCAGATTTACTTATTGTAGCAAAAGGCTTATTTTCAAAATATTTAACCGCATCATTAATTCGCGTTTTTAAATCACTAAAACTACTTTGTAGCCACGATTTTATTGGACTATTTAGGGTCAATAATGGATTTACTTTTACATTACTTGCAGAAACGGCTACTTCAGGTGCATTGCTTTTTTGCGCTAAAAGTAACTCGTTGAATGGTTTTGAGAATGAGTTGTTAAGCGTTACTTTTATATTGTTTGTATCGGTTTTAATAAATAATTTATCTGCCTGGTTCACTAAATTTACTTTAATAGGTGTATTCGGTAGTTCGGCAAGTTGTTGATTAGTGATAGGTGTTGTAAATGAACCTGACTTTTGAGGATGAGTTAAAATAGCCAGTTTTGGTGTTACTTGAAGCTGTGCACTGGGTAACAAGGCCGCGAGTAAATTAGTAAGTTTAGTTTGGCTAAGTGGTTGCGAGTGAACCGTATCTGCAAAGCGGTTAATAACATTAATCTGTGCGCCTTTATTAGTCGTACTAACAACTACTTTTAAAGGCTGTTCTGTTGTAAGTAACTGGGCTACGTCTTTATTTATGGCAATACTTGCGTTGAGTTTATCAATAACTAACTTGGGAGAAGGGGATACAGCAACTTGTACATCCATTGGTTGGCTTTGTACCTCAGTGCCCGTGCTTACATAATTTAACAAGCGCTGTAATTGTACCGGCTGATTTAAAGTAAGGGTTGTACTGTTTGGCGAGATGTCGAGCTGCTTACCATCAGGGCTGATCTGTATGTTAGCACTGACTATTTTTTGCAGGCTTTGTGGTGCGCTTGTAGTGCCAAGCCTTAATGTTTGCCAATGCTTATCAATATATACATCAAGCGTAATCGAGTCTTTCGAAAATTGGATGTTTTTAGCCGCAAGTACCTCACTAGGTAACTGTGGTAACTCATTGGTCTGGCTGTGAGCAGATTGATTGATAACCAATGAGTTAGATAATGTTATTTGCGTTGGTGTATTCATTATTTTAAATCAAGTTTTTGTTAATCGATTATAAAGCAATATTCGTATTACCCTATCATTATGGTAGACTAACGCCTAATTTTTGGCAGAGAGAATCGTCATCTTGTTACACATTAAGTCCGTCACCTGCATCAAGCAAGATCGTTGTTTGTTTGCGGATCTTAATTTTAGCCTTAATAGCGGTCAAATCATGCAATTAGCGGGTCCTAATGGGGCTGGTAAAACATCGCTATTGCGTATTATTGCTGGCTTTTCTGTGCCTGATGAAGGGTCTGTTCTGTTCCAAGAACAACCTATATCTAAGTACTATGAAGAGTATGCCAGAGAGCTGCTTTTTATAGGGCATAAAACAGGTGTAAGTACTCAGCTTAGTGCAGTTGAAAATGTTCGCCACTGGTTACAAATCAATGGCTACATAAATGAGCCTGATTTATATCCTATTTTAGCGCAACTTGGCCTTGTTGGACTTGAAGATGTACCCGTTAGAATGCTATCTGCTGGACAACAACGACGTGTAGCGCTTGTTAGGCTTTGGTTAAGTGATGCTAAATTATGGGTACTTGATGAGCCGTTTACCGCGCTTGATAAAAGCGGGGTCGCCTTTTTACAGCAGCGATTTACTGAACACTTACAAAGCGGTGGTGCCATTTTATTAACGACCCACCAAGACTTAACGACCCACTTTAGTAACTTACAAACGGTTACACTGGAGTATCGCCACTAATGACTCGTCAACACTCTTATTGGTTGCTATTTAGTGCGGTATTTACCAAAGATGTAAAACTTGCGTTTCGCCAGCGCGCCGAAATTGTAAATCCTATTTTATTCTTCTTAATTGTAATTTCATTATTTCCGTTAGCAATAGGGCCTGAGCCCGGTCTACTTGCGAGAATGGCGCCAGGTATTATTTGGGTTGCCGCATTACTCTCTACCATGTTGGGTTTAGATAAGTTGTTTAGGGATGATTTTAACGATGGCTCGTTGGAGCAGTTAATTGCATCCTCTTATCCACTATCGCTAACCGTACTTGCTAAAGTGGCTGCTCATTGGGTGGTAACAGGTTTACCGCTTGTATTAATGACCCCGTTGTTTGCGTTGTTGTTAAACCTAGAAAGTACGGCGTTAACAGCAACCGTTTTAACATTATTATTAGGCACACCATTATTGAGCTTTATTGGCGCAATAGGCGCTGGGCTTACTGTGGGATTACAAAAAGGGGGTATTTTGATGAGTTTACTCGTACTGCCTTTGTATATTCCTGTTTTGATTTTTGCAACGTCGGCTATCGATACCAGCACCATGTCGCTGGATTATAGTGGGCAGCTTGCCATCCTTGGTGCAATGTTACTTATTGCTATTATTAGCGCACCAATTGCCATATCGTCAGCTTTAAAAGTGAGTGTAAGTTAATGTGGAAGTGGTTACATCCCTATGCTAAAGCAGAGCGTGCATACCAGTTATGCAATACGTTACTGCCTTATTTTGCCGTAGTTACCGTAGTTAGTATGATTGTTGGATGGGTATGGGGGCTTGGTTTTGCACCTGCCGATTACCAACAAAAAGACAGCTACCGTATCATTTTTATTCATGTGCCTTCTGCCATTTTATCTATGGGCGCCTACTCTTCAATGGCTATTGCCGCCATTGTTGCACTTGTATGGCAGCTACGAAATGCCGAGCTTGCTGTTATTGCTATTGCGCCTGTTGGTGCATGTATTACTGCTATAGCGCTAATTACTGGCGCTGCTTGGGGCAAACCTATGTGGGGTGCTTGGTGGGTATGGGATGCACGTTTAACGTCTGAGCTTATTTTATTATTTTTATATCTTGGCGTGCTTTCGCTTTACCATGCATTTGAAGATAAGAAGTCAGCAGGGCGTGCGGCTTCTATTTTAGCAATTGTTGGCGTAATTAATTTACCTATTATTCATTACTCTGTTGAGTGGTGGAATACGTTACACCAAGGTGCAAGCATTACAAAGCTAGACACAAAAGCAATAGATCCAAGTATGTTTTGGCCTCTTATGGTTAATATTTTAGCCTTTGCTGCTTTTGTTGGAACAGTGACTTTAATTCGTCTTAAAAATGAAATTTTACAACGAGAAAAGCACCGACCGTGGGTGCGCTCGTTGTTAAATAAGGGGTAATTATGCAGTTTGACTCTTTTTCTGATTTTATTGCAATGGGAGGTTATGGATTTTATGTCTGGCTTTCTTTTGGTACATGCGCACTTATTTTACTCGGTATTTTAGTGAACTCTTTGAGAGACACCAAACGTATTATGGCTTCAGTTGAGCAACAAATAATACGTGAAGCGCGAATTAAAAAAGCTAAGCAGGAACAAATCTCATGAATCCAAGACGTAAAAAGCGCCTATTGGTAATCATTGCCGTACTGTTTGGTATTGGTGGGTCAATTGGTTTAGTGCTTTATGCACTGCAAGAAAATATTAATCTTTTTTATACGCCAAGCGAATTAATTGATGGCAAAGGCCCTAACAAAGAAAAACCACATATAGGTCAAAAGTTACGTATTGGCGGCATGGTTGTGCCAGGAACGGTTGAGCGTAATGAACAAAGCTTACAAGTAAGCTTTAAGTTGATAGATACAGGCCCATTAGTGACTGTGCGTTATCAAGGCATATTGCCAGACTTGTTTCGTGAGGGGCAAGGCATTGTAGCGCAGGGCGTATTAGTCGAGCCTAATGTTATTGAAGCATTTGAAGTGCTAGCAAAGCATGACGAAGAATATATGCCAGCAGAAGTTGCAGAGGCAGTTAAAGGTATTAAGCACGAAAAACCAAAATACAACTTAGATAGTGGTAATTAGCTATGATCCCAGAAATTGGTTATTTTTCTTTAACGCTTGCCATGGTGCTAAGCGTTTTACTGTGTATTTTTCCTCTTTGGGGCGCGCATACCGGTAATCTTCGATTAATGCGTGCGGCTCCATCTTTAGCAATAGGCCAGTTTGCTTTTGTACTAATCTCATTTGCTGCACTTATTTATGCAAGTTTAACAGACGACTTTACCGTATCTTACGTAGCGTATCATTCAAGTAGTACGCTGCCTTGGTACTATAAAATTACCTCTACGTGGGGCGGTCATGAAGGAGCTATTTTATTATGGTTAGTAATGCAAGCGGGTTGGACTGCTGCTGTAGCAGCGCGTTCTAAATCATTACCTTGGGTATTACGTGCTCGCGTACTGGGTGTACTTGGTTTTTTAGGTGTAGGTTTTATGATGTACACCTTACTGCTTTCAAGCCCGTTTGAGCGCCTACTTCCTTATTTTCCGGTAGAAGGGCGTGATTTGAATCCGCTGCTTCAAGATCCAGGTATGATTATTCATCCACCATTACTGTACATGGGTTATGTGGGGCTGTCGGTTGCTTTCTCTTTTGCTATAGCTGCATTGTTAACTGGTAAACTTGATAACACATGGGCTAAATGGTCACGCCCGTGGACGATGACTGCATGGGGTTTCTTAGGTTTAGGTCTTACTATTGGTAGCTGGTGGGCGTATTCAGAACTAGGCTGGGGCGGCTGGTGGTTTTGGGATCCAGTAGAAAACGCAGCGCTTATGCCTTGGCTTGTTGCAACCGCATTACTGCATTCATTAAGTGTGACAGAAAAGCGCGGTATATTTAAATCATGGACAGTATTACTCGCAATTGCAGCATTCTCTTTAAGTTTGCTAGGTACGTTTATTGTACGCTCGGGTATTATTGTATCGGTACATGCGTTTGCTACAGACCCTGATAGAGGCTTATTTATACTCGCCTTTTTAGGCATAGTTGTCGGTGGTGGCTTGGCGTTATATGCAATGCGTGTGTCACAAGTTCACAGTGAAGGACGATACAAGCTGGTATCGCGCGAAGTGGCGTTATGGCTCAATAATATATTTTTAGTTGTTGCTACATTAATTGTTATGTTAGGTACATTGTTGCCAATGGTTCATAAAGAAATGGGCTTAGGTAGCATTTCTATTGGCGAACCGTTTTTTAATAAGATGTTTGCAATAATTTTAGTACCGTTTGCTATTTTGATGGGTATAGGACCACTTTTACGTTGGAAGCAAAACAAATGGGCTTTTTTGCAAAACAAAATATTAATGGGCGTATTAGCAAGTGTTGTGATTACCTGCGCTTGGTTGTTCTCAAGTTACGATTTAGTAAAACCACTTACGTTATTAGCGACAACACTGGCGGTTTGGATTGCAATATCAACAGGGATTGATATTTACACCAAAGCAGCTGTGCACGGGAGCTTAAAAGAAGGCTTAAAACGCTTTACTGTAAGTTACTGGGCTATGGTACTTGGGCATATTGGTATTGCATTTATTATTGCGGGCGTAACACTTACCTCTGCTTATTCAGTAGAGCGTGATGTATCGATGAAACCGGGTGAAATAGCACAGCTTAATGAGTATGAATATCGCTTTGATGGCGTTAAAACTATTCGTGGGCCAAACTACAGCGGTCATGCGGGCGTTGTATCTGTGCTTAAAAATAATGAGCTAGTAACACGTTTACACGCCGAAAAACGTAAATATGACATTGGTATGCAGTTTATGACTGAGGCGGCAATAGATGCCGGTTTTAAACGTGATTTATATTTAGCATTAGGTGAGCAATTAAGTGGTGATGCATGGTCACTTCGCATTTATCATAAACCATTTGTACGCTGGATATGGATTGGTGGCGTGCTTATGTCATTTGCAGGTTTCATGATTTTGTTTGATAAACGTTACCGTACATCAGCTAAAACAGCCCGTAAAGATGTACCGGAGAGTGTTTTATGAACCGTAAAATTTTAGCTATTGCGCCGCTTTTAGTGTTTGCTTTTGTGTGTGTATTTTTATACCAAGGTCTTTTTGCCAACCCTCGTGAAATTCAAACAGGGCGGTTAGGTCAAGAAATGCCAGCATTTAATCTACCTGATTTAATGCAAGACAATAAGCAGTGGACCAACGAGTCGTTAAAAGGTGAAGTTTACTTATTAAATGTATGGGGTACGTGGTGCCCAACATGTTTAGTCGAGCTTGGTTATTTAACTAAGTTACGTGAGCAAGGCGTTAAAATTATTGGACTATATTACGTACAAGGTTACGACGCTGATTTTGATGGCCCGTTTGATATGCAATCACTTCGCAGCGAAGTCACTGATATGCTGCAACGTGCAGGTGACCCTTACCAATTTAATATTTTAGATTTACACCGTACTTTGTCGTTGGATTTAGGCGTGTCGGGTGCGCCAGAAACTTTTTTAGTCGATAAGAACGGCACTATTTTGTTACATCACACCGGTGATATAAATCCGCGAGTATGGCGAGCTAAATTTGCGCCAATTATGCAGGAGCTTAAATAATGAAGTGGTTACTACTTACGCTTAGCCTTTTTGTAAGCATGGGTGCGTTTGCACAGCAAGATCGCTATCAATTTGATAACAACAAACAAGCAATATTGTTTGAAGAGTTAACCAAAGAGCTACGTTGCCCTAAGTGTCAAAATCAAAACATTGCGGACTCCGACGCTGTTGTTGCTAAAGACTTGCGCGATAAAGTACTCGTATTGGTTAAAGAAGGTAAAAGCAAAGACGAAGTGATTGATTATATGATTGACCGCTTTGGCTATTTTGTTCATTACGACCCACCTGTTACACCAGCGACTTTAGTCCTGTGGGTACTACCGGTATTAATTGTAATTGTTGGCTTTGGTTTTATTGTTATTCGCCAACGAAAAGCATCAGTAAAACAAACATGGAGCAGCGACGATGAAATGCTGCTAGCGAAGCTAATTGAACAAAATAAACGTCAGGAGCAAAGCTAAATGATTTTAATGTGGGCGTGTTTTGCCTTACTCACACTGGTTGCTCTTAGCTTTGTTATGATACCTTTTTTAAAAAAAGAGCGTGTTCAAACGATTACTCATAACGCCAATGCTGAATTAATTAGTATTTATGAGCAGCGTTTAGTCGATTTGCAAACTGATTTAGATAATCAACGCATTGATAGCGTAAATCACGCAGAATCAATTGTTGAATTAAAACGTCGCTTATTGAACGAGCTATCACCAGAGAAATCACTTAACAGCAAAGGTAATAACCGTATTTTTGCTTTAACAGGCGGTGCATTTGTTCTTGCACTTACAGGGATTTTTTATAGTTTTACAGGCAGTCAGCAGCAAATTTCGGCTTGGCATGACGCAATGGATAATTTAGCTGATTATGGCGAGCGTGCTGTAATGCAAAAAGGTGAGCCGCTTAGCCAAAATGAGCTGCAGGCTTTTGCATTGGCGCTCCGTACTAAACTTAGCCGCTCTGGCGATGATGAAGTTGCTTGGATGCTACTTGGTCGAGTGGCTATGTCGCTTAATGAATTTGACATGGCGCAGCAGTCATTTGATAAAGCACTACGTATGAACCCTGATAATATGCAGGTTCTTATTAGTTACAGTCAGGTTTTATTACTTGAAGGTAGCGAAGCTAATATGACTCGTGCGGCAGGTATGCTTTCAAAAGTGCTTAACGTTGAGCCTACTAATTTAGATGCTATTTCGTTACTAGCGCTGATAGCGTATGAGCGTAAAGATTGGCCGCAAGCTAAAACTGCATTTGAAGTTTTATTGGCGAGCATGGAAAAAAATGATTCACGTTATAACATGATCTCAGAACGTATTGCTGATATTGAGCAGCAAATGCAAAGTGAAGGCTCAGTTATGCCAGTGACTACTACAACGGGTGCTATTGCAGTTACAGTCGACATTGCAAAAGAGCTTATTGATAAACAGCCAAAAGACGGTATTTTGTTTATATTTGCAAAAGCTGCAACTGGCTCACCTATGCCATTGGCTGCTGTTAAGCTGACTAAATATTCATTTCCAATTACAGTTGAGTTGAGTGATAGTAGTGCAATGGTTGCAGGGCTTAACTTATCTAGTGCAGAAAATATTATTATTTCGGCACGTATTTCTATCGATGACTCTGTTATGCCAAGCTCTGGTGAGCTAGAAGGTCATTCACAGGCGTTAAAGCGTGAAAGTGTAAGTGACTACCAACTTCAAATTGATACATTAATACCTTAAGGACGTTAGATGTTAAAACACAGTTTTACTTTTTTATGTTTATTGATACTAGCCGGCTGTGCTCAAGTACCTCAAAGCAAAGTAGATGACAGAGATCCGCTGCAAAGTATTAATCGTCCATTATATGACTTTAATATGGATGTACTGGATGCTTATTTATTGCGCCCAGTTGCTGTAGGTTATGTTGAAGTAACGCCTGTACCAGTAAGAAACGGTATTGTTAATTTTACAGGTAATATCACCGCACCTGTAGATATGATCAATGCGGGTTTGCAAGGTAAACCGGGTAATGCAAGTGTGAGCTTAGCACGCTTTTTAGTTAACTCTACTGTCGGTCTGTTTGGTATCTTTGATGTTGCAAGCTCACTAGGTCTTGAAATAGTCGATGAAGACTTTGGACAAACGTTGGGTGTATGGGGCGTAGGTGATGGCGCCTATTTAATGCTACCAGGTATGGGGCCAACAACAGCACGTAACCTGACCGGTGATGTAGTCGACAACTTTGTATTACCTGAAGTTGCGCTAACGACTCCACAAACTATTTTAGTATTTGTTTTAAAAGCAGTTGAGGCGCGTGCATCATTAATCCCACAAGAAGGGCTATTAAATGATTCACTTGATCCGTACTTATTTGTAAAAGATATTTACTTCCAGCGTCAAATTTATGAGCTGTACGATGGCAATCCACCTATAAAAGAAGAGCCAACTGATTTTGATGAAGACTTTTTAGAAAGTTTATAATTGAAGCCACTGATAAAAACGCGAGCTATATGCTGGCGTTTTTATTTACTGTTTATATAGAACCTGAACTTTGGCTAGAGAAAAATAAACTTAAGTATCATTATAATTCAATATATTAGTAAATGTTTTAACCAGAGTTCGGGTTACTTATTTTTCGTTAACTATTAACTGCATTTGCTCATTAACCCAAGTGAGTGCTTCATGATAGGCATCAGGAACTTTTTCACCTAGGTTTAGCTCTTTCGTTAATTCGTTTGCGGCTGACCAGTTAGCTTGTTCATAATACTTAACTAAGTTTAAATATTTTGCTAGCAAGCCTTCATCGTTTAATAACGCTGCTTTTATGTCATTCGAAAGTGGAAGCTTTTTCATAACGCTTTCCATACTCTCATCTAAAATAGCATCCATAAGAGACATCATACCGGTTAAAAATGCCATGCCGGTATCTTTAAATTGTCCATGGGATATAGCGAGTAACTCACCAAAACGAGCGCGCGTAAGCGATAGCCTAATTAGCTCTACAGGTTTATCTGCTGATACTTGCGCTGCAAATAATAATGATAATAGTTTTTTAATTTCGTTAGCGCCAAGCACTATAAGGGCTTGCTTAATGGTACTTATTTCAGCACGCCTTGCAAAGGCAGCAGAATTTGAATACCTAAGTAATTTGTAAGATAGGTTTACATCACGCTCAAACACATCAGTGATTTTTTTAAGATCCATATCAACGCTTGATGTTTCGTAAAGTAATTCAGCTAATGCCATTTCTGAAGGCGGTAGAGCCTTACTTTGTACCATTTCCGGTTTGGAGAAGAAAAATCCTTGGAAATAATCAAAACCAAGCTCTAGGGCTTGTTGGTAAATTTCATAGGTTTCTACTTTTTCGGCAAGTAACTTAATATGGGAGTGCAGTTTTAAATCATTAAGAACCGTTTTTATTGTATCTATATCAGATGCTAAAAAGTCTATTTTAATAATATCAATAAATGGATAAAAGTGGCGCCAAACAGGCTGATGAATATAGTCATCAAGAGCAATAGTGTAACCTTTATCTTTTAGATCTTTCACTATGGCTAATAATCGCTTCCCAGGTTGCACAGTTTCAAGGATTTCTACAACTACAGTATCTTTGCCCAGTAGTGTTGGGTAGCCCTTTGATAGCGTTTCTAGGGTGAAATTTATATAGGCGGGTTTATTGTCGGTTAAATCTTCTAAGCCGAAATTAAACTGACTACCTTCAATTAGTCGTGTAGTTGCCTCGTCACCGTCTATATCGGGAAATACGTTATCAACGCCATCGCGAAATAAAAGTTCATATCCGATGAGCTTTTTATCTCTGTCTAAAATAGGTTGGCGTGCAGCGTAAAAATACATAAACAGTTCCGTAAGAGTAATCTAATTAGGTATTGTAATAATATATGGCAAAAGACTCAAAATAGCATTACGTATATTTGCTAGATTAATAAATTATCATTAAAAATTAAGGTGTTTCTTGTATTTAATTTATTATATTTCACCAATTCGCTTTAAAATTATTCAACATGAGTGTTTTTGTATCAGGTGAGGGCAACAAGTTGGAGATTTTATTATCAAGCATGATATAGTCAGCGAGAATGGTTTTTACCCCAATAGTGTCTTAACTATAAAATTTTAAGAGTCATTATTTGGATTAAAGCCTATTATTAATAATTATGCGGAGGCTAATTTGGAAACAGGAATGATTATTTCACTAGCATTATATTTTATTGTAATGTTAGGTATCGGACTATATGCATATAAGCAATCTACTGACGATGTATCTGGTTACATGTTAGGTGGACGAAATCTATCTCCAAGTGTAGCTGCACTGTCTGCAGGTGCATCTGATATGAGTGGCTGGATTTTAATGGGCCTACCTGGTGCGATGTTTGTTACTGGTTTTAGTAGTACATGGATAGCAATTGGCTTGGTGATTGGTGCTTGGTTAAACTATCTGTTAGTTGCACCGAGATTACGTGTTTACACTGAAAAAGCAAATGACTCTATAACCATCCCAGATTACTTTTCAAATCGCTTCAATGATAAATCCAACCTATTACGTGTTGTATCAGCTGTGGTAATTATTGTTTTCTTTACTCTTTATACTTCATCTGGTGTTGTCGCTGGTGGTAAATTGTTTGAAAGCTCATTTGGTTTAACTTATGAGATGGGTTTATACATTACAACGGGCGTAGTTGTTTTATATACCTTGTTTGGTGGTTTTTTAGCTGTAAGCTTAACTGACTTTGTGCAAGGTTGTATTATGTTCATTGCACTTATTCTAGTACCAACGGTTGCATACTCTTTGCTTGAACAACCTTTAGAATCAACTTTACATAGCGTAAATCCAGATATGCTTAACTGGATTGGTGCAGGTTCTGCATTAGGTATTATTTCTGCAATGGCTTGGGGTTTAGGTTATTTTGGCCAACCACATATCATTGTTCGTTTTATGTCGGTACGTAGTGTTAAAGATATGCCTAAAGCACGCCGTATTGGTATGACATGGATGATTGTTGCTGCCATTGGTGCTGTTGGTACTGGTATATTTGGTGCAGCTTATACTTATGAGAACAACATTGTAGTTGAAGACCCTGAAACAATTTTCTTAATTCTTTCTGAGTTGCTGTTCCACCCACTTATTGCTGGCTTTTTACTTGCTGCAATTTTGGCTGCGATTATGAGTACTATCTCATCTCAATTATTGGTTAGTTCAAGTTCATTAACAGAAGATTTCTATAAAACATTCTTACGTAAAGATGCCAGTGATAAAGAGCTAGTTGCTGTTGGCCGTATTAGTGTTGCCGTAGTTGCTATGTTCGCTATTTATTTAGCTTACGACAGAGATAGCTCTATTTTAGACCTAGTAAGTAATGCGTGGGCTGGCTTTGGTGCTGCGTTTGGACCACTTGTATTGTTTAGCCTTTATTGGAAACGCATGAACTTTGCTGGTGCGTTAGCTGGTATGTTAGTAGGCGCATTTACTGTGCTAATTTGGATATATGGACCATTTACTATCAATGGTGAAAGCTTAAGTAGCTTTATGTACGAAATAGTACCTGGCTTTATTTTAGCGAGTATTGCAATTGTTGTTGTTAGCTTAGTAACAAAAGAGCCAGAGCAAAACATCACTGCTTTATTTGATGAAGTAGAAAAAGAGCTTTAATTAGCAATTACTACTTATTTTAAAGTGAGTAGTAATTAATACCAATCCGCAATAATACTTAATCATTTTGCGGGGCTAAACGTGTTGCTACCGGCGTTAAAAAATTCTCATTTAGTACAACTAAATATCGAATTTTTGCCTAGCTATCAACACGTTTTTCCACCCTCAAAGAGATCACTTAATTAAGCGAATTGGTATAATAAAAAAGGGAGCAACTTAGTTGCTCCCTTTTTTATTTAGTTTGTCCCGTTCGAGGAGGGAACATTCTATGAATTAACTTACTTTTTTATCGTTGTTATCTTCAATTGATGCAACGTTATCTGACTTTTTACTTTTTGCTGGCGCTTTGGTAACAGCTGGATCTTTGCCACCTTTTAATATGGTCATAAAATCATCTTTGCTTTTCGCTATTTCTAAAGCAAGTGATTCAATTTGTTGCTCACTAAGCGGTACGTCTACCTTTTCTAGCATCAGCTCAAGTGATTCTGCTATATCGAGCATCTTGTCATAAGCATCCGCTTCTTTTTTGGTAGTAAACGTCATACGCTCGACTCCGTTTCGTTCTACAACATATTTAACAACAACAGCCATGATTTCTCCTGCAAAATTGCTTGGCACCGTGGTTTTTAAAAAACCATTAGATTACTGTTTTTATGTACAGTAATGGTTTGTAAGTAAATTTGCAAGCGCGAAGTATTAATTTTTAGGTGTCTTAAATTTGACAAAAAACGGTAACTTTACTTTAGTTAAGCAATCACTTTGTTGTACCAGCTGCATTTTCAGGATTTCGGATCATAGTGATAATGCGTTTAGGTACACTTTAAGTGATGAACTTTACAGTTCCTTATTTATTGATTTCCTGAGCAATACTCAAAATTAAGAAAAGAAGAATAAGGACAAGTTTAATGAAAACGTTAAAAAATTTACTCATCATAAGTTTATTATGTTTACTACCCGCGACTACCGCGTATGCACAATTATCAGAAGTAACTAAGCAAATGCCTCAAGCTGAGACAATTAGTATAAATAATGCTGATGCAGAGATGCTTGCTAAGTTACCTGGTATAGGTAAGAAAAAAGCGCAGGCAATTGTGGATTATCGTGAAGAAAATGGCGAATTTAAAAGCGTTAGTGATTTATCGCAAGTTAAAGGGATTGGCAAAAAGCTTTTAGCTAAATTAGAGGGGAAACTTACACTTTAATATTTCTAAATAGTAATCAGGGTGCTAGTCGCCCTGATTAAATTGTTTTAGTGCATCGCTTAAGTGCTTTTTAGCAAAGTTAATCTCAATAGGTGTAGTTAATAGTGGATAGCACAATCCGCCAAGTATCAAAAATGGTATTAATATCCAACCTTTAAATACAGTGAATATTAAAAATAGTGGGCTAAGTAATAGCAACTTTATAATACGCAATAGAACTTTATCAGTTGGCGATAGCTTACTTAATGCAAGCGCAATTACGTCTTGACGCTGGCGTACTTTTAAATGCTTAAGCTGGGCTAATTGGCTTGAAAAAAATGTAAACATATCAAATCGACTTTTTAATTAATAAACGGGCAATAATTATAATAAATAGCGTTAGTGAGAAAATCCCAAATATCACTTCCATCCAAGCAGGCATGCTCATGCCAACAAACTGCCAATCTATATTTCCACAATCTCCGGTAGCTTGAAAAAAGCTAGGTATCCATTCATGTAGTGGCATAAATGATGGGAAATTTGGTTCAAACTCGCAGCTAAATGCAAAAGGGTCTGTGGTGGTTTGCATATCAATATGTTCGCGAGCAATTAAGTATCCCCAAACACTCGATATCCCCCAAATAGCATACGCTATCATACGCACAGTTTTACTTTGTGGTTTACTCGAGCCTACAATCCCTGCGCCTAATAACCCCAATACTGCAGTGCGTTGATATATACACATTATGCAAGGCGCTAACCCCATTTTGTATTGAAAGAAAAGAGCGGTAACTTCAAGTAAAAAAACGATAGCTGTAAATAAAAGCCACGGGGTTCGTTGGGTAGGTAATTGTGCAAGCCAGTTCATAAAAATTCCGCGTTTTAATAGGACGTTAGATTATGACGTAGGATAAAGTATGCAGCAACAAAAAGGAAAAAAAAGCTACCGAAGTCGCTTTTTATAAGATGAAATTAATGACTACTCAATTCAGCCTTAGCAAAGGTTAAATGACGTTCTATTATTTCCCCATCGATACATAAGCTCAGTTATATTGCTTACTTATACCAAGGTGATGCATCATCTAAAGAATTTTTTATGGTTGCACTTTTTTGTACTTTTTCTTATAGCAAGTGCGGGATAAGTTAATTAAGCTCGGGCGCTGCGTAAATAAAATATCTCCATAATAACAATGTACCTACAATGAATATTGCTTTAGATATTCATGCATTGTAGCTAAATTAGAGAAACCCAAATTTAATTATTTATTAATTTTAAATTTCTACTCATTTGCTTTATTAATATATATTACTTTACTTGTTAGTTGTGCTTCGTCTGGTACAATCAGTCAGTTATTCGTGTAAAACGATGAGTGTTGATTAATTCGAGTGGGAACTGGATGAGAATTTTTAAAGCGAAAAGCCCAGCAGGATTTGCTGAAGAATATATAGTTGAGTCCATTTGGAACGGCGATTTCCCTCCAGGTTCAATTTTACCTGCCGAGCGAGAACTTTCAGAGTTAATTGGTGTTACAAGAACAACCTTGAGAGAAGTGTTACAGCGTTTAGCACGTGATGGTTGGCTAACAATTCAGCATGGTAAACCGACAAAAGTAAATAACTTTTGGGAGACGTCAGGCTTAAACATTCTTGAAACATTAGCGCGCTTAGATGAAGACAAGATGCCAGAGCTGACAGATCAGCTCTTATCTGCACGTACTAATATTAGTGCTATTTATACACGTGCTGCAATTAAGTTAAATCCTGAACGCGTGATTGAAATTTTATCACAAAGCCATGAGCTAGAAGACACCGCTCAAGCATTTGCTGACTATGATTATAAAGTGCATCACGAATTAGCCGTTGCGGGTAATAACCGTATTTATGTATTAATACTTAATGGTTTTAGAGGCTTTTATTCAAAGATTGGTTGTCATTACTTCTCTGATGCCGGAACTCGTGAACTTGCTCGTCAGTTTTATAAAGATTTAACCATTTTGGCAGAAAATAAAGAGCATGATGGTGCTATTTCTATGATGCGTAAATATGGTCATCAAACGGGTGAGATTTGGCAAAAAATCCGTGGTGATATGCCCTCAGATATAATGGACTAAGTCTAAGCGAGAAACCTGCATTTGCAGGTTTTTTTATATCTGTAAAATTTAGCGTCACCGTATATGAAATTCTAAAAAGTTATAATGTATAAACCACTTCGATATTTTTAAAATTTCTACTTAGTTTCAACGCAACTTACCCTTTAAAATAGACCTATTATTTAAGCAGATTAGTGCAAGTTGCAAGTGTTCGTTATTTTCGATTGCTCACATCGTTAAATGCGATTGTTCTTTTGTGGTGAATAACTTTAGAATGCCAATTAATTATATGTATGCGCTATTGGTTTTTAATTTTTAGCGCCCATATAAGTACCAGCATTGCGAAAGCAATTGAAAACAAACTCAAAATATTTGGAGAATAAAATGGGTGTATTAGTAGGCCGCCAGGCACCAGACTTTACCGCTGCAGCTGTTCTTGGTAACGGTGAAATTGTAGATAGCTATAACCTTCATGAAACAATTAAAGGTAAAAAAGCAGTTATCTTCTTTTACCCACTAGATTTCACGTTTGTATGTCCTTCTGAACTTATTGCATTTGATAAGCGTTTTGAAGAGTTTCAAAAGCGTGGCGTAGAAGTAATTGGTGTTTCTATCGATTCACAATTCTCACATAACGCATGGCGTAACACTGCTGTTGCAGACGGCGGTATTGGTAAAGTTCAATACGCACTAGTTGCAGACGTTAAACACGAAATTTGTAAAGCATACGACGTTGAGCATCCAGAAGCGGGTGTTGCGTTCCGTGGTTCTTTCTTAATTGATGAAGAAGGTAACGTACGCCATCAAGTAGTGAACGATTTACCACTAGGTCGTAACATCGACGAAATGCTTCGCATGGTTGACGCGCTAGCGTTCCACACTGAGCACGGTGAAGTATGTCCTGCTGGTTGGACTGAAGGTAAAAAAGGTATGGACGCAAGCCCTGAAGGCGTTGCTAAGTTCTTATCTGAAAACGAAGGCGAGCTATAATTTAGCCCTTAGTTTTAAATAAAAAAACCGCCAATTGGCGGTTTTTTATTTGTAGCGTTAGCTCACTTTAAAATAAGCTCGCAAAGTTAAAACGAGAAGCTAACTTTAGTGTAAAAGTATCGGCCTCTAGGGTTGTGTACACCTGAAGCATAACCGTATAGATCAGCGTCGCCATCACCAATTGCAAATGGTGGCTCTTCATCAAATAAGTTATTTACACCTAACGATACTTTAGTTGAGTCAGTAACACGATAAGATGTTTGTAAATCTACCAATGTTTGCGAATCAATCATACGTGATGTATTGCTATCAAAGTCTAAATTACCGTCAAAATCAATATCTGGGGTATCTTCAAACTCACCTACATAACTGATGTTTACGTTTGTATTAAACTCGCCAATTTCCCAGTTTGTAGAGAAAATCCAGCGGTGCTCTGGATAGCCATACTCACCGGTGTAATCGCGGCCATCTTTTTCAAATTTATCTTGGTATGCCCATTCTAAATTAAATTTCAATAAACCTAAGTCATCAAGTGAGTGATTGTAGTTAGCTGAAACATCAACCCCAGATACTTCTTGCGAAGAAACGTTTTCAAATGTGCTGTAAATTTTTTGAATAGTTCCTAAGCTATCGCCACCTGTAGGTGTTAAGCGCACACATACAGTACTATCTTGGTTATTACACTCAGAGTTATAAATTGGACCAAACTCTTGCTCATCAATTTTGTTATCTTGAGTGATGCTCCACACATCGACACTTAAACCAAACTCAGCAGAAGGCGCCCAAATAAAGCCGACATTCCATGATTCTGATTCTTCAGCTTCAAGGTCAGGGTTACCAGCAAATTCAATGTTGTAATCAAGTGCATCACAATCAAGGCCTGTTGCCTCACATCGGTATGTATCTACAAAGAATTGGCTTTCTTGAGATGGACCCAAACCAACTTGTGCCAAGGAAGGCGCTCTAAAGCCTTGTGCCCAAGAGCCACGCACTGTGATTTTATCAGTAGGCGCCCAGCGAAGAGCTACTTTAGGGTTTGTTGTTGTACCGAAGTCACTGTAGTCATCGTAACGGCCAGCAAGTTGTAGCTCTAAATTATCAGCAAGAGGGATAGAAAACTCGACATAGGCAGCGTATTGTTCACGATCTGCAGATGCAGATACAGACTCTGTGCCAAATATTAAACCACGTTGAAATTGATCATCAGGAATGTCATTAACGTCTTCTTCACGGTACTCAATACCTGCAGCCATCATTACTACATCATCGCCAAAACTAAATGCTTCGCCTGTAATGTTTGCATCAAAGGAGGTCATGTGAGACTCACCACGACGCACTAAACTTGTTGTAATACGATCAATTACAGCAGGGTCGTTGTATGTGCCACCAAATGGATTGTAGTTTCCTGCATCAATTTCTTGTTGTAAGAAATCAGTACGCACCCAACCTTGTGTTCTATCACCTGTTTGAAGAGATTTACTTCGGCCTTTTTGTACAGCGGTTTCCCAACTCCAGTCATTAAACTCACCTCTAAGCCCTGCAACAAAGCGAAGAGTATCTGATTCAATATCCCATTGGCGTGCGCCAGCATCAACTGTACGGTAACGACCAATTTGAATGTCTTCACCAAATGGATTGTTAGGGTGGCTAGCTGGGACAGTTAAGCCTGCATCTTCATCAAGTGGAGTAGGGGCTCCGGCCGCAACAGACGTATTGTGCTGTACTGCCATTTCTAAAAAGCCCGTAATGCCATTATCAAAGTTATATTCAAATTGAGAAATAGCACCCACGCGTTCAGACGCTGGTGCGATATAACCGTAAGGGCCGTAATCAAATAAACAACTGCCGCTTGAAGTTGCATTTTCAGCAGGACAAGCCGGATCAATTGTTTTAACACCGTCTACATAAAAATATCCTGGGAAGCCACGAGATGAGCGAAAATCTTCACCACCATAAGGTGATTGATTTGCTGTACCTAAACTGCCCATTTCATCAGAAGAAAGAGATGTATTTTTGAAGTAATCGATAATAACTGACGCGCTACTTTTCTCGCTAGTAGTACCCCATACTAAACTTGCTGTTGTTTCTTCATAATTGGGACCATCAGTACCACCGTAGCCCAAATTAACTTCAACACCGTCAATGTCTTTTTTCAAGATAACGTTTACAACACCCGCCACTGCGTCTGAGCCGTAGATAGCTGAAGCACCATCTTTTAGTATATCGATTCGCTCAATGGCAGAAACTGGGATACTGTTAATATCTACAAATGAGTTTGTGATACCTTCGGCAAATGCACTAATAGATACACGACGGCCATTGATGAGTACGAGCGTAGCATCAGCACCTAAGCCACGTAAACTAACAGCAGCAGAACCATTTGCAGTTGAATCTTGGTTGTTACCACGTGTTGAGAAAGTACCGCTACCCGCGACAGGCATTCTTTCGAGGAGTTGTTGTAGGTTGTCATAACCCATGTTCTCAATATCAGCTCTTGCGATTGATTGAACCGGAGAAGGTCCTTCGATATCTGAACGTTTGATTCGTGAGCCAGTTACTTCAATGCGCTCTACTTTTTTAGCTTCTTCAGCAGCGTAAGTTGTTGTTGTAAAACCTGCTGAAAGTGCGATTGTAGCACCTGCAATTAAGCTAGGTGTAAATGCAGTTGATTGCTTCATCCTTAAGTCCTTGTTGATATGTTATAAATTTAGTTGCTCTACACCAATCCTTTTTAAATTGTTAAATAAATCCCATATTTAAGCGGATTGATATAACAAGCGACGACATTAATATCATGTAACTTAAGTGTTAGCAATTAGACTGAAATGTGATTTTAGTATGGTTTTTTGTATGTTTTTGGATGATTTTAAAACAGATGTTATGCGCTGAAGGAGGTTGAAATAGGCGCATATGCTTTATTTTGGAAATAACAAATACAGCCTAAATGCGAGTAATAATTAAATTAATTAATTCACAATAAAATTGTAATAAATTATTTACATGTATATTCTGAATGAATAGTAATCTTATTGTATATTAATAAAACAAATAATAGTTGGCTTTTTAATAAAAAAAAACGCCTAACTTGTTAGTTAGGCGCTGTGCTTATACTTTGTGTTTCATTAAACGTTCTTTTTCGCGAGACCAATCTTTATTTTTCCCGTCGTCACGTTTATCGTGCAACTTTTTACCTTTTGCTAGATGAAATTCAAGTTTCACCCAACATTTTTTCCAGTACATAGCTGTAGCTATTAATGAATAGCCATCTCGCTCTGTTGCACCGAGTAGACGGTCAAGTTCGCGTCTGCTTAATAGTAACTTACGATAACGCAACGGATCGCAAATTACATGGGTTGATGCACTATTAAGTGGCTGGATTTGCGCGCCAAGCAAGAATGCTTCGCCATTTTTAAGATGAATATAAGTTTCGGTGATGTTTACCTTACCTGCTCGGATACTTTTTACTTCCCAGCCTTGTAGTTCAACACCTGCTTCAAACTTATCGTGTAAAAAATACTCATGTCGCGCTTTTTTGTTTAGCGCGATGGTATTACTTGTCGATTTTGATGAATTTTTCTTAGCCATAGTGCCCTATAATATACGTAATGTGAGATGTTTTACATCGATTTTTTTAATAATGCTTTTAAAAATTAAGCTTTAATTTAAGCAGCATGAAAATTTGGGGAAACGCGCAAAGCTTGCTAAAATTCGCCCACACAGTTGGGAGTGAGTATGCCACAAATAGAAAAAAGTGCGCTGGTTATGTACAGCACTAAAGAGATGTTTGATCTAGTTAATGATGTAGAAGCTTATTCGCAGTTTTTACCAAATTGCTCAGACTCAAAAATTGTTTCACAGCATGATAATAACATGACCGCGAGTTTAGAAATATCCAAGGCGGGTATAAAAAAGTGGTTTACCACCGAAAACACCTTTGTTGATGAGCAAACCGTGTTGCTAAGCCTTGTTGATGGACCATTTAAGACGTTAAAAGGGCGCTGGCACTTTCAAGAGCTTGACGCCAAAGCATGTAAAGTTCACTTGCAACTAGAATTTGAATTTTCAAGTAAGTTAATAGAGCTTGCCTTTGGTAAGATTTTTAACGATGTTGCAAAAAATATGGTGAGTGCATTTACTCAACGTGCAAAACAGGTTTATGGAGCGAGGGCATGATTAATGTTGAGGTGGTATTTGCGTTACCAACCACGGCAACGTGTTTATCAATTGAAGTGCCACAAGGGACTACAGTAGAACAGGCTGTTATTCAGTCAGGTATTATACAAAAGTGCCCTGAGATAGATGCTACATCGCTAACTTTAGGTGTGTGGAATCGAACTGTAAAGGCTAACTATGAGTTAAAAGACGGTGACCGTATAGAAATATATCGTCCATTAATTGCAGACCCTAAAGATGCGCGTAGAAAGCGTGCAGAAAAAGCTAAAGAAGAGGGGCGTGCAAATAAAATAACGGGTGGCCGCCCACTCGAAAAGTAACGAAGATCGGTATAAACGTGGAAAATTTAACGGATTAAATCACACGCTAACGTTGTTTAAAATGGTAAAAGCTTTTAAATAAACCAATAAAAAAGGTGAGCCATGCTCACCTTTTTTTACCACTTGAGAAATTTATTGCTCGAGCGGTGTAGTAAAGTTTTCAGGTTGGTCATAATCACCTGAGATTGAAACTAACTTTTCATTTTCAAAGTTAATTACTAACTCTTTATTTTGCTCGTTTTTACGGCCCTTATTAAAGCTGTAAATATAACGCCAAGTATTGTTATCAAAGGCGTCCTCAGCAATAGGTCTGCCTAATACGTAAACAACTTGCTCTCGAGTCATATTTACACGAAGTTTTTCAACATCCGATTGCTCTAAAAAATTGCCTTGGGGGATGTTAATTCGGTAAACCCAGCTAGAGCAACCTGCTGCTGAGCTAAGTGTTAAAGCAACGATAAGCCAAAGAGAAAAAGTTTTTAACGACTGCATTGTTAGTTGTGATCCTTATTTTTTATAATCTGCATGATACCGATTAGTCACTGAAGGTAAAACCCTTTTAAGCAATTGTTTTATGTTAAGGGCGTTAAGGTAATGTTTTGACCATTAATAATGAAAAAAGTTTACAGCACATCGAAACGAATATTTTAAAAACGGAGTCTACTTGGTTTTTATACATAGTTGAGACACGATTTGGTCATTGGTACACAGGGATCACGACTAATGTTGAAAAACGCTTTGCAACTCATCAAGCCGGCAAAGGGGCCAAAAACCTTAGAGGGAAAGGGCCGCTTTTACTTATCCATCAACAACAAGTTGGTAATAAAAGTGAAGCAAGTAAACTTGAGTATCAATTAAAAAAGCTTTCTAGAGCCAAAAAAGAAGCATACGTTTTAGCATTTAATACCGGCGACACTAAAATCATTTAGTTAATTTACTTAGATTAAACCGTATTCGCTGTGGGCAAAAGCTAGCTTTTAATATAGCTTTTGCTCACAAAGGAAATATAGCAGTTATAGCTGCTTAGCGATGTTTTTCAAAGGTAGCGACAAGTGCATCGAGTGTTTGAGCGCTGTTTGCCAAGTCACGAATAGCTTGCTCTGTATTGATTTGCTCGCTCATTGCTTTATCGCTAATTTCACTTATTTGCTCTATGTTACGACCTACATCAGCAACCACATTACTTTGCTGCTCAGTTGCAGTTGCAATAAGCGTAGCCATATCGTTTATTTGATTAGCTGTTTCGGCTATCGCATCGAGTAATTCTACTGAGCTTTGCATGGCTCCAACGCTTTGCTGCGCTTTATCTTTTGATTGGCTAATATCGTTAACTACATCATCAGATATTCTTGTAAGCTCTTCAATCATAGACTGAATTTCGGTGGTTGATTGCGATGTACGGTTTGCCAGAGCGCGTACTTCATCAGCAACAACAGCAAAGCCTCGACCGTGCTCACCTGCGCGAGCAGATTCAATTGCCGCGTTTAAAGCAAGTAGATTAGTCTGATCCGATATCCCTCTAATTGAATCCACAATACTTGCTATATCAACCGTTTTTTTAGAAAGCAAAGTAACTTGCTCTGTTATGCCATCAATATCGCTAGCTAGGGCTGATATAGTTGCCTGGCTTTGTAATACTTGTTTGTGGCTTTGAATGGTGTTCTCACGGCTGTTATCGGTTAACTTAGCTGTATTCGCTGCGCTTTGTGCTATTTCTTGCACTGTAGCACCCATTTCGTTGATAGCTGCTGCGACAGATATTGTTTGCTCTTTTTGATTATCAATTGCTTGCGAGTTTCGTTTTGCCTGTTCAAATACATGATCAGAACTTTGGCGAATATCGTGGCTTTCACTGGCAACTTGAGTAATAGCTGTTTCTATTTTATTTATAAACTGGTTAAAGCCATTACTTAGATTGTTGAGCTCTGGTTGGCTTGATTCTGGTAAGCGGTACGCTAAGTTTGCATCGCCAGAACCTAAGCGTGAAAATAACTCAGCCATTTTAGAAAGTGGAGATGAAAGAGAGCGAGCAAGTAAGTAACTAATCAAGCTAGCAACTAACGCGGTGATTACTGTAAAAGTAAATATTTGCCATTGTAGGGTGTTTACACTTGCGAATACTTCACTTTTTGGTACTTGAGCTACAACATATAAGTCAGTGTTTTTAATTGGGGTTGCAGCTATAAGAGTAGGTTCGCCATTTAAGTTAATTTCTTCTAGTGCAAAGCCATTACTATTAAATAGTTGGTTGTGGATATTTGCAGTATATAAATCGTCAATATTTGCTTTTGCTACTTTATTGGCATCTTTATGAAGTTGAATTAATCCATTTTCATCTGCAATAAATACAAAACCTGTTTGCTCAATTTTAAATTGCTGTAATAGCTTTTGCATATCAGTGATGCTTTTTGCAAGACCTGCTAAACCAGTACCATTAGCCTGCTGATGATTTACAAACATTTTCACATCATTGGCTGACTCTTGATAAATACTGATAGAGTAAGGTTGTTTTGATTGTTTGAACGCAAAAAACCAGCCATCGGCTGCATCATTTTTTAACACACGCAAAAACCCATTTTGGTTCCAGTACTGTGCAGTGTCTCTATTTGCCCAAGATGCTGTGGCTAAATCGTATTGCTGGGCAACGCGATTTAATTCTTTTAATAGTAATGTATCGTCTTGGTTGTTTGATTGAGCCCATTGTAAAATAAATTCGTTTGATGATAGTTGCTGAGCAGCACCAAGTAACTCGTTGATTTCACCGCCTATGTGATTGCTGATTGTTTGCAGTTTACTAGGTAGCTCTGACTCGATCATACGTTGCTCAATTATGTCTTTAGAGCTGTATAAAGAGGTCAAGCCAATCAGTGCCGCTACGCATATAGCAATAACACTGCCTAAAGCTGTGATTTTTTGAGTAATAGAAAGGTTTTGTATCGTCATGATATTAATTAATTTTACAACTGAGTAGAGGACTATACTAGCACATTATTTATTTAGAGCTAGATATTGCCTACTGTGAAATGAATAGAAGGTAGCGTGTTATGGTTAAAGTTTTATGAATATGCATAAAAAAGCCCATAAGCAAAGCATATGGGCTTGGTTTCTAACAAGCGAAACATTTATCGTTTAGGGTTAAACAATCTTTTTCATTGCTGACATGTAGCCACGTAATTTAGCACCTACTTTTTCAACTGGGTGTTCACGAAGGGCGGCGTTAATTTGAATTAATGTTTGGTTATCAACTTGGTTACTGTGCTCGCCAAGGCCTTTACCAATAACATCTGTATCAATTTTTTTCATAAAATCTGCAAGTAATGGCAAACATGCATGGTTATATAGGTAACATCCATACTCTGCAGTGTCAGAAATTGTACGGTTCATTTCAAAAAGCTTTTTGCGTGCAATAGTATTAGCAATTAATGGCGTTTCATGTAAAGACTCGTAGTAAGCTGACTCTTCAATAATACCGGCTGCTGTCATGGTTTCAAAAGCAAGTTCAACACCTGCTTTTACCATTGCTACCATTAAAATACCGTTATCAAAAAATTCCTGTTCTGAGATTTCTACATCGCCAGCAGGGGTCTTTTCAAAGTTAGTCTCTGCTGTTTCAGCGCGCCATTTAAGTAAGTTTACGTCATCGTTATTCCAGTCTTCCATCATAGTGCGTGAGAAAGTGCCGTCGATGATGTCATCTTGATGCTTATTATAAAGCGGGCGCATAATTAGTTTTAGCTCTTCGCTTAGTTCAAACGCTTTTACTTTTGCAGGGTTTGAAAGGCGGTCAAGCATGTTTGTAACGCCGCCGTACTTAAGTGCCTCGGTAATTACTTCCCAGCCGTATTGAATTAGTTTTGATGCATAACCCGCATCAACGCCTTTTTCTATCATTTTATCAAAACATAAAATAGAGCCAGTTTGTAACATGCCACATAAAATGGTTTGCTCGCCCATTAGGTCTGACTTAACTTCAGCAATAAATGATGATTTAAGTACACCAGCACGGTGTCCGCCAGTCCCTGCTGCATACGCTTTAGCTTGTGCTAAACCATGACCTTGAGGGTCATTTTCTGGGTGAACAGCAATTAGAGTTGGTACACCAAAACCGCGTTTGTATTCTTCACGTACTTCAGAACCAGGACACTTAGGCGCAACCATGATTACAGTAATGTCTTCACGTACTTGCATGCCTTCTTCAACAATATTAAAGCCATGAGAGTAGGCAAGTGTAGAGCCTTTTTTCATAAGCGGCATAATTGCACTTACTACAGCAGTATGTTGCTTATCTGGTGTTAAATTAAGTACTACATCAGCTGTGGGGATTAGTTCTTCGTAAGTGCCAACAGTAAAGCCGTTTTCAGATGCGTTCAAAAATGATTGGCGACGCTCAGAAATAGCTGATGCGCGTAATGTGTAAGAAACATCTAAACCAGAGTCACGTAAGTTTAAGCCTTGGTTTAAACCTTGTGCGCCACAGCCTACAATAACTAGTTTTTTACCTTTAAGTGCATCAACGCCATCGGCAAATTCGCCTGCGTCCATAAATTCACATTGCGCTAATTGCGCTAATTGCTCGCGTAAAGGTAAGGTATTGAAATAATTCGCCATTGTTAGTGTCCTATAAAGTCATGTTTGTTAGATGCGCAATGTTTACTGCGCTTACAAACACCATATGTAAAATCGTTGCTTGCGTAAAATGATATATTTGAATTAAAGTGTTTCATAATATGAAATACAGGGGGTTGGATGGAACATAAGCACTTAAACTACTTTTTAGCGTTGGCTAAAACACTTCACTTTGGGCGCGCAAGTGAGCTTTGCCACATAAGCGCACCCACTTTGAGCCGAAATATAAAACACTTGGAAGAAGAAGTTGGAGTGGCATTGTTTATCCGCGATAACCGAAGCGTTAAATTAACGCGTGAGGGGGAGTCCTTTATTGATTACGCAACGGCAACGCTTGCTAATTGGCAACGTTTTAAAACGAATGTAAAAGACCCACAACAGCATATTTACGGCAAAGTAAGTATTTATTGTTCTGTAACTGCATCTTATAGTTTTTTACATCAAATATTAGAACAACTTCGTGCGCAGCATCAGTACATAGAAATAACATTAAATACCGGTGACCCAGCACTTGCTATAAATCGTGTGCTTGATGGCCACGAATTAATGGCAATTGCAGCTAAGCCTAATAAATTACCGTCGCAAATTGCCTTTGTTGATATTGGGCACTCACCACTTTTATTAATTGGCCCAAAAATTCAATGTCCGATCACACAAAAGCTTACACAAAATAGTGATGGCATTAATTGGTCTGATTTAGAGTTTATTGTCCCAGAACAAGGTTTTTCTCGCCAAAGGTTAGAGCACTGGTGGCGCAAAAATAATATTCACGGAAAAATCTACGCTCAAGTTGCAGGACATGAAGCAATGGTATCTATGGTGAGCTTAGGGTTAGGTGTCGCTATGGTCCCTAAAATAGTGCTAGATAATAGCCCGCTGCAGGATAAGGTACAAATACTAACACCAAAAATGCAAGCACCTGAAGGGTTTGATATCGGTTTGGCGGTATTAAGAAAAGAGTTAAATGACCCTGCAATCAGTGCGTTGTGGAATATTGCGCAAACTTTAGAAGCAAAAGCAATTTAATATGCACACAGAGCAAGCAAATTAGTTAAATAGTATTAATATAGGTTGCGTATGAGTTTACTATTACTTAACATTGAGTGCTAATAATAAAAACAATGACGCTTGAGAGTTTATTTATGAACCACGCCGTATCACTTGCTCATTCTGCTCAATGCCTTAAAAAGGCGATTCCTTTGATGGTAAAATACCGCATGCCGGTTACGCCTATCAACTATGCAATTTGGTACTGTTACATTCAAGGGAGTAACCCTTCATTAAATGCTGAATTAGACCATGTTATTGCTGAGCAACAAACATGCTCACAAGACAAAGCAAAAGAAATTTTTGATAAGCATTTAACGCAAGACGATCTGGCTTTCTTTCAAGAAATGACTGAAAAGTTCCATACAACTATGGAGCAAGTCCAGCAAGATATAAGCACCACGCTTGAGCATTCCAAAAGCTTTACAACAAGTTTAGTTGATTCACAAAATGAATTAAATATGCTTGCTGATGTAAATTCTTATAATGAAATATTAGGTTGTGTAGAGCGCTTAACCGACGATTCTATTGCTATGCAGGATTATGCTAGAGAATTTCAAACTAAGTTAGCTGTTGCTTACAACGAAATAAAAGATTTAAAAGAAGCACTTAACATTTCAAAAGAAGCAGCTGATACCGACACGCTTACGGGGTTTTATAACCGAGGTAAGTTTGATTCAGATATCGTAAAATTTTGTTTTGAATACTCAGAGAAAGCACAGGAAGATTCTCTTGCCGTACTAATTATGTTTGATATTGATCACTTTAAACGTTTTAACGATGACTTTGGTCATCAAAAGGGTGATGAAGTATTGAGGTTAGTTGCCAAAAAAGTGAGAGAGAATACAACTGAAACAGCAAATATATATAGATACGGTGGCGAAGAGTTTTGTATAACAGCTTATTTTGACACTATTAACGATATAATAGCGTTTGCCGATTGTATACGTTTAGCTATTGCGAAATTAGCGATTCGTAAAAAGCATGATGTAACAGCTAAACGTGCTATTTCTGCAAGTTTTGGTTTAGCTATTTTACGTCCATTTACTAATAGCTCAGTTTTAGTTGAGCGTGCAGATAGAGCCTTATACATTGCCAAAACACATGGACGAAACCGAATAGAAATAGCCCCTGATATTTAATAAGCATCAGATGCTTGATTTATTACGGCTAAAGCCGCTATTAACTTTGGTAACCTAGTAGGCTGTAAGGTTAATAAAATAAAGTTGTTAGAGTTGGCTTCCTGCAGATTTTATTTAAATTAAAGCATTTGCCAGGTTATCCCAGATTTCCAAAGTTTCTCAAAGCAGTGCCAGCTTAGCCAACGCACATAACTAATTTGAAGGGTTTGTCACTTCAAAAACACAAAAGTTAACATTTGTGTATACAAATTGTGAATAATTGTAACCAGCTAGAGCTAGTTTAAAAAGACCTTGCTAGTATGGGGAACTTACTTAATTTAATACTTTGATGTACGCTGATGCGGTATTCCTTCTCCTTATTAACTGCTCTATGTTTTAGCACTTTGTTTGCTTGCCTTTCGGTGCAAGCAACACAGGCAAGCAAGCATGCTGACGATTATACAGAGCAAGATATAACAACCGATCGTCTGCATTTGAGTTTAAGCGTTGGGGCTGGAGTTATAACCAACCCTTTGCATGGTGGAGATAATATTCCGCTTGTGCTTATTCCACAAATTGCGTTTTATGCAGAGCAATGGTTTTTTGATAATGGCCGCCTTGGCTATTCATTTTCACAATCCCCAAAGCATCACTTTAATCTAGTTAGTGAACTCAACTCTGAATCTCGCTTTTTTATAGACTGGCACCCTAAAAATGTATTTGCATTGCAAAGTAGTGCTCTTAATAATCAGTTTGTAATGCAAAATGAAGCCTCGTCCTCTCGCTACGCTGATATTGATAATTTGCATAAACGGCAAATTGCCTTGGATGCGGGTATTGCATATCACTATGTAAATGATGACCATGTTTTTTCAGTTCAGGCTCTGCATGATATAACCGATGTTTATCGAGGTGTACGCGGTGCATTGCAGTGGCAATATCATACTGTGCTAGGAAAGCTTAAAATAAAGCCAACACTTGGAATAAACTATAAATCTGCGGAACTAAATAGCTATTTTTATGGACTTAATGAGGGTGAAACTCAATTTGGCAAAATAGACGTTGGTAGTAGTTGGCAACCTTATGCTAAAATCGACGCCCGTTGGCCACTGAGTAAGGCTGACTCTCTTCGTTTTCATGTAGCATATTACGACTATTCGGCTATGGATGGCAGTCCGCTCTTTGAACGTACTTATTCAATGACTGCATTTATAGGATTCGATCGTACTTTTTAATATGAAGTATTCAATATTAGTTGTGTTTATTACCACTTTTTTTAGTGGTTTTAGCGTGGCACAAACCCCTGTTTTTAGTGTTTCTCCAAAAGTCTGCGTGGTTTCCGAACAGCAGGATTTTTGCGATCTTGATTTACAGTTTAAATGGCTATTAAACACCTATAGTGATGTCTGTTTGTATCAACAAGAACAACTACTTCAATGCTGGCAGCAGCAGCGTTCTGGGCAATTTAATTATAAAGCGCGTGTTCAGGTGGAGACCATATACTCCTTAATCAATCCTCATACGGGTGTGTTAATAGCAAAAACACAGGTTGAAGTACAAAGCGCCCATGCTAAAAAAAATAGGCGTAGGCTTCGCTCTCCGTGGAGCTTTTTTTAATTTAGGAGCAACTAATGCCAAAAATTTTACTTGTTGAAGATGATCTCGGTTTACAACAGCTAACAAAAGATTACCTTGAACATAATGGCCTTGAAGTCGAAGTGTTAGACCGCGGTGACGAAGTGTTTAATTACCTAGAAAACAATACACCCGATTTAATGATTCTAGACGTTATGCTGCCAGGTAAAGATGGCTTTAGCGTTTGCCGCCAAGTAAGAGATAAATTTACTCTACCAATTTTAATGTTGACTGCTAAAGGTGAAGACTTCGACCAAGTGCTTGGTTTAGAACTTGGTGCTGATGATTATGTAATAAAACCAGCAGAGCCGCGTGTATTACTAGCGCGGATCAATGCATTACTTCGACGTGGGCAACCAATAGTAAAATCTAGTGAAGAACTGCAGTTTGGTGATTTAGTCATCGATAAAACAAGCCGTATTGTAAAACTAAGTGATTCAGAGATTGTATTAACTTCGCACGAGTTTGAACTACTATGGCTACTAGCATCAAATGCGGGTGAAGTACTAAGCAGAGAGCATGTGCACCAACATATGATTGGCCGCCAATACGACGGACTTGATAGAACTGTGGATGTACGTGTATCTCGAATTCGTAAAAAATTAGGCGATAATAGTGATAAGCCGTATCGTATAAAAACTGTATGGGGACAAGGCTATTTATTTGTTTCTGATGCGTGGGATCTCTAGAACTATTTAAGGTTAATCGGCTGTAATGGGAAAACTGTTTACCAGCTTATACTTATATATCATTGTTTCATTATTTGTTGTAAGTGGTGTTATTGAGCAGCTGTGGCCCTATGAAGAGTCACAGCAGCAGGTCTTCTTAGACGATGAGTTTGGGCAATCACTCTGGTTGCTTTCACAAACCCCAAATGGTCTTAAAAAGCTAAAGCATAACTTTGAAAGTAAAGTGATTGAACGCCGTGATTTAATACTCCCTCAAAAACAACAATCGCAGCTAAATCAAAACCACTACTTATATTTGTATGATAAGCAACAACGCATTGTTTGGTATGTAGATCTCGGTAATGATTCATTACTTCAAGTAGGACCGGTAGGCGTATTAACGCAGCAATCATCTTCTGTTTGGCCGTATTTATTACTACTTATTATTGTAGGTATACCAGTTGGGCTATGGAGCTTTTTACTCTGGCGTGACTTTGCAAAGCTACGTAAAGCGTGTGAAGCGGTAGAGGGTTTGCAAGACTTTCAACTAAATGACTCTTCTAAGTCTTTCTTTTTACCTATAACTGATACACTAAAGGTAATGCAGCAACGTATTGAGTTTTTGCTTAGTGCACAGCAAGAACTTACCTCATCGGTATCGCATGAGTTTAGAACGCCATTAGCACGTTTAAAGTTTGCAATTGTAATGTTACAAGATCAAATGCTTGATGAAAAAGGCGAAAAATACCTAACCAATATGCAAACTGATATTAGTGAGCTTGAGTCACTAGTCTCTGAAATGCTTGAATACGCGCGATTAGACTCTCAACAACCAAGTTTACAGCCAATAAACTGCGATTTAGCTGGGCTGGTAAAAACCACTGTTGAAAAGCTAAATTTTGAAGCTAGAACAACACTCTCTATAAACCTCCCTGAGCATTTAAATTACTACTGTGATAGCCATTTTATGGCGCGAGTATTTCAAAATTTAATTGGCAATGCGCTCAAATATACTCATCAGCAAGTCAAAATTTCATTGCTACAAGAGGCAACTCACATAGTATTGATTGTTGAAGATGATGGTGAAGGGATTGACCCCGTTGAGCGAGAAAACGTATTTAAGCCTTTTACTCGATTAGATAAAAGTAGAGGCAAGGACACTGGTGGCTTTGGTTTAGGGCTTGCTATAGTGGCTAAAATTGTGTCGTGGCACCAAGGAGAGTGTAAAGCAGAAAGCTCAAGCTTAGGTGGTGCTAAATTTATTGTATATTTACCTCTCAAATTTAAGACATAAAAAAAGCGCCTAAGGCGCTTTTTTTGCGGTTAAAAACCAAAATCAACAAGTAGCAATATAATAGACCGCAAGTATTTAAAAAAGTTCTCAATTATTTTTTATTTTTTTCAAGTAATGGCATTAACATTTGCTCAAGGCCATTTAGTTTAACCTCATACATCATCGCTAGTTGGCTACCAAGTTTTGAGTCAGGAAATCCCTGCTGTTTGAACCACACCAAATAAGGTTCTGGTAGTAGTAATAAAGGGCGCCCAGCATATTTCCCAAAAGGCATCGTTGTATTTACAGCTATTTTTAATTGTTTTGGATCCATAAGAGTTACTTAGGTTTTAAAGTCTGCGTAAGTGTAAGGGATTTTAGAAATATAAAATAGGCTGTGACGGGCAAGAAACAGCCTATTTTGCGAGGGAGTAGGCCCTCTGATTTAATAATTTTTTGTTGATTAATATAAACCTAGTTGAACTTTAATTAGCTGGGATCTAATTAAGTTATTATTAGAACATGGGTTTTTATTTAACCAACATGGATAGTCTACCTGTTTTTTATGGTCGTGGTGAAATGGCTTGTAAAGGAATGTAAATAGAATTGCTTTTCATTTAAAAACTAATAACAAAGCCTTAATGATTTTAAGGCTTTGTTATTTATAGACGTTATAAAAAGTGATTATTCGTTAAATAGCTCTTGTTTAACGTGCTCTGCAAAACCACTACCTGCTTCTAAGTAAAAGTTATAAGTAGAATGAACACCCATTTCTTCTAGCTCTTTTTGTTGATCAGGGTAGTTTGCAATAGCTGTTACTTGGCCTTTATAACCTGAGGCTTGTAGTTGCTCTAGCGCAAAAATATTTTGCATATGCTTTGGCATTGCAAGCATGACCATTTCTACTTGCGAATGATTTACTCGTTGCCAAAAGTCAGGATCTGTTGCATCAGCAATTAAGACGTTGCGGCCTCTGTTAACGTGTTTATCTACCACTTCAGGTTTTATATCTATGCCTGCAACAACATTTGGGTGAGTCGCGTTGATTGTTTCATAAGCACCAGTACCAATACGTCCCATACCAAAAATGACTATCTTAGTATCGTTTAGGTTAACGGGTAGCTCTTCAGCTAAACGAGTTTTGCTTTCAAACTTTAATAGCCAGTGCTCTATTTTTACGTATAGCTCGTTTGAGCGCTTATTTAACGGCGAGGCAATTACAAAGGTAATAGAAACAGCAATTGCCATTACGGCCAGCCACTCAGAAGTGATCATGCCTGTGCTAGCCGCTACTGCACATACAATTAACCCAAATTCACTGTAGTTAGATAAACTAAAGGCGGTAAGTAATGATGTACGCGCGCGTAGTTTGAATATATTTGTGAACACGTAATAAAGCGCTATTTTAATAGGTAAAACTAAAACAAGTATAATAGCAACGATTAATGAGCTAGTGGTTAGCTCTGCGCTTAAGCCAATACTTAAGAAAAAACCGACTAGTAATATGTCTTTTAAATTAAGCAGAGATTTTGATAGTTCTCCTGCTTTTTTATGTGGTGCAAACATCATCCCAATTATCAGTGCGCCTAGGTCGCCTTTTAATCCTGCAAATTCAAATGCATGATAACCAGCAACTAAAGCAAAGAAAAAACCAAATAATGGTAATAGTTCACCATGTTTAGAGCGATTTAATACGCCATACATGACAGGTCGTAATAAAGGCAGAGCAATTATTAATGCAATTGCCCATACATTTGGAATTTTACCTGTACTAATCGCTAAAAAGATAACAGCAAAGATATCTTGCATGACTAGTATTCCAATGGCTATTTTACCGTGAAGGCTTGCCATTTCTCCGCGTTCTTCAAGCACTTTTACTGCAAATACAGTACTTGAAAAACTAAGCGCAAACCCAACTAATAAAGCACTTTGCCAACTTAAATCAATAAACAGTGGAATAGCGAAAACACCAAGCAATAACATAAAGCCACTAAAAAGCGCGCTGCTAAAAATAATATGCAATGTTGCAGGCGCCCACACTTGGGGTTTAATTAAACTGTTTACCTTTAGCTTTAAACCAATACTAAAAAGAAGAAGGGTTACGCCAAGTGCTGCTATTGTATCGAGCAACTCCGTACTTTTATAACCCGATAAATTTAAAGCAAAACCTGCTAATAAAAATCCAATAAGAGGAGGCAGCTTTAACTGATAAACAGCAAAGCCACACACAAACGCGGCGGCAAAATAGATTAGTTCCATAATTCTTAATATCACTTCATTTGGGGTTGCAGTGTAACGAAAAATTTATACCATTGAAAATAAAAATAGACCTAAAAATGAACGCGTCTAATCAAATACTTGCCTAGCTGTGTATAAAAAATGCGCATCAAACATATATTTAATCGTAAATAGTATGTAAATAACATTTTTTCACTGACATTGGCTTTTAAATATGGTTAAGATGCGATAACGAAGAAGTTTAAGCGAGAGCAAATAATAGAACCGCTCAGCTTAAGGAGAAATATATGTTTAAAAAGATTTTAGCGTCGGTAGGTATTGGTGCTGCAAAAGTAGATACTGTTTTAGAGACTGAACACCTACAACCTGGTCAGCTTTTTAATGCACAAATAGTCATTACCGCAGGTGATGTTAGCCAAGATATTGCTGGCTTAGATTTATTACTTATGACCCGTGTTAAAGTGGCAGGTGATGATGGCGATTATTTTACCAATCATGTGATTGACCAATGGCGAATTACAGATATAGGTACAATTGAGCCGGGCGAAGTTAAAAGTATCCCTTTTGAAGCACGTCTTCATTCTGAAACACCTATTACAGAAATTAATGCAGGTTACAATCAATCTCATGTGTGGCTTGAAACAGGTTTAGATATTGATTTAGCACTTGATCCGAGCGATAAAGACCATTTACATATTTACCCTAATGAAGCTGTTAAAACGTGCATGCAGGCGATGGAAAAGCTAGGTTTTAGCTTAATGAAGGCTGATGTAGAAAAAGGCCATTTGCGCGCTTCAACATTTCAATCGTTATCGGGCTGTTATCAGGAACTTGAATATAAGCCAAATAGCCGTAGTTTATTTGGCATTCAAGAGATTGAGTTGTCATTTGTACCAGAGGCACATAAAACTCATGTGCTTATAGAGCTAGACAGGGCTTTTAGAGGCGATGGTTATGTAGATTTAACGATAGAGCATGACCACGTGAATTTATCGCAGTTGTGCGACCAACTAGAGCGCTTATTTGCTTAATATAAACTAACAAGTGAATATTTTTATTAAACCCGGCCTAGGCTGGGTTTATTGTTTATAGGATTTTAAATGCAATTTAAATGTGATCAGTTTAATGCTTTAGATGCGCATACTCTTTTTACTATTATGCGAGGACGTGTAGACGTATTTGTTGTAGAGCAGGCGTGCCCTTACCCTGAACTTGATGATGTAGATATTGATTTAAATACACAGCATTTATATACATTAGACAATGGGCGGCTACACACTTATGCGCGATGCTATGAAAAAAATGAGCAATACAGCGCAATAGGACGCGTGCTGGTAAGTAAAAGTGCGCGTGGCAAAGGCTACGCCACTGTACTTGTAAGTAAAGCTATAGAATGTTGTAAAGAGCGGTGGCCTGAACGAGATATTTATATTGGCGCACAAACCTACTTACTTGATTTTTACCGCTCTTTTGGCTTTGAAGATTACAAAAGTGAATATCTAGAAGACGGTATACCTCATCAAGATATGATTTTAAAACTCACTCAATGAATCCAATTGAAGCAGCTATAAAAAAGCCCACTAATGTGGGCTATTTTATTTAAAACTATTTTAAGGCTAAGGTATCATTTAGCTCAATAGTGAATGTAAAAACACCATGCCAATAGCCAGTGGACATACAAACTTAGTATACCAAGGCCATATTTTCCAAAACAATGTATTGTGAACCTCTGGGTTACCCTCTTGAATTGCTTTTAGTAATGAGCCTCTATACCAAATCCAACCTACAAATATACAACACATAAGACCAAGTAAAGGCTGAGCTACTTTTGTAGTGAGAGTGATTACTAAGCCAAATAAGCTGCTAAGGTTACACACAATTGTAATGCTGACGACAGCGATTAGCGCCCCAATTAACCACGTTGCTTGAACGCGTTTCATTCCAAAGCGCTCTACGGTGTATGATACTGGCGCCTCTAACATTGAAATAGATGATGTTAAAGCGGCAATACTCATTAACGCAAAAAATGAAAAACCCACAAATAAGCCAACTTCGCCCATTCCATCAAATAAAGCAGGGAGTACCTGAAACACTAATGTATCTTCAGAGAGTAGCTTACCCGTTGTGGCCGAGAATATTTCAACGCCTTGAGCTTGTGCTACATACATAGCGGGAATAATCAGTAAACCTGCAACAAAGGCTATAAATACATCAATAAGGGTCACATAGGCACCTAAAGAAACGAGGTTTTCTTTTTTACTAATGTACGAGCCGTAAATAATCATTACGCTAGTGCCAAGCGATAAAGAGAAGAAAGCTTGCCCTAGTGCACTTACTAATAGTTTTGCGTCAAAAATAGATGAAAAGTCAGGAACTAAGTAGGCTTTTAAGCCTTCCATAGCACCATCTTGCGTCATCACATAAGCAATAAGTGCAAATAAAATGCCTAAAAGTGCAGGCATTAAACGCTTAGACCACTTCTCAATACCGTTTTCAACGCCTCTACTTATAATAGCGACAGTTAGTACGATAAAGATCATAGTGAATATAATATTTCGAGTAAGTGATTGCTCGCTTAACCATGTAGATGCTGTGTTGGCACCAACTAAAGTGGCTATGGGTTCAGCTGTGGCGCTGAGCATCCAACCGGCAACAATGGCGTAAAAGCTTAGTATAAAGCCAGCGCATAAAATACCGCCAAAACCAACAGCAAAGGCAAAGTGTTTTTGCCATGGCTTATTAGATATTTTTTTAAGTGATGACACTGCGTTTGCTTGGCCATGACGTCCAATCATAAGTTCAGCCATTAAAGCGGGGTAGGCTAAAAAGAACGCAAGGACTAAATATGCGACTAAAAATGCAGCACCGCCATTACTTGCTGTTTGTGTAGGGAATCCCCAAATATTGCCCAAACCAACGGCAGAACCCGCGGCGGCCATAATAAAACCAAAGCGAGAGCTAAACTCGCCTCTAACTGCGCTCATATTATTGTACTTCTCTATTGTGTGACGGCGGTGACAATCTACTGGAAATGTAAAAAAATAAAAAGTGCTTATTTGCTGATCTAGCACAAATTAATAAGTAAAGTGTATGTTATAACCATCGATTTTAATTGTTGTTATTAAGTCGTTTAAAATAACGAGTTGATTTTGTTTAATAATTGTTAATTACAGTCTGTAACTATTGCTTTACGGATTATGGTGCTGTGCAATAGTGAGAGAAAAGCACGCACCACCTAACTGGGTGCTTTTACTTACTTTAACGCTGCCATGATGCCAATCAGCTACTTTGGTAACAATGGCTAAGCCAAGGCCATAACTCTTATCGGCTCTATTACGGTGATCTTCCTCTCTAAAAAATGGGCTAAATACATTACTAAAGTTCTCTTGTGCGATACCAGGGCCGTCATCTTCTACCGTTATTATAAGCTGTTGCTCGTGTAACTTTGCACTGAGGTAAATATGTTGGTTTGCAAAATCACATGCATTAGTTAATAAGTTAGTAATTGCACGAGCCAGCCAGTGAAGATCTGCATTTATTATTTTATCTGTACTATTGAGTTGTACGTTGAGCATTTGCATTTCAAGTTTTGGTGCAAGTTGAACTAAAATATCTTCAAGGTAGGATTTAATATTGGTTGATGAATAGGTTAGTTTATTCGCGTTTTGCTCTAATGTAGCAAAGGCTAAATAGCTACTAAGCATCGATTCCATATGATCTAAATCGTTCTCCATACGAGTTAAATACTGTTTTACTTTTTGCTCATCATGGCTATCTAATGCCGCATCTAAACCAAATCGCAGGCACGCGATAGGGGTGCGGATGTCGTGAGACAAGCTTGAGGCCATTAGTTTGTTTTCGGCGACAAGTTTCTCTATTTGGCTAGCCATGCGGTTAAAAGTAAGTTCTACATCTTTTATATAGGTAAAGTGCGATACCTTTATTCGGGCTTGAACATTACCAGAGGCAAACTTTTTAGCGGCTTCATTTAAGACAGTTAGCCGTTTAGCTAAGGGCGCGATAATAAACCCCATAAATACACATAGGCCTGCGTAAAATAGTAGAGTTAATATAATGTCGTTATGCTGCTCGCTATCAAAAATTTTATCTAAACGCATTGATAAGTGAAAAGGATTTAAAACGTCGCTACTATAAAGCATATAAAAGCCTTGCTGATCCTCTAAAATCAGCCCACCTGGCGTGTGCATTTGTAATAATAAAGAAGGTGGTAAAGCGAGTGACTCATTTGGCTTGTAGTCAATTAAAACATCAAACTCTCGGGCTAGTTGTTTTACATAATCGCTGCGCTCAGATGTAGGTATGTTAGCTAACTGCTTATTAAAACCCATGATCATTTTACTTTGCTGACTAAATTCATCTTGTGGGGTATGCGCTTGTTGACTAAAAGCATCAATAAGCCAGCCCAATACCACAATAGATAAAAGTGCACTGCCTAGAAGCGATATATAAAACTTTTTCATTTATTTATTCATCGCTCTATTACCACGCGGTAGAAACAAGTAAATATCCACGGCCCCAAATAGTTTTAATTTTTTCAGGGTTTTGTGGATCATCATTAAATTTTTTACGAAGTGCAGAAATAAGTACATCAACACTTCTATCAAGCCCGTCGTACTCTCTACCTTTCGTCGCTTTAAATACGGCATCGCGTGAGACAACTTGACCTGCATTGCTTGCAAGGTAGTGTAATAATAGATATTCGGCGCTTGATATGTTTATATCTTGCTCGTTAAGGGTCACATTTCTAGATTCGGTATTAATACTAAGTGCACCAACTTGAATAACGCTTTGGCTAACCTGTGGCTTATTTGGCTCATTGTTTTGACGCAGTGCTGCTTTTATGCGCGCTAGCAATGCACGCGGACGCACCGGTTTCATTATGTAGTCGCTTGCGCCAACTTCTAAACCAATAACTTCATCCATCTCTTCATCGCGTGCGGTGAGCATTATAATAGGCGAATTATAAAAGCTACGAAGCTCTCTACATACGCTGATACCATCTTGCCCCGGGAGCATAATATCAAGAAGCACAATATTTGGGTTTAACGTTTTGACTTGGCTAACAACTTCGTCACCACGATGACAAACATGCGTTGTATAGCCTTGCTCTGTTAAATATTCAGCAACCCATTGCGCTAGTGATGCATCGTCTTCAACAAGTAAAATAGTGCCGTAGTTATCCATAAAATATCCCTAATGCAATTGGTATTAAAATAGTCGCCAGCGGCGTTTTTTTTGTCTGTTCTGATAAACCCATTGTAGTTTTACTTCTGCTGTACTGATGACTTTGGATGTATTGCTATCAAATAGTTCAAATGAAATGCTGTGCTGTGAGTCAAAAGCATAATTAAAAGTACCACTTTGTTGCTTTAGCCAACATTGCATAATGTACTTTGAAGTTGCATCGCGTAAGCAGTAATTACCAATGATAGGTTGCTCCCACGTAAGTGTAACATCGGCATAGCAATTACGCCCTTCGCGCAGTGCAACGCAAGTGTCGGGTAGTGCTATGAGTGCTTCAGGGGGGTCCTGCGCTTTAACAGTAAAGGTACTGGGAAAGATCAGTAATACCCAGATCCATCTAAAATACATAACGTAGGCCTACCTTGGCTTTATGTTGATATCCTTGGGAAATAATTGGACTGTCGTCAATTTCTTTTGAAAACCATGTAGTAAGCCAACCGGATAAAAACACCCAATCTTGGCTTATTGGATATTCAGCATGGAACTCAAAGATGATACTAGTACTGGCATTGCTGGTATAAACCGGGCGAAGGCTGGTGGCTTCATCGCTATCAATGCCAAAGTAATAATTGGTAAAGTCAGCAGAGTAGGCGCTTAAACCAACACCAGACCTAAACTCCCAGTTTCGCCATGGCAAAATGTGGCTAAAAAAGCTATTTATAACCCAGCCATTATGGGCACCAGATACGTCATGAAGGTATTCAAAGGAGAATTGTGAGTTTTCAAATCGGCGCGAGAGCCTAAAACCAACATCAAAATCGTAATTACGTTTTTTAATACCTTGGAGTTCTTTTATAACACCGTGGTTATAAAACCCGAGGCCTTTTTCGTCAAACCCGGCTTGAGTATTTGTGCCAAGTATATCTAAGCCCCAATCAAATTTATCTATAAGACTGTAACCAATTACAAGGCCACCGCTGAGTTGATTGTGATCAAAATCAAGATAAAATTTATCGTAAGAAACAGCAAGACTTAAATCAAGCTCAACGCCCTTATCGTAAGATTCGATACCGATTAGGTAAGAATCTTCAATATAAAAGCCCGCACCGGCACTCCAATCCCACGCAAAGCCTTGGGTTGGTTCTAACGTATTGTCTGCATAATAGCGATTACTTGCCATACTTGTGGTGCTAAAAATAAAGCAAAAAAGCAATGTTATGCTCACTAAAGTATGGTTAAGCAAAGTGTTTCTCATCCCTATAGGGCCTAATTATTATTTGTTATTAAGCGTAGTATATTGTTAATTCGTTCCTTTAATCTGTAAAAAAATGTAGTAAGTGTTAGGTCTGTTGAACTTTTAAGGTTAAATTTTCAGCAGTCTGTTTGGTATTTAGGCAAGGCAGAGCCTATGCAGT
>TARA_R100001244_G_scaffold37344_1_pt1 | contig 94034 bp, 75 predicted proteins | sample TARA_R100001244 | Tara Oceans TARA_R100001244 (sample SAMEA2621564) | marine metagenome | biome: marine biome (ENVO:00000447); feature: mesopelagic zone (ENVO:00000213); material: "saline water (ENVO:00002010), including plankton (ENVO:xxxxxxxx)" | depth 790 m
CTCAGTGGGGTCGCATTATAGGGAGAACAGATTTTTACGCAAGCGTTTTATTTACAAAACTTTAAATAAAGCACTGTTCGCTGAGAATTTGAGCTAAACGCATTAAAAACACAACATAACTAGCACTTTATTAACATTTAACGTCTATTAAAGTGTTTGTTATGGCCTGCGCTATCAAAAAATACTGTCTACAGACCAGCTATTAAGTCATTTATCTAAAAGCTATAGTTAAAGCCCGCGTAAAAACGACGACCTGAGTAGCTAGTATTGAGTAATCGCGCATCGGTGTCATTTCCTAAACGCGTTACTGATTCAGATTTAGTTAAATTAATAACCGCTGCGGTAAGGCTAAGCCCGTCGTATAAATTTACAGATGCATTTACATCGATTTGTTCGTAAGGGTCTTGGTATACATTTAATCCGCTATTTAAACCGAGTACTGTTTCGCCGCGCTTATTATAAGAAGCACGTACATTAAAATAACCTCCTTCATAATAAACAGAGGTGTTGTACTGATACTTTGCACTACCTATTAAGGCCGACTGACCAAATTCTTCACCATTAATTGTTACATCTGCTCTATTGGTTTTGTTATAAGTGTAATTTACGTAAAAGCCAAAACCACTATCAAAGGCATGCTGAATAAATACTTCCGCGCCTTTTGATACTGCATCGGTGCCATTACCTACAGTGCTGTAAGGGGCTATATTAATAGTCCCTGCATCCACTATATTATTTTTACCAGCAAAGTTTTGCTCTACGTCGATCACCAGTGGCACAACAAAGTTATCTACTTTTTTATGAAAAAGTGCCAACCCAACAGCTGAACCTTCGCCATAATAATACTCGATAGATAAATCGGCTTGAACTGATTCAAATGGTTTCAAATTTTTATTTCCGCCACTACCGCTAAAACCAGGAAGCTCGTTAAATTCGGCTCTATCTTCTGCCCATTCACCTGATACATAGGTAATGCGCTGCTGCGCACCTAAATCACTATAGTCAGGACGAGAAATTACTTTAGCTATTGCCCCACGAATAACTAAATCGTCGGTTGCATCCCACGCTATATTAAAGCTTGGCAAAACTTGAGTGTCTTTGTTTTGCTGAATGACTAATTGATAGTCTTCTACAAAACGAGCGTCACCTGTTACTGGCTCACCTGTTTCATCATTTGTGTGATCTAATTGGTAGGTATATAAGTCAGTAGATGAAGTAAGTGTTTTTGTTTGCACAACACGCACGCCCAAATTACCTCTTACTTCAATAAATTCAAAATCACCTTGTATGTAAAAAGCCGATATTTTTTCTTCTATATCGTAAACAAAGTTATCTTCAATACGTGTATAAGGTACATAACTAGCAGTGACCATATCGCGGTATTTATTCCAGTCGATACTTGGCATTTGGTTTATATCAAAACCACCTGCAATATTATTCTCACTAGTAAATACATTTTGAGCTAATGGCATTCCACCATTCCACTGGTAGCTGTCAAAACGGGTAATACCTTGCTCACTTGCTTCCCCTGCAGCAATATCAAAATTTGGATCTAAAAAGAAGGTGTTGCCGGTTTCACGGTGAAGAGTTGAATTACGGTATTTAGCACCGGTTTTAATTGTTTTTAAAAAGCCCCAATCAACATAAAAATCCACATCAGCTTGGTAGTAATCTTCTTCTAGCTCACTGCGTACAAAGCTTGAGTTTGAAGAGCCCGCATCACGACCGCCTCCAACTCCATTTTGTAAATTAACTAATGTGTTAGGGTCGATATTAAGTGACACATTATTTTGATTGAGTGACCAGCCTGCCGTTTGAGCTGCGTTTTGAATAGTGGCTGCGTTTTCGCCCGCATTAGAACTTTTATACGCCGCTTCCCAGCTTTCTTCTGGGCCGCCCTCTGATTGTGTATTACCAATTACAAAGCGCGCTTTAAAATTATCACCTTCATAGGCTAAATTAAAATCAAAGGTATCGGAGGTAGATTCCTCACGTACGTAGCTGCCACGCATCCACGGAAATTGCATATCATTTTCGACACCACTTGCCATTGCATCGTATTGCATACCAGTAACAATAGTGCCCGACTCATCAAGATTTACATCCGTCAAAAAATCAGGATTTAAAGACCACTCTGGTATATCAATCACAGATTCTGTTCTGTCTTGCCCAAGTGTAAAACCAAAATAATTAAAGCCAAGCTCTAAACGATTTGTTGGTCGCCACTGTGAACTAAGTTGAATCCCTTCTCGCTCACGTTTTTCGTTAAGAACAGAACCTCGAACAACTTGCGGAAACCAAACGCCATCGTAACTGTTGCCGTTTGCATCATTAATAGTACCCCAACCGTTATTGTTATCAATTGTATTACCATGTATATCTGTTGCTTGCCCAGTGCCAGTATAGCGCCATACATTAGCATCAGTACCGCCCGAAAGCGTTCTGTTTGTCCGTTCCTGATAGGTATAGCCAACTAATACACCAAAGTTTTCGTTGTCGTTTTTCCATGAATATAAACCCGTAAACTGCGGCTCATACTCTTTTGTAACATCAGCGTAAGTACTCTCGACATTAAATACACCCGAGTTTGCATCCATATTTAAAGGTTTTCGGCTGTGCATTAGTACAGTGCCACCAACCCCACCTTCATCTAAGCGTGCCTCTGGCGATTTATAAACCTCTACGCTTTCAATCATTGAAGACGGTAACAAAGCATAATCAAACGAACGCGAAGGCTCCCCCGGAGAAGATGCTATAAAATTACCATTAAGCTGTGTAAAGGTAAGTTCTGACGATAAACCACGAATACTGACAGATGAACCTTCCCCGCCATCACGCTCAATTACCACACCGGGTACACGCTGAAGTGAGTCTGCAACGTTTTTATCAGGGAACTTTCCAATGTCTTCCGCGGTAATGGCATCAACTACAGATCCCGACATACGTTTTACATCTAAGTTTTCGGCCATACTTGAACGGATACCACGTACTTCTATTACTTCCATATCTTTTGCGTGCTGCGAGTTTTCTTGCGCTGCAAAAGCACACGTAGAACCCAAAGCAGAAAAAATTGATACATAAAGTGACGACTTACAAAACGTTGAAAAAGAGAAAGGGTATATGCTTGCTACTATCATGTGAGAGGCTGTTCCATTTAAATCTGCTTATATAAAACCTAAAGCGAGAAGTTAGTCCTTTTACGTAAATTATTTACGAAATGGCAAAAATTGTTCCCAATTCTACACAGCCAAACTTAACCGTTTGTTAATCATCAATATTAAAACTAAATAAACGCCTCATATAACTGTATTGGTACCTATTGGATGAAACTTAAAATCCAACCCACACATCAAAACCACTCTTAATTAACAAGCTAAGAGAGGCTTTGTTGAATTTAAATATTTATAGCTTAAAAACAAATTATTCAAATCACCATGAAATCACTTTTTGCTGCTGAAGTTTACCAGTAGGATCTGCTTGCGTTTTAAGTTCACAGAACTCATTTGCCCAAATTGATGTACGCGCTCTTATTGGTGGTTCTTCACTATTTACACATTCCATAACCACATTAGCTACTTCGTCTACTGTTTGAAATACGTCAGCAGAGCGACCTTGAGCACTCGCAATGTACTGCTCTAATATTGGTTTATATTCATCATCTACAATGCCACCAGTTTGCTGAAACTGTGCTAACGCATTATTTGCAAATTCAGAGCTAATACCACCAGGCTCTACATTGGTAAAATTGATATTAAATGCTGGTGTTATATAAGTTGCTACCGATTCAACATAACCTTCAAGTGCGAACTTAGCTGCGCAGTAAATTTCATTAAAAGGTTGACCGACAAGACCGCCTACTGACGATATATTCACAATATGCCCTTGGCGTGCTTTACGCATATGCGGCAAAACAGCTTTTGTACAGCGTACTACTCCTAAAAAGTTTACATCCATTACCCACTGAATGTCTTGCTCTGTAGTTTGTTCGGTTGTTCTTATATACCCTGCCCCTGCATTATTTACGAGTAAATCTATTTGTCCTTGTTCATCTATAACGTCAGTAATACATTGCTCAATACTTAGTGTATTTTGCACATCTAAATACTTTATTTCAGCTTGCACATTCGCGTTTTGAAGAGCGACTTCAAGTGCACCTTTTTTATCTAAATTACGCATAGTTGCCACAACAAAATAACCTTGTTGTGCTAGTTTTACGACAATGCTAATACCTAAACCAGTCGATGTACCGGTTACAATTGCTACTTTTTTCATCTTGTTTCCTGCTACTAAGTTAGTGCTGACTAGCACGGTACTGTGAGGGCGTTAGACCTACTTTGTTTTTAAATAATCGGGCAAAGTATTGCGGGTACGCGAAACCTAATGCATAAGCAATACTTGCAACAGAGTCGCTACTTTCTAATAAGCTATTTTTTGCTTTATCAATTAAATGATTATGAATGACTTGTTGTGCGGTTTGTCCGGTTTCTATTTTTAATGCATCTGTTAAATAGCGACTAGTCATATTTAGTGAGTCAGCAAGGGTATTAACACTCGGAATTTCATTGTTGTTATTGAGCACTAATAGCTCATCAAATTTTTCCAAAAACGAATCAACAATTGCGCTATGGGATTCTTTTCGCAATAAAAACTGTCGACGATAAAACCGTTCTGCATAGTTAAGCAAAACATTGATGTGTGCTAAAAGAATGTCACGGCTAAATTCGTCGTAGCTGAGCTTTGATTCGCTTTCTATATTCGCAATTACATTGGCAATTAAACGTTGCTCTTTTGGCGAAAGATGAAGTGCTTCATTAACGGCATAACCAAAAAAAGAAGCCTTTTTGAGTGCAGTACTTAGTGCATGGCCACGAATAAAATCCTCATGAAATACAATTGTTTTCCCTTGAGACTCAACAGTTACACCATTGCTATAAAATGTTTGCTGTGGAGAAAAAAACAATAATGTACCGCTACTACAATCATATTTAGTTTGCCCATATACAATCTCTCCTGCAGTCACCTTTTTTAGAGAAATAGCATAAAAATCGGTGCTAATAACACTTTGAGTATTTAAACATGCTTGGTAATTGTTTTGTGATGAACTGTCTGTTGTTGAAATGGCAAAAAGCGGATGCTCCGGCGCAGGTTTTCCAAGCGCGCTGTAAAAATCTGTGATATTACTAAAATGTACTTTATTCATAGGCCATCTCACTTTGGTTGCTGATAAATAGTTTATAGGCTTGATAAAATAATTACAGTGCACAAATCATCATAAAGTGTATACAAAAAAACGAAGGGGATAATTAGATGTGGTAGTCAGCAGTTTATACTTTAAAAAGCAAAACTGCCGGATGATATTTGAAAGAAGTAACAATTGCTAAATAGCGCTTGGTTAACCAAGCGTAGCAATAACCTCTGAAAGCTCAAGTAATGTCGGCTTTCCACCATAATAATTTGTATCTATATGATAACTATTACCAACCCAAAAAGGCGCTTTAGTTGAGTTATGTCCATGTATTGAAAAGTCGACTCCATGACTTTTAACTACCTTATTTTGTTTAACTACTTCGCGATCCCACAATAGAGATTGCACAATTAGCGATTTATCATCAGGGTAATTTTCCCAATCCCACGATTGTGCAAATGTATGAGACAACCCTATTGTATAACCACGATACTCTAGTACTATTGAAAGCGGTTTAGTTAGTAACTCATCGCACATGACATTGAGCTTTTCACTTGATACCGACTTATGCCAATTGCCACCATTGTCAGTCCATAATTTTAAAGCCGCTTTATCATTACTTAATAATGATTCCAACATTAAATGCTCATGATTACCTAATATCATACATGCCCTAATGGCTTGTAAGTATGTAAATAAGTCATATGTTTTATCCCCGCGATCAACAAAATCGCCTAGGCAAAACAAAGTATCTCTTTCAGGGTTAAAATTTACGTTATTAAGTGCGTTTTTTAAGGCCGGTAAATCACCATCAAGATCGCCAATTACAAATACTCGGCACTCATCATTAATAAATATGGCTTGTTTTGAAGATACAGCCTGAATAGCGTTAATACCAATATCCAAAATAGACTCCTATAGAATGCAATCTAAAACTTAGATTAATACTTGAGTTTATAAAGCCTTAAGGTAACACAATATAGTTGATAATTAATGAAGGTAATAAGATTTGATTGAAACTAAAAATGCATGACAGCGGACTTTTGCTACAAGCTAAATAAGTAATGTAGATAGTTTTTAGCCAATAGTAAAAAGCGGCTTAGCAAAATACCTGAACAAGTTATAAGTTAGTTAACAGCACAAACTTATCAGCCAGCTCATCTAAACTTTCACGCTTATTAGGATCGGGCTTTATGCAGTCAATAGGGCAAACACTTACGCAAGTAGGTTTATCGTAATGGCCTATACATTCAGTACACTTATTTTCATCTATTTGGTATATTTTAGCGCCCATATAAATAGCCCCATTAGGGCATTCCGGATCGCACATATCGCAGTTAATGCATTTATTATTTATGAGTAGAGCCATTTTTAAGCCTTTTCAATTAATATCATTATAAAACAAAAAGATAAGTAAAAACAAAGGTGTGTAAAGGCTAACTTTTGTGCAGTTCTAGTTTAATAAAAAACCGCTATTTTTCATTAAATCGTAACACAAGTTAGTAACACAAATTTTTATTTTTGGGTGTAAATAACAGCCGCGAATTATGCCTATCATTCTCTGTTGCTTTGTTGATCTTAATCAATAAAAATCGCCGCAAGGCCTTTATTTATATAGGTTTAATCAAAGTGAAAAAACCATTGTCAACGCTTACCAAAGCTCAATACACGAAAGCGAAACTAGAATGGAAGCAACTTAAATCGCCATTTTCTATGCAGCACATAAATCGCTGTGTTATTTTGGCCTCTCAAATCATCTTTTTTGAGGAAAAAGAAAAATCAAAACAAGAGGTTAAGAAGCAAGATACGAAGCGATTATCGAAATATGAGGCACAACACAATCTTCGTCTTATATTTACCCTATCTGGAACAGTATCTTTTTACTCAGCTTTCCCTAAATCATCTGGCATAGCTAATACCAAATTAGGTGAAGCACCTGAATTAACAATAGCAAAAGCACGAAAGTTTACTGATCAAATGAAGTATGGCGTTTTAAATAATCATAATATTAAAACTGTGTTTGATGCTTATGAACAAAGCTTAATAGAGCGTCATAACACCGCACCCACTAAATTTGCAGCTTCATCGCTCAGAACATATCAATGCAGAATAAAAAAGCTCAGGCATCATTTCCCACTTAAGCGTGCGTTCCAATCTCTTACAGCTGGAGAGTTAGAAAAGATTGTAGATTTAATTATCCAGACAGAGTCCAATAACCAGGCAATCGAGCTTTTTGCACAAATTAGAAGAGTATGGCGATTTGCTAAGAACAAATTTAACTCAGGTAAAAACCCAGCAGCTGATATCGATGACTTTTACGTATCTGACCGTGTAGAAAGCCCTCGTCCTTGCCAAGTTTATACTGACTTAGATTCAATAGCTGAATTGTGGATAAACCTAGCGTCTGCACCAAATGTACATCAAAAAAATGCAGCTCGATTCATGATTTTGACAGGTATACGCCCTATTAATATTCCACAAATGAAGTGGGAGTGGCTCAATAGTATCGACTTCCCAACATTAATTACTTTTCCGGCATCTATTGTCGGAGTTCGTGGAGAAATGAAAAACCAAAAAGAATATAAGCTGCCATTAACCAAGGCCATGCGCGCCATTATTTTAGAGCAGAGAGCCTGGATGGAAAATGCATTACCCAACTGTAACCCTGATCATATATTTCTTCAGCCTCGCGATCTTAACAAACCATTTGCTAAAAGGTCGCTGGACAAAATCATCAAAGATTACTCACCTGTTGATGCAGTAAAAGGAGATAAAAGAAATATTGTAATGAAAGGATCTGCGGGTGCATTTTGCACAATGTGCCGAAGTTTTTTTAAATCCAACACAAAAGCGATTATGGTTGCCAACGGCTATCATTTTAAACACGCAGAAGAACTCACAAGACTCGCACTTCATCACCTCAGAAAAGAGGACGATCCAAACGGCTTAAATTATGATAAATCTGAAGAGCTATTTGGCACTTCAACAAAGTTGAAATTTAATGTTTTTAAACTTCATGAAGCTAGTATTTTAAAAAGAGCTAAAGAGCTTGAAAATCAGCAGCTAAGACTTACAGGAATGCAGAGTAAACAGGCTAGCAATCTAGAAGAAAACAGCCAAAAGAAAGCACTGAGAGATAGGATTAAAGCACATCTAGTTTACAAGCGCGGTTATGTAAACTTCATTAATCAGCCACTTGGTGATACGGGCAGAGTAACAAAAGATTTGATCTTAACAGCAGAGGGAAGAGCTGTCGTTGAGAAGTATTTAAGTGACCAAGAAGCCAAAGCAAAAAATAATTAAATAAAAGTTTAATTTCGACTTACCAAAGTTTTTGTAAAAAAAATTAATTTCATATCATTGCCTTATTAGAGCGATACCTCATCAGGTATTTGATGATTTTAACTTTTTTAAGGCTTATGTATTAATGGCAACATCAGTATTAAATTCAGTAAAACCATGTGAGGTCACGATTAAAAGTCGTGACCTTTGCATGGCTGAATTTAATGTATTTAAGCCACCGTACAGTGACGAGTCAATGGAAGAGCTAGCCAGTCTTGCGACTATTATATTATCGCAGGATAAAGGTAGAAGACTTTCAAAATATCAACTTAAAGATCAAATAAGAATTGTCTTCCAGCATGATGGCATTATTAAATTTTTTACTCATTTTAAAAAAGAACATGGCATAAAAAATATCAAGCTTGGTGATTCTAATGATATGAGTTTTTCAGCAGCGAAATTAAAAGCGGCCGAAATATACAAAAAGAACACCTCTAGTCACACATTTGAATTTGTAGTGAGCAAACAAATAGAAAACTTACAGTCAATTAATAAGCATAGCCCTAGCAAGTTAGCTGAAACCACAGTAACAACATACACCTCTTACCTTAATGCAATTCAAAATGCCTTTGGTAAAAATACGTTATTTCAAACTATTACGCCTGAGATAATAGAAGCAACGCTTGACCAACTACTAACAGAGAAAAGTGGTCCGCATGTGGCTAAGTTATTCGAGCAGATGAAAAAACTGTGGGTGTTCGCAAAAAATAAATATAATAATGGCACTAATCCATTCCTAGAAGTAGATAAAAATTATATATCTTCTCGAACGGCGAAGCCTATTCCTTGTAAGGCATATACTGATATATCTCTAATTTCTCAGCTATACATAAACCTAAAAACAGCTAAAAATAATACATTAATAAATGCGGTACTACTGATGATGTTTACTGGGCTAAGACCCATAAATATTTGCAACCTTCGTCTATCGTATATAGATGATTTAAATAATCCTAAATTTTTAACGTTTCCTGAAACAACTCATACCACTCGCGGTGCTATGAAAAACCAAAAAGAGTTTAAAATACAACTCACACCCGAGATGAAAAAAGCAATACAACAAGAGTTAAAATTAAACCCAGACATAAACCGCACCTACTTATTTTGCAAGGTTAAAGACGACTCAAAACCCATTAGTAAAGAGAGTTTAAACCGAACTCTTAAATATCATGCGCCAAAAGACATGGTGGTGGCCTCGCGAGATAACATAAATATAAAAGGCTCAGCCGGAGCATTTCCAACTTTACTTCGCAGCTTCTTAAAATCGCATATGAAAGAAGTGCTAACTAAAAAAATTGGGTCATCAACAATTGCTGAAATTGAGTCTAAAAAAATGCTTCATCACTCTGTTTCAGATCACGATCCGATGAGTAAACATTATGACCACTCGAATAAAATATATAACACTGATATTAAGGCACTTTATAAAAACTTTTCCCTATTTGAGAAGGAAGTACTCAAAGAGGTAAAAATACAGGCTAAGTTAAAAATCAAAACGACTAAAAAATCATTTTTAAAATTAGATAATTCAAATAAATTCATCGCCAAAGTCAAAAGCACAGTAAGTGCTTATTCAACTATCTTGGGTAATATAGTTCAGCAAACCCAAAAGCTTAAAAAGCGCCGTCCTTTGCAAATATTAGAGTAGCGCTTACATACAGCTATACAAGGTTGCCTTTGATTACAAAATCTATAAAGAGTTTTTACTGGGTGGTGTGGATTGATTTCTCATAAAAGCAGGAATATCAAAAATATCAGATGCTTTTGGCTTAGTGACGACTACTTTGGAGCTGACTTATTTGTAGTGTCATTCAGTATTGATGCCTAGCCAGTAAATTAATTTGTGCAATTGCGCATTCCATTTTAATTCGTGCTGAGCTATTGGCTGAATGAACGGCTATTGTTGGTGGTACAAAGCCATCAATAAACACTGCCCGCTCAATCCAAAGTAAAACGCCATAGCCAGTGCCTTTATTATCATTTCCTAAATCATGATCAAGGCTGAGCTGTTTTACTTTGCCGCTCTTCAAAAATGCAACCACTTCAACAGGCCAATAGGCTCGTAACCAACCGGCTGGTGTTTCTCTTTCATCATCTAAATATGCGTTCATAGGTTTTTATCACTGAAAAATGTATTCAGACCCTGAAAACAATAACTAACAACCCTTTAAGCTATATAATAATAGTTATTTTCCACAAAGAGCTGGTGCTTGATTACGTATCAATGCTGGTATGTTAAAAATATCAGAGGCTTGAGGTTGAGTGATCACCACTTAAGGCTTTTTTAATTCGAGGTCTGCTGTTTTATCGTGCGGCTCTACTACCATTTTTGCACTCGCCCCTGCAGCAATTATTAGTAATTCATAATTGCTGGCTAATTAGAAAGAGTAATAACCAAAGAGTATCTGCAAGATAACCGAAGACATTACTTGCTTCATCCTATATATTAACTCGATCTAATTCGAGTGAAAGCAATTATGGCTTAAAAAGCTAGGCAAGGATCAGTGCGTTTAACTTGACAGTAGGAGGCGCGAAGCGACGAACACCACGCTCTTGTTATCCCTATTGAACTAAGCTGACCGCTTGCAATGTAGAATGAATTTTTAGGCCAACGACTTCTAGGCATATTTTATAGAATGACATGTAGTTGTCATCGTTTATTTTAATGAGTTCTTCTTCGGGCAGCTTTTTCATGCTTTCAATTTTCATGAGTTCATTGCCAATGTTGGCGGCAGAAGGCATTGCATATTTACCGCACTCATCCACAGCATTTAAAACAACTTTATTTAGTTTGTTGTTCGTTCATCGTCACTATGTAAGTTAAATGAAACTAACGCAAAATTATAATGCAGATTGCTTTGTTTTTCATGGTTGATCCAGTACTTTGAATGAATTTTTTATATTGTCTGGAAAGTCGTCAGTATTATTGTGTTTTTGAATACTATTGATTGGGGATGAAATATAATAACTACAGTCGCCGTAGTGATCACAATCGCTAAAATAAATGCTTGTCTTAGATTTTTTGGATATGCTTTCAATAATATTTATATATTCGTCCCATTTGAATTCATAATAATATCCAAGATTGTTTGTTATAGTTGTACAAAATAGATCGCGCTGATTTGATTCTGTTTTATGAAAATCATAGGTGAATAAAGCGCTATATGAAATTCCAGATAGAATTTTATCATTGGTAATGTTCAATAGAGCTTCAAACCTTTGGTTTTTATCCTCGGAGCCCCAGAGGGATGAAAACTGTTCTTTCTTCTCATCAGAATCAAACAGAAAGCAAGCTAAATTATATGGTGGGTCTGCTTGAGCTGATTGGGGTAGAAGCCCTGCCAAGCATACAATGAGAAATACAAGTTGTGACTTTTTCATGAGTTTTACTCAATGTTGAGAATAGGCATAACGAGCCTGTAGAATAACTCGTTTTTAATTTATTTTCATTGCTGTATTAACCATAGCCGGGCTCCTATTTTGATTCAATAGGTTACTTCGATTTTACGTAAAATATAAAAAGAGGATTGGATTTCCCTATCAATACGCTCTATTTCATCTTGTAGATTATGTTTTTCTGAATCTAGCTCTGCATGGGTTAACTTCATTTCTAATGGTATTTTTTCTATTTTCAGCGATTATACCTTAACTTTATAAGCCTTCGTACGCTCTGTGACTAGATCATGTATTTTATTTCTAATTTCTAAGTTTCCATTAAGCTCACGAAGACCTTCAATACCATCATCTAAAAACTTACTAGTGCCTACTAGCGCCTGAGTAACTGCAGATTTACTTCCATCATAAATTTTCTATACCTCAGATTTTGGTTTTGTGCACTTCATGATTAGGCTAGTAATGACCAAAAGCGGTAGAGCTATATAGGTTAGATATCCCCCTACATAAGTAACAGTAAATAGTGTTATCAAATAAAGTGCTAATGTAAGCCAAAAAACGAAGCTTGCTTTAGAATGCATATAAATTAATCCTTTAAAATTAAAATTTCTTATCTAATTTGACGCTGAAAATTCTCAAAGTTATTTAAGGCGTCGAATGCAGTAAATACAGTCCAGCCGTGTCTTCTTAATATATTAGAATTACTCATATTAATAAGCACCGCTACTTTACGCCTTGGCCAGCAAAGATCGATAGAAACAAATGTTTCTTTATCTTGAATAACAACCCCTAGCTCAGCACCTGGTAACCTAGTCGACTCACATTTTTGTAAAAGGCCATCTAATGCTGTATCCGCGCACTCTCGCAGATTATTGTAATTAAACACGTCAAACTTATGTTGCTCACGTCTTAGCTGGTTTATTTTAAGAATATCTGAGTTGCTTACATATATATGGTCATGATGTGGTTGCTTTTTATGGCAATCTGCACAAAGTACTCTCAAATTATCTCGTTCATTATCTGCTTTATTCCCATTGATATGATGAGTATGTAAGAGCCTTTTTTCAGATTTAAGGTCAACGCCGCATTGCTCACATGTGTAATTTAAATCGCTTCTTAACTTAGCTGAAATTGATGACCAATCTGGCGTATAACCACTTGTGTGTTTCTTACTGTTAACAGGTAAACTTTTAAAGTAGGAGCTATAAACTTCGAAAAATTGTTCAAACGAAAAACTATTAAATACTTGATTTTTAACTTGAGGACTTTGAGTAGAGTACCCCTTGTAATTAAGTATTTTTAAGCAGTTTTTACATACACCTAAATCAGCCTCTCCCTCTGTATTAGGGCCACCTCTGTAGCTTGAGCCGAATACAGGGAAAAAGCCATCAACCCGATTAATAACATCATAGCGTTTAAACCGGCCTGTTTCTCGCATCAACTCAAGAGTAGAACACTCTGCCACATGGATACGTCGCCCTAATTTACCATTAGACAACACAGCTTCAATATCATCTCCTTGATCAGGTATATAAAGCATAACCTGATGGCCATCATAGTTTAATACACCGTTTGACCCATCAATTTCATCTAACTGTACATCTTTACCTAAAATCATCCCTTGATTAAGATGACTGCCAATGCTCTCAAGTTCAGAAGCATCACTGGTAATAGAAAAGTCTGTAACAACTTGCCCTAAAGGTGCTACCGCTCTATGTAACGCACTAAAATCAACTGTTAGCTTCATTACTGCGCCTCCAGTATCCGTTTTATTTGAATGTCAGCATTAGTAATAGCCCTAAAGGATACACGCCTTGACCTTGCAGCATCTTCCACTCCATTCTCTTTAATTAAACGTGAAGATGAAAAACCAACTGCAGCAATATTAGCTTTAATCCAATCAGACTCATTAGGCATAAGTGCATAACCATACTCTAATACAGAACGTGTTCGTCCTTGAGATAATCCCATATTATAAAAGTATGCTTGCGCCTCTGTAGAACCTCTTAAACCAACACTTGAAGTATGACCCTCAATACGAATTTCATCTAAAGAGTCTCTAAACGGGGCAAGCACGTTGATATAACGGGGGAAGAAGTCGTTTAATATTTCTTTATATGCGTCACTTAATCTAGTTTCATTATTAGCAAATAATACATCTGGAGATTGAAAGTTAAACGCTAGCGTTTCTTTGTCTATTGTTGCCCCCCACTTATCAAGGTCTCTTTCAAATTCGCTTTCTAGAGCTTCATATATAGCAACTTGGTTTTGTTGGTAAGCAACAGCAACGTCTTTAATCTTGTCGTTTTCTTTTTGAGTTATCATCATAAAAACAATAGCTATAAACAAGAATACAACCATTAGACCTGCCATCAAATCTGATACAGTTAACCAATGGTCACCACTATCTTGTGGGGTGTTTTGAGAGCCAAATATCTTTTCCATTACATTACTCGCTGACTTACAACTTCATTCATAGCTTTAGTTAACTTAATGTAATCATCAACAAATTTACCGCTTACCTGTGCAAGAGCTTTACCCATTTCATTCATTACACGGTTTATTTCTTGCTGCATCGCAGTATCAATAAGTTTTAGTTGAGAGTCTACGGCTTCACCAGTCATACCAACCTGCTTTTTAACCTCATTTTCCATTGCATCAAAGGTACGTTTAGCTTGGTTAATTTGCTGTGTAGCTGCATCGTCAATCACTTCATTAAGGCGTTGCTGAAGTTTTTCTGCAGACTTAACCACAGTGTCACGCACCTGCTCTGTATCTGTTACAAGGTTTTGATTAGCTTGCTTCATAGTTGAAGTAATATCTTTAGCGTCATCGACTAATTTTTCAATCATGTCTCGCATATTGTTATTTAGGTCAGTCACTGTATCTTGTAAGTGCTGCTTAATTACTTCAGTTTGCGACTGTAAATGATCAGATGTTGTCTTTAAGCTTTCGTTAGTTCGAGCTGTATTATCTGTAAACTCATTGCCTGCAGTTTGGATTTCTTTACCAATCTTGTCTGAACTTTCTATCAAACGATCGCCAACACTATTAATGCCTTTCTCTGTCTCATGAGCAAACTTGTCTAATAAATCATTAGATGTCTGAACGTGAGTTTTTATGTAATCGTCTGATTGTGTAAGAAGGGTTTTATAATGGTCACTCGCTGTTGTTACGGCAGCCGATATATCATTCACTGTAGCTTCAACTTGTTTTTGAATTTGCGGGACGGCTTCAACAGCTTTATCGCGCATATCTTTAAAGGCCTCTAGATGGCGTTCAAGCTCAGCTAATTGATGTTGATTAACCTCCATAACGCCTTTTAATTCACCCATAGATTGAGGAATTATTTGGCTTTGCTCACTAATGTGAGCAACAGATGATTCAGTAGCAGAAATAGAAGCAACACCATGAGCGTATTGGTCACTCATTTCTTTAAGCTGAATTTTATAGTTTTCTTGCCATTCAACTAATTTAATTACCGCTTCATTTAATTGTTTAAAGTTATCACCAAACTGCTCTGTTAAGTTGTTATTAAAATCACTAATCACCTGTTTTAGCGCTTCAATAACTTGCTCTGTAGCTGACTTTGATAAAGTATCTGCAAAGTCTTGTAGTTTAAGCCATAGCTTTTCACTAAACGCTTCAAAGTTCTCTTGTTGTTTTACAGCTTGTTCTTGGGCAATATTAATCGATGTTTTTGCATTATCATTAATATCACCACGTAATATTTTTAATTGCCCAAACAGTGTTGACTCTTCATTACCAACAATCGCCTCTTTTAAAACTTTTGTTTCTGCAACCTGCGCTTGCATAGCTCCTAATATCGCCTCAGGTGTTGCATGAGAAATGCTATCTTCTAGTTGCTTAGGTTTTAAAAATGAGAATGTAGACAGTGTTTTAAACACTAAAGATAAAAATATACCCGCTAAACTTGTAATAAATGCCGTTTTTAAACCTGCTAATAATAACGGAATACTGGCTTCTATATCATTTTGGTTAAATTCTAATAAACCAAGAACTATACCTAAAAAAGTACCAAATATACCCATCGTAGTTAATAGTGTTGGAACGAACTGAACAAATTCAACTTGCCTAGCCTTTTTGGTGTAAAACAAACCTGAACCAAAAACAAAAAGCATTAAAATTAATACTGCACCGTTAACAAAGTTTGTATCAAAACTGCGTAGTAAACTTTCTAGTATATCCATATGATTTATCTTTTGTACTCTCGTAATTAAATAGACAACTACTTTGAACCCTCAAAGCAGAAAACACGCATTAATGGCGATAGAAAGAATTATAAAGAGGTATAAAATTAACAGTGGGGGTTTGGCAGTACTGCTCGGCTTTTATCCATAAAATCTTTACGTTCCCTTTCGCCATCCATAACTAAAATAAAGCAATACTTTAGTTGTGGCGAGATAGTATATAAATCAACTTTGATAAGCAAAAAAATAATGATAAACAACTAAAAAAGCAGGTTATATGACCAAGTTTTAAGCTTAAATTCAGTAACACTTACTGTTAAGCCAATATTAACCATTAATTATCAGCTGCTTTTTCAGCTAACTCCGACTTATCAATATCAAATGGTAATACTTTGAGTGTAAGCCCGTTATTAAAAATAAAATTAGGCAAGGGCTTTAAAAATTGAGGTGTCATAGGGTAGATAAGCCAAATCACTACGGGTTCTAATTCACCCTTCTGGTAAGTTTGGTTATAGGCCAACATCTGGTATATGTCGCCCTCACTTATTCCATACTTTTTGTTAGGTAAGTTTTCATCAATCACCTTCCACTTTGTATCACCAATAATTAATTTATTTTCTGCTTGAATATGTAAGTCAGGTTTTAATTGGAAAAGCTTGCCATCATTAGTGCGTTTTTTACTGTCGCTAGGCGTATGGCTTATTAAGTATTGACTGCGGGTTTGTGTTTTTATGTCATAATTTTGAAATTGTTTTTTCAGACAAATTGGTACGTAATCCTCAAATACACGTTCCATAGGAAATAATATAGACAACATACTTTTTGAACCGTTAACCGATGTAGGGCTTTGATCTTTAAAAATCATCTCGATCCACGGTCTAATCGCTTCATAGTGAGATAAATGCCTGCCCCGTTGCCAAGCATTAAGATCCTGCCATATAGCTTTTGAGCTTGTTACTTCTTCAAAATGAAATAGTAACTCCCTGCAAAGATGTTGCGTTTTTGCTGTCACGCGCTTGAGCGACCAGAGCAAAGCACTTTTAATTAATCGGTTTTCAGGGCGGTTAGTCGTTAGCTCATCAAAGGCTATAAAGTGATGGTGTTTATTAACTAAGTTATGCCTGATTTGCTGACTAACCAGTATTCTACCCTTTATAAAAGGCTCATTACTCTCGTGCGTTTCATACTGCCTTGCCACACCACGCTTAATTAATAAGCTTATTTCTTGCAAAAACAATTGTATGAATACATCGAGTAAAGGCATTTTAGCCATATCTAACGATGCATTGTCAGCAACCTTACCTGGTAAATACTGTGTTGCCTTTAACATCTTTATTAGGTTGGAGCGGTTCCTGCTAATACTTTCATCACTCCCACCATGTACGCTTTTCCGATGTGTTTTAGGCAATATTTCAATTTGATCGCCGCAAGGTAAGCAAATTACGCCTACGTAATTTTGGCAAACTAGTACCTCTTGGCGCTTTTCAAAGCCATATCTAAATAACTTATCATGGTCTGCCTCACTGCAAGTTAACAGCTGTTTGAGCGCTTCAAATTGAGAGTGCTCTAGGTTTAAATGATCACCCTCATATTTAGTAATATTACTTTTATACAAGCGAGAAAACTCATAAACAGACCATGTACGCATAAACCTTCCTTAGTTTTGCTCTTGTTCAGAAAAAAGCGCGGCAAAATTTTTGTCATCAATACCTTGATAAACAGCTGTATAGTTTTCAATCTCGTCAAAAGCTTTACGGTCTACAAAATAAGACTTCGCTGCATACTCATCAGAGTCACTAAGCCAAGTTGTATGAGCGTCTTTGAGCTCTGAAACAAATCCGTTACCGTTAAATACTTGCTTAATTTTATCCCAATCTTCAAAAAAGTATTCTTCCAATAGCGGCATAATATTAGTGATAAATACTTTTTTAAGATCTACCAAATTATTTACTTTCATTAGTAAGGCATGGCCGATAATGTGCTCTCTATCTAATAAAAGCTCTATCCGTTTGTTAATCGTGAATAAAAGCTTCCTTAAGTTAATACCTTCCACATTATCGCTTAATAAAGAGTAGTCAGTTCTCAGCTCTATAAATTCAAATCGCCGTCTTAACGCTATATCTATATGCGTTAAAGAGCGGTCAGCCGTGTTCATTGTGCCAATAATATCGAGGTTGTTAGGTACCGAAAAAGGTAAGTTTGAGTATGGTAAAGTAACTGTAAGTGGATACTTTTCACCAGCACGTTTATCTATTTCTATAAGGCTTATCAACTCACCAAATATCTTACTAATATTGCCTCGGTTAATTTCATCAATCACTAACGCATATTGATGATTAGGGTCAGTTTCAGCACGTTTGCAGAGGCGCTTTAAAATCCCGGGCTTTACAGCGTAGCTTATATCACCATCATCGTTAGTAACTGGCCTTAAACCCTCAATAAACTCCTCATATCCATAAGATTGATGAAAAGTCACAAACTCAAAGCGCTTTATTTCGTCCTGAACAGGAGGGCCTGCTTTAAGCTCATTTAGTTGCTCTTTATAACTAACTAGTAAATCGTGATCTCGATTTTCAATAAACCACTTGCTGTCTTGTGTTTTATCAAAAATTAGAGGTTCTATGCGTTTTTCATATTTAACCGTTTCAGAGTCTTTAATGGTATGAGTTTGCAAGGCAGCCCAAGCTGTCTGGCGTATATTTGCGGTTCTGCCATTAAGCGCTAATTTCTTTGTAAAATACTCATGACTCACAATATCTGTGACAGATAAATAGTGCTCTGAATCCAACAAAATAAGTGTAATAATTTCAAACCAACTTAACTCACCCAACTTATTGTTAAGCCAAACTACAGGCTCTTCAGAAGTTCCTGTTTCTGTGTACTGTTCTTTTAACAACTTTTGCAGGGTATAAGTTTTTCCAGTACCTGGTGGGCCGTAGTAAATAAGGTTTTTTGATTTTTTTTCTGATTTATTTAGTTCTGAGGTCATAGAAGGCTCGGTTTCACCTTCGTCTATATATAAGTTTTCATCGTCACTTTCTTTTTTTAGCTTTTCAAATAGCCACCAAATGAATGTATTAAAAACAAGCTCATTTTCAGGTTTATCTATCTTACTTTTAATTTTCTCGGTAACAACCTGATTTAATTCTGCCCAATTCCAACTAACATTAATACCTAAATCAAAGGCATCATTTAAGTATTTCGTAAAAGCTCTTAAACCATCAACATTTAAAATCGTATTGTATTTTTTAGGATCTGCGGCAGCAAAAACCCTGTGGATCACACCACGCTTAACAGTGTTAAACTTTCCTTCCTTCTTAGCTTCACCAGCCCATTTATATATTTGTTCTAAAGTATTTGGAGTAGGGTCTTTGAATATCAAAGCCGTAATCTTAGGTAAGTCGCCTAAAAGATTTTTGTATTCATCATTGCTCAGAGTCCCAGGCTTAGCACTCGCAATTCCATTAGCTTCAGACTTCCATAGTTTTTCTATAAAATCAGCTTCATAATTGGAGGCATCAGCATGCAAGTTCTGCTCTACTTCTGCGCCAAAACGCTCATAAGCAGTGATCCAACCTTTATTAGGCTTTTTGAGGTAATCGTTATATAAATCATTGATAGACTTATGTTCTACAACATCAGTAATACCGTAATCAAACTTAGAATTAACAAAGCGAATGGCCTTTTCAGTACCATCAATGCTCCATTGGTTACTCACAAAAATTCGAGTGCCATCACCTAGAGTTAAAGTCTCTGTATCAGACTCAAAAAATCGCTTTCTTTTATCTTTACCATGCTTTTTTCTCTCTTCTAATTCTTGTGGCGTTATGTATAGTGGCTTGCTTTTACTTCTACTTTTTTCAATTTCTTGGAAGTCTTGTTTCAGTTGCTCATAAGTTGGGTTTTTATCTGCAACATACTTTTTCATTACCGCTAAAATAAGCGGTGCTTTACCTAACTGTTCTCCATTGAAGTTATATTTATTATAGGTTGGCATATAATTCCTTTTCTTAGGTCATGTATCTGTGAATATTTTATGAGAAACAAATATTTCTACTCAAAAAGCTTCATAAGTTATTAGCGAAAGCGTTCAAACAATTATGGATGTAACAATTTGGTTAATAGACTATAAATACCTCCACTCTCGGTTGCGACTCAGATCTCTGTAAACACCTTGAAACAATGATACGTTTTTAGGTTTAATGGTAAACGTATTATTTTCTATTATCTTATCTCTGAAGATATCGACTCCTTTACCTATTTGCACAACGTGTTCATCAATACATATCATTCGGTCATGCGCTTTCTCACCAAACAATCGATCCTTGCAAAGGGAGAAGTTAATATTAATTTGGCTCTCTCGGAAGTAAGGCTTTCTTTTTAAAGTGTTATCAATAAAGCCTCTGATATCAGCCGAACTTATCTCTGAATTACGTCTGTCGCAAGCAGAGAAGATATCTAAGTTATAATCCGTATCATAAGTTGATAACTTTTCAACTAGCCACTCAAGTGAAGATTTATTACCGTTAGTGAAGTCTCGGATTAAATTCTCTGCCAAGTAACGGTCTATAACAGTTATTTTTTTTGAATAGCGAACAATATTACAAAACCTAGTATTCCAGACAATATCAATATCATCATTCGCTTTAATGTCACTCTCACAATACTTTGCACTATTATTAAAGTTAATCGATTCATTCAGGTTATTAGGCGAGACTATTTCTAATTGATTGCCTTCTTTCATTAAACTTTTTTCTTCAAAAAGGTCAAGGAAATCGTTAGCAATCAAGCCAGTATAAACACGGTTGTTATAAAATTTCCTTTCAAAATCAGTAATACCTTCTAAATCAGTCAATCTAGTTTTTTCAATATCAATTTTAAATGTTTTAAAGTCTGTTAATGCTGTAATCCACTTTTGTTTATATTTATCTGGTATAACTTTTAATGCAGCTCGAATTTCTTTAATACTATCATCAGACATTGCGAGGCAACCATAGCGCTCCCACAAGTTAAGAATGCTATCACTTATTATGGGCATCTCGCGTACTGAGTTATCGTCAAAAAGCTCTTCATCAAAATAAAATGGCGTAATCATCTAATCTCCAAATATTTCATTGAGTCTTTCTTCAAAAAAGCCTTCAGGCCAAGCAGTCGTAAAATCACCATCGTCGTCTAAGCTAATTGGTGTTACTTGCGCGCCGGTTTCACCCACATCAACGTACAAAACAGAGACCATTTCTTTAGAGATTCTTTTTTCTCTGATTCGCCTTTGGATTCGAAGCATTAGGGCTTCACTATGCGTTTCGATAAGCCATTGATTTTTTCCTGAATCAACCGAATCAATAAATAAATCAGCTAAATGGGCTTGTAAGCGAGGGTGAAGATGTATTTCTGGCTGCTCGACACATATACTATTTTTATCTGATACAACAGCTTCAAATATTATAGGTAAAACTTGGCCTATCCCAAATCCTACATCTTTAGGTGTTATTACGACGTTATTTCGTAAATCTTTTAATTGTAAGCTAATTAGAGGACCTGTATTTATATCACCTAAATCTTTAATATCTATTTCATATGGGATATTAAATTCTTTTAAAAATTTATTAATTTTGTCTCGCTTTGAAACACTTAAAGATCTCAACGCCAAACCTAAATTTTGCTTTCCTAATCCCTTTTGATAAACATCAGTTTCACTGGAATAAAACTTCTTAGGAGAGCTTCTTAATGGTCCAAGGTATTTGAAACTATCAAGCACATAACCTATATCATCAGCTACTTTCTCAGTATATTCATATAGTATTGAGCTTGGCTCATTTCGACTTGCTGGTAAGTTATAACGTCCTGAAATATTGAATGGTTTCGTGAGTTCTGTATCCAGCTTTGTATATGAATTACCATCCGTAGATTTTAATTTATAGTTTTGGCTAATAGCATTGCGTAAACTTTTTGCACCATCTAATTTGTATAAAACTTCAGAACCGGCATCTATTGGAGCGCTAACAGTAAAGTTAACCTTTTCAATATTTTTATCCACAACTGAAAAATTAAACTTATTGAGAAAACTATAATTATTAAACGACCGGTATTCAAATTTAACGGTTCTTTTACTCGAATTCGAGAATAGTAAATTATATGAATAAGTATTCTTGAACTCTTCAGCATCATGATCACCATCATAGTGAAGAGAAAATGACATTTTCTTATTATTATCTTGAATATTAACTAATGACTCATAAGTGCCTAGCACAATCGAATCACCAGATGTAATTAACTCTCCTCTTTTAGATTCTGAACATAGAGTTTGTTTTAACATCATCAATGATTGAATTATCGAACTTTTGCCTGATGAGTTAGGACCAAAAATTAAAGTTATCGGCGCAAATGGTAACGATTGCTTACTCGCAAATGATTTAAAGTTTTCAATTTCAAAATTAGTAATCATGATTTTTTACCTTCAAAAACAGCACTTTTAACAATGATGTCGGTTAGGTGGAGCTTAGTGGTTTCTGCGTCGGTTAAACGGACTTTGAGTTGGTCACACAGTGTCATTAATTCATCGACTTTAGCGACAATGTGTTGTTGTTCTTTGAATGGTGGTAGAGGTATTACAATAGAGCTCACCTGTCCTTGATTTATTGACGCTTGCCCAACTGCTTCTTTAGCAAACGATGAGATAAAATTTTGAGCAACCTTCGTCATCATAAATAAGTTTAAGTATTGTGCTGACAAATGCTCTATAAAAGGTTTTGCTCGCATGTTCATACTTTCATAAACTAAAGGCTCTTCTAACTCAGGTATTATTGCCGTTTTACCAACAAGTTCTTTACTATTGACTCTGTTAATCAAAAGGTCATTTGGTTCGAGTATAAACTGCGCTAATTCAGTAGGCTCAACTTCAACTCTTTTAGCGCCAGCAAAATCAATATACCCATTTTGGATGTTATACATTCTCAAAGATATTACCCCTTCATCTGTATAAAACTTTGAAGGTTTATATAACCCATTAGAAAATGATTTAAACAAATCACCAAATCGACTCCAAACCCAGCCACTAGGTAACTCATATAATTTTTCTTCGTCGGTGATTTCAGGCAGTGGTTTTTGCTTTTTGATTTTTTTGTCTTTAATCAGTTGGGCTTTTTCTGCTGCTATGCGCTCTAGGAGTTTGGCGGCGGGTTCGTCATCTGGGTTTTGTGGAACGAGTTTACCCATTACTGCTAATTGCAAAATGGTTTGCTTTAGCATGTCGATGCTGGCGGTGGTGGTGAATAGCGTGTCGAAGTGCTCGCTTAAGCGTTGCCAGTTTTGTTGAAACTGTGCTGTGGCTTGTTCGGGTGTTGCTCCTTGCTCTGGTGCTTTTAGCAGGGCGTCTAACAACACTTCAACTAATGTTTGATGTGCTGTAATACTGTTTTCAGTTTGCGCCTCAAGCGCATCACACAAGCCCATTAACTCATCGACTTTAGCAACGATGCGTTGTTGCTCTGAAGTTGGTGGTAAAGCAATAACCGTATTTATTATTTTTTCTCTCGATATATTTGGTTGAGCACCACCGGCCCCCATTCCTGTTAAGCGAGATTTAGACGCTTTCAATAACATTAATAAAAAAGTATTTTTAAAGCCATTAAATGGAGTACAAGCACAGACGGCTTGGTTAGTTGTAGCTCTAACTGAGAGAATAGAGGTTTTTCCAATCGTAGCTCCATACATTGCTACAAGTACATCACCAATATTATTGTATCGAACTGAGGTTTCTTTTAATGCAAGCTCTGATATATGTTCCTCTGATTCACTTATGTAATCCGAATTCAATTCTCCAGACTTAAACCAAGGTATACTTCCATTATAGTACTCAATGTTTCCACGCCTTGGTGTTGAACCTGCTCCCCACTCACCTAAGTCATTGAAACGAACAAACTCCCAACTTCTAGGCAATTCAAACGGCTTATCATCATCGCTAATTTCAGGCAGTACTTTAGGCTTTTTGATTTTTTTATCTTTAACTAACTGCGCTTTTTCATCGGCTATTCGCTCGAGCAATACTGAAGCCGGTTCGTCGTTTGGATCTTGTGGCACTAATTTTCCACGCACTGCGAGCTCTAAAATAAGCTCACGGAGTTTTTTAATGCCATGAAGTGAAAACTTTTTAGATGAACCGCGCCCTGCTGACGATTTTTGCTCGATGGCTGTGGTCCAAATATCTAGGTGATCGGTTATTAGCTGCTCTGCGCTTGTGTTTGGTGCTTTAGTCTCAGCCATTACTTGCCCTCAGCATCTTTAGACAGTGCTGCTGATAATATGCCTTTAAGCTGATCGCGCAGTGCTTGTATGTCGGCTTGCTGCTTTGAATAGTCGGCTAATAGCTCTTGCGGGTCGTGGCTGATTACTTCACCTACATGCGGGTTTTTAATATCTAGGTTGTAGTTACGGGCAATAATATCTTCGATTGATACTTTCCACGCCTGCTCTGTCTCAGTACGGCTTGCAAAGCCGTCTGCCTCATTGCCCCACCATTCAAGTTCGGTTTTAAATTCTTCAAACTTCATAGGTTTGGTTTTGTTGTAGTTTTTAACGCCGGCTGGGTATGGGTGCTCGTAAAACCACACGTCTTTGGTTGGCGTACCTTTGGTAAAAAACAGTATGTTAGTTTTAATACTGGTGTACGGGTTAAACACGCCATTAGGTAAGCGTATTATGGTGTGTAAATTACATTCCTCTACCAATAGCTTTTTAATTTTGGTTTTTACACCTTCACCAAACAAGGTGCCATCGGGCAATACCACTGCGGCGCGCCCTTTAGTATTAAGTACTTCTATAATGAGCTGTAAGAACAAGTCGGCTGTTTCGCGGGTTTGCATGTCGCTTGGGAAGTTTTTTTCTATGCCATCTTCTTCAGTGCCGCCAAATGGAGGGTTGGTGATGATTACATCAACTTGGTCATCCCAGCTTGAAAGCGGTTTATTTAGGGTATTACCGTGTTTAACTTGTACCGGTACCTCTATGCCGTGAAGCATCATGTTGGTAGTACACAGTAAGTGCGGGAGTTGTTTTTTCTCTACGCCGTGTATTTGCTTTTGCAATATTTGGTGGTCGTCGCCCGATTTTACATAGTTAGCTTTTACATGGTCGAACGCACAGGCTAAAAAGCCACCGGTACCACAAGCAGGGTCCATGATTGATTCGCCTAGTTTTGGGTCGGTTACTGCCACTATAAATTTAGTGATTGCGCGCGGGGTATAAAATTCGCCCGCGTTACCTGCGCTTTGTAAGTCTTTTAATATTTGCTCGTACAGGTCGCCAAATAAGTGGCGCTCTTTTGAGTCAGTAAAGTCTATTTCGTTTAGCTTATTAATAACCTGACGCAGTAGCGTGCCGTTTTTCATGTAGTTAAAGGCATCGCTAAACGCTTGGGTGACTACATAGCCGCGTGGGTTTTTATCTATGGGTGCGGTTAGGTTTTTAAGCTCAGGGAATAGCTTTTCATTTACAAACTCTAAAAGCTCATCGCCCGTTATGCCTTCATTATCTGCTGCCCAGTTGCGCCATAAAAATTGCTCGGGGATTGGCTCGCGGTAGTCGTCTAATTCAAGCTCTAATTCTTCTTCTTGTGCGTCGAATACTTTTAAAAATAGTAACCACGACATTTGACCAAGGCGTTGTGCGTCGCCATCGACACCGGCGTCTTTACGCATAATATCTTGAATGGATTTAATAGCTGAACTGATAGACATAGTATTCTCTTGTTTGATTGTTTTTATAAACTGCGGCTAAAGGCAAATATGAAAGCTGTTTAATTTAAATGGTTTAATGCTTTGCTGTGGCTAATACATAGCGACAGCAAACATAAATTTAGGCTGTTTTAGGCGCTGGCATTTGGTAAATTTCGGCTTCGAGCTCTTTAAGCGCTTGCTCGTATTGTGGTTTGCCGCCAAAGCCTTTTTTTACTATTTCACTTAGGCTGCCTATTTCGTTAAACGGAGCTACTTTAAGCGCTTGCATAGATTCGATTTCTTGCACGCCTACATCTGCGTATTTTAACAGAAGGTTCTCGAGTACGGTGTGTGCGGTACCCGAATATTTAGTGAAATAGTTACGCTTTTGTACGTTATCTGCGCGCTCTTTACGGGTAAGGGGTGGTTGGTCGTAAACTACATGGCAGATCATATCAAAGGGGTCCATGTCTTTGCCTACTTCTTCCTCGAGCGCTGACCAAATAATCCCTTCTTCGGAAAGCTCGTCGATGATTGCTTGTTTGCGATCTGACTCGTTCCAGCGTTTTACAAAGTCGTCGAGTGAGCTGTATTGCTTGCTCATGGTTTTACGGGTGTAATCTATAAATGATTCGGTAACGAGTTTACCGTCGGTATCGTAATACTGGACTCGCTCTGCCACTTTATTAACGGTTACACCTGATACGCGGTACTTAACCATTTTGTTAGTTTCGTCGTCCCATTCGCCATCAAGCGTGCCATCGCCTTTAGGATCGTTAATGGTGTCGTTATTGGCATCGGTTGTCTCGTCAGTGGTTTGGTCGCCAAATACGCTATCAGGCTGCTCTTCGGCAGTTGTATCGTCTTGTGATTCAAGATCAATGTCTTCGTCTTCAATATCAGTGGGCGTTACTTTTATTATTTTTTCTGGTGTGCCATCAAAGCGTTCATCGGCAAATAATTCGGTGGCTTTTTTAAAGTCGAGTATCGTAAACCAAAGCTTACCGTAGCGATCGTCAATACGGGTACCACGGCCAATGATTTGTTTAAACTTGGTCATTGATTGAATGTTTTGATCAAGCACTACTAGCTTACAGGTTTTAGCGTCTACCCCTGTGGTCATAAGCTCTGAGGTGGTAGCAATAACTGGGTATGGACGTTTAGGGTTTATAAAGTTGTCGAGCTGGCCCTTACCTAGTTCGTCGTCGCCGGTGATCTTCATCACGTATTTATCGTTTCTTGCCATTTGCTCTGGGTTTAAGTTGGCAATGGCACGGCGCATACGTTCTGCGTGATCTATGTCGTTACAAAACACTATGGTTTTAGCCATAGGGTCTGTACGTTTTAAATAGTTGGTAATGGTTTCTGCCACCAGCTGTGTTCGCTCGTCAATTACCATTGTGCGGTCAAAGTCTTTTTGGTTGTATATGCGGTCTTGTATTACTTCACCGTTATTATCAACCTGCCCTTTTGTTGGTCGCCAGCCTTGTAGGTCAACATCAAGATCAACACGTACCACTTTGTATGGCGCTAAAAAGCCATCTTCAATACCTTCTTTTAGGGAATAGGTATAAGCGGGGTCGCCAAAGTAGTCAGAGTTTGATACTTCCTCTGTTTCTTTTGGTGTTGCGGTTAAGCCAACTTGGGCAGCACCTTTAAAGTAAGTGAGTATTTCGCGCCATGCGCTATCTTCACTTGCGCTGCCTCGGTGGCACTCGTCGATGATAATAAGGTCGAAAAAGTCAGGGTCTACTTGCTTAAACGCTTTTTGAGATTCTTCTGGGCCTGTTAGCGCTTGGTATAGTGCTAGGTGTATTTCGTAAGCGGGGTCGATTGTTCTGCCGGTGATTTTGGTCATTGACGTACCAAAGGGCTGAAAGTCGTTAATACGTGTTTGATCAACCAATATGTTTCGGTCGGCTAAAAACAATATGCGTTTTTTCGCGCGTGATTTCCATAAGCGCCAAATGATTTGAAACGCGGTATAGGTTTTACCGGTTCCTGTTGCCATAACTAGTAATACACGGTCCTTACCTGATGATATAGCCTCTACTGTTTTATTAATTGCTTGTAGCTGATAGTAACGGGGATGCTTTCCACTGCCATCATCGTAATAGGCTTGGTTAATTATAGGCAATTGCGATTCGGTATAGCCCTTGTAAGCGCAATACTTAGCCCAAAGCTCTTGAGGTGATGGGAAGTCTTCTAAGCGTATTTCTGATTCAAGGTTATGCGCATCAGGCGTGCCTAGCTTGGTTTTATCGTGAAATATAAAACCATCGCCATTGGAGGCGAATATAAACGGCACATCGAGCAATCTAGCATAATCTAAGCCTTGTTGTAGGCCTTTGCCTACTTCATGCTTATTCGCTTTAGCTTCAATGACAGCAAGCGGCATACTGGGTTTATGGTAAAGGACTATGTCAGCCGATTTAACCGTTTTACGTACACCAAGCTGCCCTCGAACGATTACTTTACCGTCACGTAATTTAACTTCTTGGCGTATTTGGGTTATATCATCCCAGCCTGCGGTTTTAACTGCGGGTAGAATAAACTTACTGATTATATCGGTTTCGCTGAGCTTTCTTTTATCCATAACTTAAACCATCCCTAAATACTACGCTATGAGTGCGCACAACTCGTTGATTCAACGCGTTTCATGCTATTTAGTGATGCTATATAAAATACGGTTAATAAGCAAAATAAAAGGTATTAAAAGTTAGCAAGCTAAGTTAATAAAAGTATTAAGCTAATTATTGCTATAACCAAGCTGAAATAGTAACTCATTGCTATATTGGTTCAGAAGGTTAAAAGCTTTTTCTTGCTTAACGCTCATCTGTCCGCCAAAAATTTTATACTTAAGTGAGCTATGTTTTTTAAACATCCTCAAGTTATCTTCAAGCAACTTACCAAAGTGATTGGCATACTCGGTAATGTGATAATGATGCTGCTGGACGGTTTTAAGGTGAGCCGTTGCTTCAGATTCAAGAAATGTTAGCTTTTCTATCTCTGCCAACAATTCAACTTTTTTCATCTTTATTTTTTCGACTTTTTTATATGAACCTGTTACTGCAAAGTACATTGCGGGAGCTGCTATTATGCCACCTAAAACCATAAACCCTCCAGCCATACCAGCTCCACCTGCAGCGATAGAGCCACCACCAAACCAAGCTAGTGTTGCGTTTGTTGCAGCTATACCAGAGAGTGAGGTAATAGCAGTACCTGTAGATGCACTACCTATAATGGTAACGACGCCCCAAGCACCAACAGCTGAAGTACCACCCACTAAACCACCAAACCCTGCTTTGAGTGAAGTTTTGAAACCATCGGAGAACTGCTTTAACTGAATTAAAGTTACTTTTTGATCAACTGCTTTGCTGTCACTTTTAACATTAGATTTAGTTTGTAAAACCTTTCCAACTCTTTTCAAAAGCTTATTTGTTTTCTCTAATGTAAAACCGATAGAATTTAAGGCTTTATTAGTCTCATCATTAATCAGTTTTAAGCTTTCAAATACTGGCTTATACAAGCTGTTGTGTAAGTCTTCGTAATGTTTATTTTGAAGTGCTAGGTGATAAGTACCACCTAATGATAAAAAACCAATTAAATATTTACCTGTAGATTTTAATATTTGCCTCTTATTGTTTCCCTGAGCAAAAAACACTCCCTCAAACTCATGTTCTAAGTACTCAAAAGACTCGTCGGAAATTTCAGTAGGTGTTTTATTACTATAATTTACTATGGCTTTATAAGCGGTAATGCTATTTTTTGATTGCTTTAAATGAGCAAGGTACTGCTCTTTGACTTCACTGTAATACATTAATTTACTTCCTTGTTAACCAATACCCAACTTCTGAAAATATAAATAAGAGAGATCGGACAATTATTTTTTAAGTGTCGAGTTTACAATATTTTTTATTAATATCACCAAGTATTAGCATAGAAATAGACTTGAGTATTAGAGTCACACTTTTTCTGAACCATAAAACTAAAAAAGCGCCTTGATAAAATCAGGACGCTTTGCGTTTAGGACAAATAAACAGTTTTATACAAATTTAAATAACAAATATTTGAGCATGCTTTTCATGGCGCGTTTATTACTCTGGCAATATTTTTCATAATTAATAATGCCAATAATCATTTTAGTGCAAAAAAAACTCAGAGCTATAAACCAGGCAAAGTTTTGAGTCGACTTGTACTGTAAAAACAATATAGATGAGCCACTAAAAGTAATAGTCGAATAAACAATTTCTATTCGATATCGACTAATAGCTTTCAAAATTTTGGGCATTAAAAGCCGTCATCGAACGGGTCAAAAGCATCAAAGCAGCCATCATCGTTTAAATCCGCTATCGAATCTTCTATCTCGTAAACAGTCATTACTCGATTAGATTGGCCCATCACATTGCCCCCAACGTCTAAGATGTTAGCGCTCGCATTTGTGATAGGTAATCCTGTTGTTGGATTAATAGCAATATCACTAGCGTCATTATTTTTCATTTTTTAACCTTAATAATCATTAATTTATACTTTCAAATTTAATGATTTCGTGATAAAAAACAAACTGTTTGACTGCGCAGCTCAGCAACAAACAGTTTGTATAAGGCATTAACTCCTCTTCTATTTTTACTTAATTTTTTTTAAGCAAAAAACCTTTCCTATTTATCTAAAAAATTCATTAATAAGTTTAATTTGAAGGCGGTTTTGTCTGAAAGACGTTATAAAAAACGCATTTTTCGGCACGAAAAACTGCAAAAAAGCGCCTCAGAATGAGGCCAACAAGCGCGTAATGTGTTGTAGGCGAAGCCGCAGACACATGGAGACCGCGCGAATGTACAGCTGGTCTGTACCAACCGCGATAGTGTTTCGCATCAGCGAAATTCGATTAAAATTTGGCACAAATTGATATCGAACCATAATTTTCGTAGAAAATTACAGCAGATGAAAAATGCAAATTATGGGGCACCCATTGCATTGTCAGGCGCGGCAGTATGGCGGTTGGTACAGAGCGTAGTGAGGTGCATTCGCGCTGGGTCTACAACGCTAGCGCGATAGCGCGTCGAGTCAGCTCGTTGCGGAGCAACACCAGAGCTGGCGTGCGTTTTAGGCCCAATGGTTGAGTAGCGCAGCGACGAGACCATCCGCTGAAAGCGGCTTCTCTTTAATGGTTTAATCCCTTGTTTCATTAAAAGAGCAAACGCGCAACGTCTTGCAATGAATACCGTAATATTTTTGCCTAATTGAAATAAAGAATAACCTATAAAGTAAGGCCTCCTCTTTAAGAGGAGGCCTTACTTTATAGGTTTAATTCACACAAATTTTCTACGTTTAAAAACACGCTTAATAAAAATAAAAAATAAATTGGATAATTTTACATAAACCGCAATTAGTTCGTTCTTCGACATCCTATTTAGAAATTCCGAAATATCGCAATCTCATAGGAGTTTATTAATATGAATGACCAAAAACATAGCCAACAATTTACACAAAGCAGTGAATCAACAAACACACCTAATCCATTACATCAATTAAGAAAAGCCGATAGCGTGCTTAGTATTGTTCAGGCCGATATTCCTCAACCATGCATCATTGTACCTTCGATATTAACCGCCGGAGAGGCTACGCTGCTTGCTGCCGGAGCTGGCTCTGGAAAAACCTATATATCTCAGTATATCGCAGCGTGTGTTGCTGCTGGCACTACTAGTTTTGGTAATGAGCCGTGCGAAGCTAAAAAAGTTTTGTATATTGATGCTGAATTAGGTTTGCATCAGATACAAACACGTTTTGCCAATATTTTTAACGCGATAGGCGCTGGGCCTGGTGACCAATTATTTAGAGTAATTCATAGAAAAAGTATTCCAGGAGGAATGCCCGACCTCGCAACACCTGACGGTTTTGATGCACTCGTCAGTGATATTGAATGGGCCGATGTAGTGATTTTCGATAACCTATCCGCACTGTATACATCCGCAGAAGAGCTCAATCAAAACGACTGGAACTACTACAACAAATGTATTGATGCATTACGAAACGAAGGAAAGTCAATTTTGATACTGCACCATACAGATAAAACAGGCAAAAACTACCGAGGCCATACCGAGATTGCGCGTGCTGTTGATAACGTGCTCATTGCAGCAAAAGATTTAAAACTGAGTACTAACGCAGTGACTGTGGTTGATATAACGCAGTCTAAATCACGTAACGGCGCCAGTAGTGAAAAGCTTATGAGTATCGCGTTTGGTGATGTATATAACGATGGGCAATTTTTGATGATTCGCGCTAAATAAGCAGTCAATTTCGCATACTCGGGAGTTATATAAATTATGACTCCTGATTAAGTGAACTCAAATGCAAAAAGATAACGACTATGCTCACCAATACGCCCGCTATTTTGACATTGATATGCGATATAACGTAGGTGCTAACAACTATCAAAAGGGGGTAAACCGTACTGCTCTAACAGTCCTTATTGCGGTCAGGTTTTCTATTGTCGCGCCAGTGATTATTCGCTGGTTCTATAATATTAGTCAACCTCAAGCGCTTGCCCATTTAAATAAGTTAGTAGACGAAAAACTGTTAACGATGGTCCCTACACATAGAAGTCCTGATGGGCGGGTCTATATTCCTAGCTACTCAGGAGCTAAATACGCACAAGAGCAAACCAGTATTGATACTTACTTTCGCTCAAAATCAAACCCCGCACTGCAGGTTAACCACAACCACATAATGCACGACCTGATGAATACATTTGTTGCCCTTCGCGGATTACATAACCATACCTCAGACGGCGTTTACAGGCCGCTATGGACAGGATTTTTATCTGAGCCAGAATTTAAACGACTTTATAATCAAAGCAGTGCGCGAATTGTAGACGGTGTGGCCGTATTACCAGATAGAACCGTCGTTGCTATCGAAATTGAAAACTCATTTAAAAGTAAATCGACACGTCAGACTATACTGCTCAAATACCTCGCCTCACTTAAAGCAGGCCACTACCAACAGGTATTTATATTTTCACAATCTACGCAAATATTTGAAGATATAAAAAGATTACACACCCAGTTACTGACAGAGCTCCCAGAGCGCATAAATAAGAGAACCCAACAACCATTCATGACTCACAAAGATGCTGCGTTATTACAATCTGCGATTGTGTATCGCACAAAATTTTGCGATGAAATTACAGCGTTATTCTATTCATAAGAAAGAGCATCAAAATGATGCTCTAGAAGTTAATGGCGATTAGACCACTGCGCAATAATATCCAATGTCAAATGGCTTGCGTAACACGCTAAAATCAATAGTACATACGAGTTAGCTGCCATATCTGTAATTAATGGTATATCACAGACCTTTTTGTAATGAAGCCAACCCGATAACGCAAATGTGTAGCCGCTTATGGAGCACACATCTGAGAGTGTTCGAACTATCACCCCGAACTGCCATTTTATTGGTTTATTTTTCATAATATCTCTTATGTATATGACCTATTTTAATTAGGTATGCACAACTAAGAGGCATTGTTGATATTTCGCATAGAATATCAAAACGGTAAAATTTGAATGTAAAAAAGGAGTGAATATTATTCACTCCTTTTTATTTTTAACCTGTCTACATTAGGTAACTAAGACCGCGCATTCGGGCCCTGCTGCCAAAACAATCGCTATATTGTTTTCTCCCTACATAACCCTGTACGTCATACAGAGTATGAATATTCATTTAAATGCAGTGAATCACCACAAAGGCTCTTCAGGTAGGTAAGCCTGTTTAGCGCCAGGCTCGGTGCAATTTTTTGGAGTAATGAACATGCAGTGTGTAACTTATTTTTGGTTCTATACATATAACTAGTAGCGTTGCAGGGAAATAAAAAAGCGAACCACGTGGTTCGCTAAAGGTTTTTAGGTATTTTCTAATATATCTAACCAATGGCACTCTGTAGCTGCAAAATACTCATTCGGTTTTAGCATAAATAGTTGCTCAAATTCTGCAGTAAACAACCCACAAAATTTTGTTATTTCTTCAATATGTATGAGTAAAAAAGCATACATCTCAATACCTTCCAAATACCTCTCCGAGAACTCAGGATTAGCAGCTAGTAACTGTTGAGAAATACTAATACCCAGCACACTCCCCACGCTATCTCGGTGTAAATAAATGTAATTGGTGAAGCTCAGTTCAAGTTCTTGCTTATCAACAACATCAGCTAGTAGCAAAATTGTTGAACTGTCATCCCACGGTGATTTACTAGCGCGTACATATTGGCGGATGAATTTCGATTGTTTGTCTTTCATGGTTTTCCCTAGTTATTTGTCCTAAAACTAACTAGGCATAAGTGAGGAGAAAAATTGAAAGGTAATAGATAAGCGACGTAAATTTGCAAAACACATCAAAAGCATTAAGGTTAGAGTACTACTTCAAACATTGAGAATTTAAGATGAGTGATTTTATATGGTTATTACCGGCTGCTGTGTTGACGATAATTCTAATTAAGCTTGTTAAACACGCTAAGAAAGTAGATTAAGTAAAAAACTTAACTTTTTTGATATAGCCGACGGTAGTTAAAGTGACCAACAAGTCACTTTAAGGCCCAAAATGCAGCTTAAAAATCCCTAAAAGGCACTTTATGGTCAGGACTAAAAAAGAAAAATCTAAGTTTTACTTTTATTAACTACCAATTCTCTTTTCCAAATTAATTCTATAACCTACAAAACACAAATATAAGATTCAAAGACTCTACAAGTCTAAAATTTCAACTATTCAGTTAATACAATTTGCCTTTTAAGGTTATTTTTAAGATACTAACTAAGTGCTAACGAGTTACGTAAAATCGTAGCACAAGCCATAGCACGACAAAGTAACAAGTTGTTTTTAAAGACTTTAATTGAAAACCTTATAACTATCGCAGTTAATGCATTTACTATTTATGAGTAGAGCCATTTTTTAGCCTTTTCAATTAATATCATTATAAAACAAAAAGATAAGTAAAAACAAAGGTGTGTAAAGGCTAACTTTTGTGCAGTTCTAGTTTAATAAAAAACCGCTATTTTTCATTAAATCGTAACACAAATTAGTAACACAAATTTTTATTTTTGGGTGTAAATTACAGCCGCGAATTATGCCTATCTTTCTCTGTTGCTTTGTTGATCTTAATCAATAAAAATCGCCGCAAGGCCTTTATTTATATAGGTTATAACAAAGCTAATAAATTTTTATCTAAATCGTCCTATGGTAGCGCTTATCCATAGCTATATACCGCTGTCTTTGCTTGCAAACCCTATAAAGCACTTCTACTAGGTGGTGCAGATTGATTTCTTATAAATGCAGGTATATCAAAAATATCTGACGTTCTAGGTCGGCTTGTTGCTGAGGGTTTAACTTCTTGAAAATCAATTTCGTTACAAGTTTCAGTAACCATTTTAGTACTGGCTCCCGTAGCAATAACCAGTAGCTCATAATTGGTTGCTAAGTTTTCAATTTTTGAAACACCACAAATAACTAACGCGTTTGGGCTTACCTGCTGACGCACTGTATCGGTAATGAGGTTATAACTACCTAGTGAAATTTCATCTTTGCAATTTACTTGTATTATTACACCGGTACTTGATGACATATCAACCTGGTTAACTAACGGGTTATTAAGTGCCCCATTGAGCGCAGTAGTAAGCTCACTTTCTTCATTGCATTTACCAACACCTAATACCGCATCGCCTTGGCAGTCCATAATTTTGGCAAAATCATTTAAATCAACGTTGATCAAACCTTGAAAACAAAGCATATCGATTAGTGACTTGATCAGTGAGTGAAGTATTTGATTTGAGTGTTTAAACGCATCAAATAAACCAATATCGTTACCAAGGACTTCTATCAGTTGGTCGTTTGGGAGAGTAATAACAGCATTAGCATGCTCTTTAAGCTCATTTAAACCTGTTTGCGCTATATTGCTTCTAAACTCACCTTCACTACTAAATGGCAATGTAGCAACAAATATAATGGGCTTACCTTGCTCACTAGCAAGCTCTGCAATATACGGGCTAGCGCCAGTTCCAGTACCACCACCCAACCCTGTTGCACACAGTATGATATCGCAACCATTAATAAGCGTTAAAAGCTGCTCTTTACTTTCCTCTGCTGCTTGCAGCCCAACTTTAGGATCGGCGCCCGCACCATATCCATGAGTGAGCTCAGCACCTATAAGCACTGCTTCATCACTTTGTGTATGCTCAAGCACTACTTTGTCGGTATTTACGCTGTATAAGAATGCCTGATCAGACTCACGCTGCTCAAAAATACTGTTAAGCGTATTACAACCGCACCCACCAATACCAAATACACCGATTGATAAACCATCATTTTGCTGAATTAATTGAAACATAATCTAATCACTCCTTAACTTTTAAAGGAACATAACAAATAGGTGCGTCAAAAATTGACGCACCCAAGTTAATTAGCGTTATTGATAGTTACTAGCAGCCGCTTTAAGCTTTGTGGTAATTCTTTTCCTAATGCGCTCAGGTTGTATGACTTCAAGCCAATGAGCACATTTAAATAGCTCATCGGTGAGCTGCTCTGTATCAATAGTTTGGTAGGTAAGTAATACATTTTTTTCATCAATACTTTGCTTATCAGTCAGATCACCAAGTTCAATAAAACCTTGATTAATAGCTGAGTGTTTGGGGGTCTTAACAATAAGCCTTATAGACTTTTGACTCATGCCTTTATTAATAGCACTGCGTAACGATTTTAATTGCTCAGCACTTGGCTCACGTCGTGTCTTTTGCAAAATGTGTACATTGCGAATGCGATAAATCGGCATTTGGTAACACTTCTCGTGAAACTCCCCCACCATAAACTGCGCCATTAACACACCGCCTTGCTCAACTATGTTGTAAAAACTTAACTCCGCAAATTTTAGCCAATGTGCCTCATCATAAAGCACCCTATAAAGCTCAGCGCTTACAGCACGCTTATGCTTAATCGCATGCTCAATTTGCGCAACTAATTTGCTATCAATATTCACTTTTAACGGCGGTTTTGGCAGGGTTGAAAGCCAATCGGGCAAATGGCCATTAAAACGTTTAAGCGCCTGCTCTGCTTTAATATGTACGGACTGTTTTATCTCATTTGGTATCGATTGCGGTAGTAACTGCTCTAGCAGCAAATAGTGCTCTGCCACTTCGCTGCTCATTACTTTTGAGTTGCCACCTCGCCACTGCGCGTTAATAGACCAACCATAAGGCTTACTACGCATATCTTTTTCAAGACCAAAACAACCTTGATCGTAAAGTGATTGCAAGTCCCGCTGGAGCATGCGCGATGATAGTTCTACACCGCATTGTGATAAGCCATCCTGCAGTTGTTTCACTGAAATATTTGATGGACTTGTAGGTACAAACTCTAAAATTGAGTTATGACGATGAGTCAGCATAAAAAACCTTTTAACTTTATAAATCGCACATTAAATAAGTCATTTAAATTTATAAAATAACGTTAATTTAAAGTTTAGGTCATAATATCAAAATGGAATAAAACAAGACTATAACTAAAGCTCTGTAGTGGTAAGCTCTTCCATTAACTTTATAAAGCTAGGTTGTTCTGTTAAGCGTTTCTGCAATTCTGAAAATATTTCTAGCACTATATCTACTTGCTTTTCATGGGTCTCGGCATGTTCAAAAAATGGTAACATGGGTTTTAAAATAACAATTGGATGCCATTTATTATATTTCGCTCTTGGCTCTAAAGCCGTGTCTAAAAACTCCCAATCATCAACTAATAATTTTAAGTCAGCTTTAAAGCGAGTGTAATGTGCCGAATTTTTAATTAGTGCTTGTCCGGTGCGATTAAAATCAAATACTAAACAAAGTTTTAATTCATTATTTATAAACTCCTTCACTCCGTGGTCCGCGCCACTAAGTAATACTCCACAGAAAACACCAGGCAACCATTGCCTCTTCTTTTTAACAATAGGGCAAAACTCTAATCCAACCCTAGACTCTGTGCCTTGGCGCTTAAAAACAGGCTCCATACCAATATTTTGTAATGGCCATTCTCGCTCTTGAGCAGTTTTAAAAACAGAGTCTACCTGCTCAATAAACTGTACAGCTTCTAAATAATTAGCGATTGAGAAACGATTCATTGGGTTCCTGGGTCCAAGCCCTTCTGATTTTAATAAAGATAAAAAATCCTCTATTGCCCAACTTACATGCTCATCACTTATTTTTTCGACTAAGTTTTTAAAACAATGATAAATATCCTGCCAACATAACGCCACATCAGGACTTTGAGCGTGCTGAAAAGGGGTAGCTGTTATTAAAATGACTTTATAATTATCATAAATCGTAGATGCATATGTGCGATAATTTTGTAATTGATTTTTATGAAGATCGGAATGCACTTTATGCTCAAAGATAAGTGTAGACCCTTCCCAGCTGATGACTAAATCAGGAAACTTATTAGCAAAATTCTCTTGTGTAGATATATAGACGTCACTTTCAGGAATATCTATTGGTGAAATTAAATGTTCATTAATACAATCAAGTAAAGTATTTAACGCTTCACGATTACTGCGCAGTAACCAAGCAAATGCTTCTGTTATAAAGTTTTCAAGGGGATCACTACCGACACGGGGACGGTATTTCCTTAAGTTTACTAATAAGCTTTCCATTTCTGTTCTCTGATAAATACAATTAAAATTTAGACTAATTAAAATATATCATTCTTTCTAATTTTCACTTAATTATTAAACTGGACTTCCCAGCTTTAATTAAACCCTGCTTAAAGCGTCAAGGTGCCCTAAATGATACTTTATTCTTCGTATCATCACTTCAATTTACTTAATCACCATTAACTTAACTGATCAGTAACACACTTCAGCTTGGCTGTAATCAATTGGTCATATTATTCACTTAGTATTTATTTAAAATAAAATTCTAGACTGAGTAATGAAGACTTTTAAAAGCCCCCTGCCATCGAATTTAAATATTTCTTCTGAACAAAGCGATGTAAAAAACGTTATCAGCCATATTCGTAAATTCATTAGTCGTCGAACCAATAATACAGATGACGTAGACGATCTTGTGCAAGAAGCTCTACTAAGAACATTAAATAGAAATGACGCATCAGAAATTGAAAACTTCCAGGCGTACATAAATCAAGTCGCAAAGTCTGTTATGTATAGTGATTGGCAAAAAAATAAAAACCAACCAAATAATGCAGAAGATATTGAGCTTTTTACAAATGATAATAGCGATCCAGAGGCGCAGTCTATTACAGAGCAAAAGCTCGAGCTCGTTAAAAGTGCGTTGCAAGAGTTACCACCTTTAAGAAGAAAAGTATTTAAGCTTCGACGTATTGACGGATTAAGTCGCGAAGAAATTAGTCTGCAGTTAAATATGAGCCAAGAATCTGTAAAAAAACATATTACGCGCGCAATGATACAAATAACGCTTAGCATTGAAAAAAATCAATAAAAATGTCCCCTTTATTACACTTTTACGCTCTTTATATTTAATCAACGCAGGTTAGGTTTTTTAATGAACGAACAACGCTTAGAACAGGCAGCAGATTGGGTAGATCGGATTAATGATTTAAATGATCATGACCGTGAAGAACTATCGCTTTGGTTAAAATGCACAGAAAATAAGAATGCATTTGAAAAAATAGCCAATGTATTTGGCGATCCTGCTGTTAAACAGGCTCTACACATTTACACTAAACAATATAGTTTACCGACTCCAATAATTACGCCTAATGCTAAACGCTCTAGGACTTTCTCTATGCTCGCCTTAGCAGCTAGTTTTAGCGCTATTGCTTTTGCAGTGTACTGGCTTGCTATATCTCAACAGACATTTACACCAACACCTATTGCAAAAACCGCAGTTAAATCTAGCCTGCCTCAGCTTTTAGAAGCGCATTTAGGTAAACGCGTATCGCAGTTATTAGATGACGGTTCATATTTGCACTTAAATGCAGATAGTGCGTTAACTGCTCACTTGCTACCACACTCAAGGCAAATCGAATTAAAAAAAGGACAGGTTTTTTTTGATGTAGCCAAAGATAAAACACGGCCATTTATAATAAATTCAGGACAAGCAAGCATTAAAGTACTGGGTACTTCTTTTGATGTAGAACGCAATAAAGATGAAGTAGTGGTAACTGTGTACGAAGGCAAAGTAGAAGTCTCGGCTTTAGATAAAGTGATATTAACTCCCTCTCAACAAGCTGTTATAAAAAATGGCCATATAACTGTAGATTATAGCCAGCAGTTAGCACAGCTCCCTGCTTGGCGAATGGGTTGGATTGATGCAGAAAAAGAACCTCTAACCAGTGTTATTAAACAATTGCAGCGTTACAGCCCTATGGTAATTAAAGTAGATAACACACTAAATAATACACTAATTAGCGGGCGATTTAATCTCGAAACGCCACAACAAAGCCTTATGCTCATTGCATCAACTTATAACTGGAAAGTAGATAAGAAGAACAACGTACTTCATTTAACGTTACCTTAAATGAGTAAAAAATATGACTGTATTACTTTGATTAAATGATTATGCTAAAACAGGTACGTATATTAAATAAAAGTATTTTAGTGTACTTTTTTATCGGTGCTAGTTGTTTAACAACGTTGCCTAGTGCGGCAAAAAATATAAATACCTTTATTTATATACCAGCGGGTTCTCTCAGTGATAGTTTAAGAGAGGTAGCAAATGCATATGCAGTCTCTTTTAGTAGTAACCCTTCACTTATCAACGACAAAACTACGTCCACCTTAGTGGGCGATCATACACTTGCTCAAGCACTAGATTTTTTATTAAGAGGCAGCGAGTTAACATATAAAATTCAAGACAAGGGTTTTGTTATTTTTCAAAAAAAAATAACAACCAATAGCGAAATACTTGAAGAAATAACAGTAAAGGGTATTCGCTATTCATTAGCTAGCTCACGAAATTTAAAACACAATAATAAAACGATTAGTGAAGCAATTTCAGCACAAGATATTACCGATATTCCCAATACTAACTTGGCCGAGGCCTTACAGTATATTCCTGGCGTAGCAATTACTCGCGAAGCAGGCGAAGGTCGCCAAGTATCAATACGAGGTAACTATCCTGATTTTAGTTTGGTGACACTCAACGGTATGCCTGTGTTAGCAAATAATGATTCACCTATGGATAGCCGAGTGCAAAAACAGCGCGATCGTTCTTTCGATTTCAATATTTTACCTGCCGAGCTTTTTAAACAAATCCATGTAATTAAAGCATATTCCGCCGATAAAATTGCAGGTGGAATATCTGGAACAATGGCATTACAAACTATAAACCCTCTAGATAATGAGGGGTTTAAATTTATTATTACCCCAGAAGTTGGCTACAACGACTATGTGGGTACAGGCGCAAAACGCTATTCAAGCTTAATTTCTAACACGTGGAATAATTGGGGGGTACTTGCAAGCGTTGCATACACAACCAGAGAGTCGTTAGAGCAAGGTGCTAATACATTTCGCTGGCGTAATATCGCAATAGATGGGGCAGACCTATCGGCTTTAACCCAATCGCAGGCACTGCATTTGACTCAAGGCGATTATATAGTTCCTCGCGGTAATCGGTACTCGGTATGGCAAGCTACACAGCAGCGATTTGGGGCAAATCTATCTGTAGAGTATAAAAATGAAACCACCCATTTTGATTTTGATATGCTCTCAGGTTTTTTAAAAGGAGATAGGTATGAATATCATTTATACCCTAGAGGGGAGCAGTCTACGCCTATAATTAAAGGGCTAACCACAATTACAGACATTCAAACGAATGAAAATAATGAGCTAGTGTATGCACGTTACGAAAATGCACGAGTTGCAACCGAAAGTAGAACCCAAGAAATAAATACGGCATATCAGCAAGGTGTGCTATCACTTACGCAACAAGTGAATAAAAATTGGAAAGTAAGCGCCATATTAGGAAAAGAACAATCAAAGTATGACATTCCTTACAGCAATAAGATTTATACCCAAGGCATAAGTGACGTTACGATTGATTATCGTAAAACTCCATTTTATGCAGATATTAACTATAGTGAGAATTTAGAAAATCCTACAATGTGGCAAATGCATCATGGTGATATAGAACTATACAATTCAAATAGTGAATACACTTTCGCAAAATTAGATTTTCAATATGACATTAATAGTTTCATAATCCTTCAATTTGGAACTGATTGGACTCTGTTTGAAAATAAAATGTATAACGCACAGCAAAACGATATTTTTTTTAATGAATTAACCAACGTACCACAACAATTAACTGACCTTCCTGCGTCGTATGTTTCATCGCAAAATGCACATAAAAATCTACAATGGTTAAAAATAAACACCAATGAAGCACTTAAACTTTACAGCATCGACCCATTTAACATACAAAATAATAGTTCATCAATCACCACTGAAGCTGAGCATATACAAGAATATAGTAGAGGAGCTTATACTTTATTAAGTACAGATCAAGCACAATGGGAAGCTCATATAGGTTTGCGTTACCAATCAGAATCTATAACATCTCACACTCAAGCGCCTTATTCCCCTATTTCATACAGCCTTTGGCTTCCAACTTTTAATGGATCATATTTTATAAACGATAAATGGCGATTACGTGCAGGACTTTCTAAAAACTATTCAAAACCATTACTGAACTCACTAAGTTTTAATGGATCAAACGATACCCCAAATAGTACAAAATATACATTTAACTCAAGTCTAAAACCTTACTTATCTTATAATACCGATATTTCCTTAGAGGCTGATTTTAGTAGTCGTAGTACGTTTAATATATCACTCTTTTATAAAGATTTAGATGATTACATAGTTACAACGCAAGTCCCTTTATCAAAAACTTCAGAGTCTACAACCCCCGATATTAATAACCTTTGGCTAAGTAATGCAGAATCAGCTTATCAGTGGGGAGCGGAAATAAGTTTAAATTATTTAATACATAATTCTGACTGGGGTATCAACCTACAAACAACTTACAATAAAGGCAAAGTCACGTATTATGACTCAAATAATGGCTCAGCTTTATTTAAAAAAAACCTACCTTTTTTATCTAAAATAACCGCCTCAAGTATGATCTTTTACGATCACCCTAAGTTCAATTTTAAACTAGGCGCTATTTTTAGAGATAAATATTTAGTTCGGGCAGGCAGTCTTTTGCTCGATGAAAACGAAACAGGGTTTATGCCGACTGTTTATTGGGATGCAAACCTAAATTATTATTTTTCTAATCATTGGAAACTTAAATTTAGCGCATTTAATCTCAGCAATGAACAAGAGCGACAATACAGTAACTCAACACTAAGAGCCTATAACTCAACCACAAGTGGTCGCACTTATTACTTGGGGTTGAGTTATCAGTATTAGATAATCTCCCCCGTTTTTAGATCAACGCTAAAATTCTCACCTTGGGTATGCTTACTAAATTTTGCCATTATTTTTATTAACAAAGCCAAGTACTGCTGTGTTTGCGTATCTGTTTTACATGTCGATTGAGCTAAAAACTCATTTAGCTGTTGATAAGTAATACGCTTTTGAGGTGTTATATCTGCAGTTACATCACCATTTCGTAATAAATAAAAATCTCGAAGCCATTCTTTTGTAGATACAGCTTTAAGTTGAGTTAGCAAATTAGGCGAGACTTTATTTAAACACTGCATATTTGTTAACCAATCAGCTAAATGATGATTATCGTTTAGCCATGCCACTAAATTTTTTGGCCAATCGCGTTTTAAAAAACGCTGATTAATGAGTCCAAATAAATGCTGTTTAGTAAAATCACCATAACTTTCTGAGCTCAAAATAGTACGGTCAAAATTACTAAGATTATGTTGATTACGATATAGCCATTCCTTTTCATATAAACCAAATAAATCATTGAAACCAGGAACATCGTCTAATGTATGAGTACTTACCAATGCGGTGTGCTTTACTAAGTTTAGCTCTGCAATCTTATATGCAGCTTTATAAGCAGCTAAACTTGGCACTTGTACATTAACTAACTGAGAGTCTCGATTACTTGTTACCAGCGCCGTATCATTAAGATGCATATGTCCTGCAAAATGTAGTGTTAATCCTGTATCTGCAAGTATTTGTGTCGTACGGGGTGTAGGCACTCTAGGTAGGGAAAAATGGCCACGACTAAACACTTTATGTAATTCATCATTCGCATTATCGTAAAACTCTCCCATTGGAAAGTGGCTAAATGCGATCAGTGTTTTGTTTTGCTCTTTTGACCTTTTTACAACCGTTTTTATCCACTTTAACAGTAAAGGCTTTGCATCAATTAAAGCATTATAGCCGGCACTAGACGAACCCTTAAAAGTGAGTGGCGAATTTTGCCATTGTGGTGCATACACATTGGCATCTATTGCCATTAACCAAACACCTTTTATGGGCTCAACTAAGTAGCTCGCATCTGGCATCGTTATACAATGATTAACATCATTAGGGTCACACCATATAAACTCTCGGTTTTCATAAGGCGTTTCATATAGCACGTCACTTTTATGTTTGCTAAATCCAAAGTCACTGAGTGTGCTTAATATTTCAGTGTAACCCCAGTTTTTTAAACCATCATCACATACAGACTGCTTAGTCATACACTTTTCATGTTGGTAACTATAAACGCCAAACTCTTTACCTTGAGCCGTTAAGAAGTCAGCTTTACCTGCCGGTGTTGTAAATGGCTTTACAGGATCATGATTGCCTGGAATCGCAAAAAAACGCATCCCATATGTTTTTTCATAATGGCCTAAAATACGTGCCAGAGCACTTACATTAATGGGTTGGCCGTCATCAGTAAAATCGCCAGGTAAAACGACTAGCTTAATTTCTTTTTCTACTAGCTCATCTAATACATGTAAAAAAACAAAATAATTTTCATTGAAAAGTCGCGTTGAGTGAAGCTGCGCATACATACTTCGTACCAATAATGGTTGCTTTGACCCTACATCCTTTGGTAAGCCTATATTGTCTGTATTATGTAAATTAGCAAAAATATCATGTAGATGAATATCAGCTAAAAATGCAACTTTAACCGTCTCCACCTTCACTGCACTTTTAACCTCGTAGTACTCAATAGCACTCACTTTAAATGTAATACATAACCCAATCCATAGTGCTAACCATAGTGCTTTGAGTCTAATCATGATGGCTTTATCCAGTTTTCACTCAACTTATTATTTAGAGCGCGGTAATGGATAAAAGGGGACATAAAATTTTATAAACATGCTTTTCAATTATGAAGCTTTTATTAAATCCATATTTTTGTGTCCCCTAATTTATAAATGCTCGCTCTTAGATAGCAAACACAACAATTGAGACGTGGTATGCCACTTTTTATTTTTATTATTTTTGCAGGTTATGTAACTAGCATTAACGCTATGCCATTAAATACCTTTCAAATGATTGGCTCACATAACAGCTATAAAAAAACATTAAACGTAGGCGTTAAAAATAAATTAAACACTCTAAATCCTAAACTAATGGCCCGTATTGATTACGGTCATTCTCCCATTATTAAACAGTTAAATAGCGGTGTTCGCCATTTAGAAATTGACGTTTTAAAAGACCCTAATGGTGACTTATACATAAAACCTTGGGCTAATACTTTTGCAACGACTCCTTTATTTAATGAGTTAGAAAAAAAGCAATTAGCTACCCCTGGATTTAAAGTAATGCACATTCCCGATATTGATGTGCAAAGCCATTGTGTATTGCTTAGTGGATGTTTGAATACACTTAAAACATGGTCAGAGGCAAACCCGCAGCACTTTCCTATTGTTGTAATGCTCAATGTAAAAGAAACGCGATCAGATGTAGTGCTGGGCAATAATCCACTTAAATTTACACCGAACGATTATTATTTACTCGATGAAGTAATTCAAAAATCGTTACCTAACTCATTATTCACGCCCGATAACTTACGTAAAATACCGTTATCTTTAAACCAAACAGTCGTTAGGTTTGGGTGGCCAAGTACACGTGCCTTAGCTGGTAAGTTCATATTCTTATTTGATGGCAATACACAGCAATCGGCACTTTATAAACAAAATAGGCCTTCGTTAAAAGGGGCAAGCATGTTTGCCAATTATGATGAAAACCAGCCCGAAGCTGCTTTTATGATTGTAAACAACCCTACACGCGACTTTTATAAAATTCAGCAACTTGTACTTAAAGGTTACATGGTGCGCACCCGCGCAGATGCAACCTTAAGTGCAACCAATTCTCAGCGAGCAATCCAATTTAATGCCGCGAAAAATAGCGGCGCACAAGTAATTTCGACCGATTTTATACCCAGCTCGCCACAGCAGGCGCGCTTTAACTATGTGGTGCAATTTGACGAAGGTCATTTAGTGCGCACAAACCCTTTTATTAATAATCAACTTTAAATTAAAAACCAAGGAAGCATTATGTTGAACAAACCATCTCGTACGCTTTTAGCAACGGCTATAATGAGCTCATTAGGCGCGTCTAATTATGTGTATGCAGAACAATCTGCTCAAACAGAAGTAGAAGAAATAGTTGTACAGGGTTATCGCAACAGTTTGTTAAAAGCAAAAGATTTAAAACGAAATGCTGTGGGCGCACAAGACTCTATTGTCGCTGAAGATATTGCAGATTTTCCCGATCTAAACTTAGCTGACTCACTACAACGAGTTCCTGGCATTGCGATTACCCGAGAGGGCGGCGAAGGTCGACAAATTTCGTTACGAGGCTTAGGTCCAAATTTTACACAAGTACAACTTAACGGCATGGAGGCTTTAGGTACATCGTCTTCAGCAATGGATAGCCGAGGTTCAGTAAGTCGCTCGCGCGCTTTTGATTTTAATATATTTGCTTCTGAGCTATTTCAACGTGTTGACGTGAAAAAGTCTTTCTCAGCCGAAATGGATGAAGGTGGTATAGGCGGCACTGTTGGGCTTCATACAGCAAAACCATTTGATTTTGATGGGTTTAATACTGCAATATCAGGTCAACTTGGTGACAATTCACAAACTGATGATGTTAGTCCACGTTTTGCAGCTCTGATCTCAGATACTTGGGATGATAAATTTGGCGCATTATTTTCAATTGCATACAGCAAACGTGATGTAAATGAGCAAGGTTACAATACATATCGCTGGCGCAAAAAAAATGCTTCAGGCTCAGATATATCCGAGCTATCAGATGAGTTACAAGACAAAATTAACAACGAAGAAGTGAGCTTTTCACGTGGTAGCCGTTATTCGTTATTTGAAAACCAACAAGAGCGCCTAGGGACAACACTTGCCCTGCAGTATCGCCCAAGTAATAACCTTGAATTTAGTTTTGACGCTCTATATGGTGAACTGAATAATGACCGCAGTGAATACCACTTACAAAATAGAGGTTCTAGTTCAACAGCTATTGGTTGTACTGGACCGGCTTATAACAACGAGCAAATATGCTCAAAGCTAACAACTCTTGAAATAAATGAAAATAACGACGCTATTTATTCGGTATACGAAGACGCCGCTATTCATTCAGAAAGTCGTAGCCAATATGCTGATACTCAAATTAGTCAGTTTGTATTAAATAGCGATTGGCAAATTACAGAAGATTTAAATATGACCGCCTTAGTCGGGCGTTCACAAACCAAGTTCAATACAGGCAGTGTTAAAGTTTACCTAGAAACATTTGGCGATGAAACTATTGATTATCGCAAGGATGCTTATTATGGGGAAAATACATACGGGTTTGATCCTACTGACAGTAGTTTGTTCCGCTATCACGAAATTGATATATCTGAAGAAGAAATCACCAATACATTTGATTCTATAAAATTAGATTTTAATTACACGCTTAACAATACTTCAAATATAAAGTTCGGTGTATCTAATAAAAAGTTTGAAAGTGAAAACGGTGAAACTAAATCTGATAACGTTAACCGCAGCGATTGGGAAAATGGCGTACTGGATGACACGGTAGATCCAAGCCTGACATTTACAAATACCGCGCACAATAAACAGCAATGGGTAAGTGTCGATGTACTAGGCACCCTAGCAAGTATGAATATCGATCCTAATTTAGATAATCCTGATTTTACCGATAACGTACAAGAAAAAACCTTTGGGGCTTATCTGCAATACGAAGCTGAATGGGAATTGGGCTCAGGTTATTTAATGGGTAATGCTGGTGTACGCCATTACGATACTAAAACCAACGCCGTAGGTTTAATAAATGGAGAAGTAGTTGATGTTGAAAACACCTACTCAGGACTTTTGCCTGCTATAAATTTAGTTTGGGATAGTAATAACAGTTTAGTACTGCGTGCAAGCTATGGCGAAAATCTCACCCGCCCTTCGCTCGGTGCATTAGTGCCAACAGGCGTTGTTCAAAATGATGCCACATCAACCAATGGCCTTAGTATCAGCTCAGGAAACCCAAACCTTAAACCCTACGAATCAGTTAACTTCGACTTTTCAGTCGAGTACTATTTTGAAAACATTGGGTATGCGGCCGTAAGTTACTTTCATAAATCTATCGATAACTTCATTATCACCGAAACATATGATATCCCATACAGCCAAACCGGATATCCTCTTAGCTTTTTAGGCGACGTAGACGAAAGCGGTAATCCGCAAACAGCAAATACTGTTTTTACTGTTATTCAGCCTCAAAACTTAGATGAAAGTGATATTAGTGGCTGGGAACTCGCTTTTCAACGAGACCTAGACTTCTTACCTGCCCCGTTTAATAACTTAGGTGTTATTGCTAATTATACATTTGCTGATGGTGAAGCACTGTACCGTAATGTAGGTAATTCAGGTATTGATCAGTATAAATCATTCCCTGGCCTGTCAGAGCATTCGGGTAACTTTACAGTATATTACGATTCTGATTCATGGGGCGCACGCGTTGCAGCAGCTTATAGAAGTGACTATATTGCATCGGTACAAGCCGGTAACGGCGATGAAGACGAAAATGGTTTTCATGCCAGTACATACATAGATGCATCAGCATTTTATCAGGTTAATGAAAAGCTAAAGCTCACTATAGAAGCAAGTAATTTGACTAATGAACGAGAAGAGCAGTATTCAGACTCCAATGATCGTTTGTACAATACGACGGTTAATGGCCGTACTGTTTATTTAGGTGCAAGTTATCGCTTCTAAATTATAAAAGTGAGGCTCCACTTTTGTGTGGAGCCTCTCATTATTCTTAAGGGATTCATCAAAAAAGACGACGTATAAATTCACTTAATTAAGCGAATTTATATAAAGCACTCGATGTAAATCACTATTTTAAGTCTATTTTCAATCGCTTTAGCAAATATGACTTAAAACTACTTTTAATTTATTTAGCTAAACAGATAGAGTTACGTTGTTTACCAGTGCCTTTATTGCAGAGTTATGAAATCAAAGTTATATAAAATTTATTGCCTAACTTCAGTTCTTACCCCTTAATCTCTAATGAAATTTTAAAGTGCCGCTGTTAATATTGTCTACCTCCTAAATAATAAAGTAGTTCTAATGGCAGCTAGTTATTCTCTTGATGATTTACGTTACTTTTGCACCATAGTAAAACTAGGTAGCTTTAAAAAAGCATCCATAAACCTTGGTATGTCACTATCAACTTTAAGCCGTAGAATACGTTTATTAGAGCAAGCTCTGCAATTAACGTTACTAAATCGAGATGCTCATCGGGTAACACTTACGCATACTGGCGAATTATATTACGACCGCTATCGTAAGTTATTTGACGAAGTAGAGTGTATTGAGCAAGCACTTTGTGATGAAAAAGACCAACCCAAAGGGAAAATTAGGATCTCTGCACCCATTTACATGGGTAAACACTTTTTAAGTGCAATTTTTTGTGAGTTTTTACTGCAATATCCCGATATTCAATTAGATTTACGCTTTTCCAATAACCTTATTGATATTGAAAAAGAAGGGATTGATATCGCGTTTAGAGTAAGAAACCCAGCCATTGATAACTGGGTTATTAGAGAACTTAAGCTTACTCATAACCTGCTGTGTGCTCACCAAAATTATGCTCATCAATCCATCACTCATCCGGAGCAATTAGAAGAACACCCAAAAGTTACGTGCGTTGGGTTAGTTCCGTGGCAGTTAAAAAATCAGCAAACGAGTGAAGAATACAGTTTTAATCCAAACACGCATGTCCGGTTAGAAGTTGATGAAATTCAAATGATGAAACAAGCCGTTGAGTCTGGTGTAGGCATTAGCTACATTCCTGATTATATAGCATTGCCTCATATTGAAGCCGGGGAGCTTAAACGTATTCTTCCTGACTGGCAAAGCAAAGGGCAGCCATTTTCTATGCTTTATCGCGACAGAAAACAAGTACCTTATCGGGTACGACTATTAATAGAGCATACATTGCAACACTTCAACGAAAAGTAGCAATGTATGCTTTTAAAAAGAAAGCTTTAAACGTTTAAAAACTAAGCCTAAGTACAATTACACCTAAAAATGCTGTTGCTAATCCTATCACTTCTTGGCGTGTAAAAGACTCTTTTAGAATGATGCGTGAGTACAATAAAATAATTAAAATGTTCATCCCTGAAATTGCCGAAACGAGCCCTGTATTACCAATTGCAAAAGCCGATATTATTGCCACCATACCTGCCACGTTTGTTAATCCAATCAGTAACCCGTATGAAAATGTTTTACTCGCAGACCAATACCCTTGAGAAGTGCCTTGCTCTGCTAGCATTTTTTTACGCTTTACTAACCAACTAACAGCAAAAAGAAAACTACCAAAACCAAACATAGACGTTAGCGTTGCAAACGTATCGGCCTCAAGAAGTGTTGATTGCTTACCCATTAAATCATTAAATGCAAAGGCAAGTGCAGCGAGTAATCCCCATTGCGCACCTTGTAGGTTGTTCAACGAAATATCGCTTGAATAACGAATGATATAAAGGCCACCAAAAATAATGAAAAAGCCAATTAATTGAATTGTTGTTAAGGTCTCCTGCCACAATAAAAAAGCAAATAAAAGGACAAACAAAGGCGTTAATCCCGATAAAATACTAATTAAAGACGCTTTACCAACCGAAAACCCCTTATGCAACAAACCATTAGCAGCAAAAGAGCCAAAACCTAACGCTAGCCCAACCGTAATGTCTGCCCAGCCATACCATGTATGTTCAAATACCACTGTACCTAGCGCACTAATAACAAATCCTACAAAAAACACACCGAATAATAATAAGTTACGGTTAATCTTTTTCTGCGACGTCCATTGATACAACACTCCTCGAGCACCAAAAAAAACGGTTGCGAGTAATGCAAAAATTATCCACATACAAAAATGATTCCTTTAAAAAGTAATGGGGTAACAGTGAGGAGCGATTTAACAACACGTGTTAAGTACGAATATCCATTATATTCGCTTTTAAAATTTTATAAATAAGCATTAATGATAAGATAAATTCCATAAATGGTATTTAAAAAATAGCAGATGAAGATATAACTGCTCAGCGTCACTCTATTTAATAAAATAGCTTTGAGCAGTTATTAGAGTGGATCCTAACTGACCTCTTTGAATGGATTACGGGTATCTTGGTGCGCGTCTAGATTACGCATTAAAATAGCGTGATCTAAGTTAATGCCCTCATCTAGCTGGATTTTTACAATGTGACCAGAACCTTTAGCATCGCTAATACTTTCGCCTCTTTTGTTTTCCATATATTCAAGCGTAAAAGTAATGTTGCCTTGTGGTGTCATAAGCTCTAAAGAGTGACCAGTACAAAATTTATTTTTAACGTCTATTTCAACTAATCCATTTTCGCAGCGCCCAAGTACTTCACCCACAAATTGCTGTTTAGTTGATACAGAGTGACCGTATTCATAGTTTTGATAATCTTGGTGGGCATGGCGTTTTAAAAAGCCTTCGGTATAACCACGATGCGCCAAGTTTTCTAATGTTTTAAATAAGCTAGTATCAAATGGTTTACCCGAAGCCGCATCATCTATTGCTTTACGATAAACTTGTGCAGTGCGCGCCACATAATAAAATGACTTAGTACGCCCTTCTATTTTTAAACTATGTACCCCCATTTTTGTTAACTGCTCTACGTATTGCACAGCGCGTAAATCTTTGGAATTCATAATATACGTGCCGTGTTCATCCTCAAACGCAGGCATATACTCACCAGGGCGACCTTGTTCCTCTAGAATAAATACATCGTTGCTTGGCGCGCCTTCACCCAGTGTAGGAATCATCTGTTTGGGGTCAATTTTATGTACCATTTCGCCAGTTTCGTTCTCAACACCAGGTTTTACATCGTAATCCCAGCGACATGCATTAGTACACGTGCCTTGATTTGGATCGCGCTTATTTATGTAACCAGAGAGCAAGCAACGCCCCGAATACGCCATACACAGTGCACCATGTACAAATACTTCAAGTTCGGTGTCTGGGCAGAGTGTGCGTATTTCGGTTATTTCTTCGAGCGACAGCTCTCTTGATAAAATAACCCGTTCAATTCCCTGCTTTGCCCAAAATTGTACACTCGCGTAATTGACCGCATTCGCCTGTACTGATAAGTGAATTGGCATCGCAGGCCATTTTTCACGAACAAGCATAATTAAACCAGGGTCTGACATAATCAGCGCATCGGGCTGCATCGCAATAACTGGCTCTATATCACGTAAATACGATTTAACTTTAGCGTTATGCGGCGCAATATTAGACACCACATAAAACTTTTTATTTTGCGCATGCGCCTCACTAATGCCTATTTGCAGGGTCTCTAGGTCAAACTCATTATTACGCACACGCAAACTATAACGAGGCTGCCCCGCATAAACCGCATCTGCGCCATAAGCAAACGCGTAGCGCATGTTTTTTAAACTGCCTGCGGGGCATAATAATTCAGGAATAAAAGGCATTGAAGAAATAACGGGTAACATGTGCGCTCCATACATCGAACTGGGTTTAAACCAGTTGCATGAGTTTTACCAATTTGATTGAAAAATTAAGCATTAATCCAGTGAAATTGGTGTTATTGAAAAATACATAAACACAAGCGCAGCAGTATAAATATGGCTAATAATTTAAATTTGATCGAGATCATAAAACAGCAATCAAACTGGTTTTTAATAAAATTAGGATTTTTCACTTAAAACGCGTATAATTCGCGCCCGTTAATATTCACACTTTTACTTAAAATTATTGGAGCATAAAGATGGCTTTAGAGCGTACTTTCTCAATCGTAAAACCTGATGCAGTTGCTAAAAACCACATTGGCGCTATCTACAACCGTTTCGAAACTGCTGGCCTTAAAATCGTTGCAGCTAAAATGGTTCACCTTTCACAAGAGAAAGCTGAAGGTTTCTACGCAGAACATAGCGAACGTCCTTTCTTTGGCGCTTTAGTATCTTTCATGACATCTGGTCCAGTAATGGTTACAGTTCTTGAAGGCGAAAACGCTGTTCTTAAAAACCGTGAAATCATGGGTGCTACTAACCCTGCTGAAGCACTAGCTGGCACTTTACGTGCAGACTACGCTGATAGCATCGACGAAAACGCTGTTCACGGTTCTGATGCTGTTGAATCTGCTGCTCGCGAAATCGCGTACTTCTTCGCTGACGAAGAGCTTTGTTCACGTACTCGTTAATTCGAATTCGTTAACAAAATGAAAAGGGCTTTCGGGCCCTTTTTTAGTCATTACGCAAAGTATCCATAAGTGCATTTTTTGATATTTTACTTAATGATTAAAGTGAGTGAATTGTGTACAATTCGTCCTCGTAAATTTTTATCTCCACCGTCACCGATTGAGGTTGTTTCATGACCGAGCAAAAAAAGATTAATTTATTAGATTTAAACCGAGATGCAATGCGCGAGCTATTTGCATCGTTCGGTGAAAAGCCGTTTCGTAGTGACCAGGTGATGAAATGGATTTATCATTTTGGCGTAGATAACTTCGACGAAATGACTAACGTAAATAAAAAGCTTAAAGAAAAGCTTAAAGCTGAGTGCGAAATTGTAGCGCCAGAAATAACAGTTCGCCAACAAGCAAGCGACGGTACTATTAAGTACGCGCTTATTCTTGAAGGCGGCCAAGAAGTAGAAGCCGTTTGGATCCCTGAAAAAGAGCGCGCTACGTTATGTGTATCATCACAAGTGGGTTGTGCGCTTGAATGTACTTTTTGTTCTACTGCTCAACAAGGCTTTAACCGTAACTTAAAAGTATCTGAAATTATTGGCCAAGTTTGGCGTGTAGCTAAAGATATAGGCCTTGATGGTCATAGCGAAAAGCGCCCAGTGACTAATGTTGTAATGATGGGTATGGGCGAGCCTTTACTTAATCTTAAAAACGTAGTGCCAGCAATGGAACTAATGATGGACGATTGGGGCTTTGGTTTATCTAAGCGCCGCGTAACATTAAGTACTTCAGGCGTTGTACCAGCTCTTGATTTACTAAAAGAAAAAATTGACGTAGCACTGGCTATTTCATTGCATGCACCAGATAACGCACTGCGTGACATTTTAGTGCCGGTTAATAAAAAGTACCCTATTGAAGAGTTTTTAGCGGCATGTCGTCGTTATATCGACGGTTCAAAAGCTAATAAAGACGTAACTGTTGAATACGTTATGCTTAATGGCATTAACGACAGCACTGACCAAGCGCATGCATTAGTACAAACGTTAAAAGGCACACCGTCTAAGGTAAACCTTATTCCGTTTAACCCGTTCCCGGGTAACGAGTACACACGCTCAAGTAATAGCCGTATCGACCGTTTTTCAAAAGTACTACAAGCTGCAGGTGTAACCTGTATTGTGCGCCGTACTCGCGGTGATGATATTGACGCAGCTTGCGGTCAGTTAGTCGGTGACGTAGTTGACCGTACTAAACGCTTAGCTAAAAAGAAAATCCGTGACGATAACGCGATTGCCGTTAATATCCACCAAGCATAATCTGTAACAGCCTTATATGAATAAACCATATAAGGCTGTTAAGTTGTTTATTTTTAAATAAATGATGCAAGAGTAAAGCTTTTAGGTAAGATAGGCGACATGGACTAAAAATAAAGAGATAAGGTAATGCGATCTATACTTGCTATAACACTATCAACACTTGCCCTAAGTGGCTGTGTGAGCGAAAGTAGTTATAACGGCAGTAATAAACCCGTCGTCGAAAATAAAGTTAATAATACTGGCGCAGCACGAACACGAATTGCTTTAGCCCTACAGTATTTAAAAACGGGTAATAATTCTCAAGCCAAATACAATTTAGAACGTGCAGCAGCATTTGCTCCTGACCTACCTGAAGTACATTACTCTCTTGCTTATTACTACCAACAAGTGGGCGAAAACCCGCTAGCTGATAAAGCCTACCAAAAAGCACTTGAAATCAAGCCAGACGATCCTAACACCCTCAATAACTACGGTGTGTTTTTATGTGGTATTGATGAATACGATCGTGCAACTGATCAATTTTTAAAAGCCATTGAAGTACCAAGTTATATTCGCGTTGCCGAAAGCTACGAAAATTTAGCCCTGTGTGCTATTGAATTTGATGACTTTGAAAATGCAGAAAGCTACTTTCGACAGGCACTTAATCACAGCTCTCAGCGAACATCTACATTAATTAGCTTAGCCGCACTGTATTACGCTAAAAGTGACTTGTACAAAGCCAGTGAACTTTTAAAACGCTATGAAAGTACGGGCCGAGTATCTTCTCGCGCATTAATGCTTAGCTATCTTGTAAAAAACCGAATGGGCAGAATTGAAGAAGCTGAAAAAATTTCCAACACTATTTTGCAAACTTACTCTACCAGTAACGAAGCCTATGCGTTAAAAGAGAAAAGAACACGCTTTAATGAGTTTGAAATACTGCGAGAAAAATACCGTAAAGCGCAGTTAAAAGAACTAAAAAATGACGCAAGCGGCACACACGTTAGTTCAAAACCAAAAATAAAAGTTATTAGAAAGAAACGTTCGCCAGAGGACGGTTCAACAAGCTTGGTAACAAACAACGAGCAAAAAACAGATAAAAAGCTCGCAACAGCAAATAACCAAGATGTAAATCCAGTTATAGCAAGAGAAAAGCAAGCTCAAGCATTGCCAAATACGCTCAGTACGCAAGCCGACGAAGCAACCGTAATAGCAAAACAAGTAACGACCCAAAAAGAAGAGGCCCCTAAAGTCGTCGCGCCAAGCAATCCTACCGATACATCGGCTGTTATGCTTGCACTTACTACTGAGCACGACTCTGCAGATTCTATAGTAGCAGCGCCTGAAAAAGCACAGCCCGTTTTAGAACCTAAAAAAGAAGTTATAGCGACAAAACAACCGGCTAAAGCCGATGACGAGGTAACAATAATCTCGTTTGGCGCACCTAAAACAGGCCAGTTTAATTCGCAGCAAACTAGTAACTACAGTAATTCTGCACCTGCAGTTACAAATCAAAAAAACAGTAGCGACGTGGTATTCTACGAAGCGACTAAAAACACAACCGTTTTTGAAAACAGCAACTATCAAAATAATGCTGATATTGAATTTAAAAGCTACGAAGCAGTGCAAAAAACTGAGCTTCCAATGCTTAATCCTAAAGTATCGCCTTTACGCGTGCCATTTCATGTAATTGCTGTTGGCGAAAACCTATTTAGCATTTCGGTGCGATACAATGTTAAACTACAAAAACTCCTGCAATGGAATGGTTTAAAAGAGTCGGATCGGGTAATGAATGGAAGTAAAATATACCTAAACGATCCTAATATTTATTACGAAATTAAAGCTGGTGATTCCCTTTACGATATAGCTACCCAGCGGCATGTATTAATTGATGAATTAATGCGATGGAATAAATTAAGTCCTGATATAGCATTAAAACCAGGGCACAGACTTTTACTAGTGGATCCAGACTCATACACATTATGAATGAAGAAAATACGCAAACACAGAGCGAACAGCCAACTGTAGGCCAAATACTAAAAAATCACAGAGAGCAAGCAAACGTTAGCATCGCAACTATTGCTGCACCGTTAAAGCTGTCTGAACTTCAAATTAAACGCCTTGAAAATGATGAATTTGCGTTACTAGGCCCTATCACTTTTGTTAAAGGCTATATAAAAAATTATTGCCGTGAATTAAAAGTCGATAGCGCACCTATATTAGCAATGATGCCGGCTCCACCAGAGCCGACCAAGCCCGCTAATATGCAAAGCTTTTCGCGCCGAACAGAAAAAGAAGCAAGCGACAGCCGTTTAATGTTTTTTAGTTATTTAATTTTAGCGATTGTTATTGGCTCATCTGCTTTATGGTTTTGGCAAAACGCCACCCCCATTGAAGAGCAAACCAGTAAAATAAACGTTGCCAACTCAATAATGAGTGAACGACAAGCAGCTCAACCCAGTATTTTACAGCAACAGCAACAAGCCGAAATTAACGACGAATCACTATTAGAATCAAAAGATACGCTTGAAACATCAACAAGCTCAGAAGCCGTTACAGAAACGGCTCCTATTACATCTAACAACGAAAGCCAAGAAGATGCTAGCAGTACAATTGTTATGAACTTTAACGGCGAAAGTTGGGTTGAAATTTACGATGGCGAAGGCGAAAAAATAGCATTCGGCGTTAAAAAAGCAGGCTACATTATGACCGTAAGCGGAACGCCTCCTTTTTCAGTTGTGCTTGGTAAGCATGACGCTGTAGACATTACTTTAAACGGCGAACCTGTAGATGTTTCTGCATTTCCTAAAAACCGTTTAGCCAAATTTACATTACCACTAGCAGAGTAGTCGCTATGTTTTCAGAATCCCCAATTAAACGCAGAAAATCCACCCGTATCAATGTAGGTAACGTCCCTATTGGTGACGGCGCCCCTATTGCTGTGCAATCAATGACCAACACCGACACCATGGATGTTGATGCAACCGTTGCACAAATTCAGGCAATACAAGATGCCGGTGCCGACATAGTGCGTGTATCAGTACCGACTATGGACGCAGCTGAAGCGTTTAAAAGTATTAAAGAACAAGTGACTATTCCGCTAGTAGCCGATATTCACTTTGATTACCGTATAGCCTTAAAAGTGGCAAAGTACGGCGTAGATTGTCTGCGCATAAACCCAGGTAATATAGGTAGCGAAGAGCGTATAAGAGCTGTGGTCGATTCAGCTCGCGAGCATAACATTCCTATTCGTATTGGTGTAAATGGCGGCTCACTTGAGCGCGACTTACAAGAAAAATATGGCGAGCCTACACCTGAAGCCTTATTAGAATCAGCAATGCGCCATGTAGATATATTACGCCGCCTTGATTTTGACCCATTTAAAATATCGGTAAAAGCATCAGACGTATTTTTAGCGGTAGGCGCCTATCGCTTACTCGCTAAAGAAATAGACCAACCACTGCATTTAGGTATTACCGAAGCGGGCGGCATGCGCTCAGGCTCGGTTAAATCAGCCGTAGGTTTAGGTATGCTACTTGCCGAAGGTATTGGCGATACACTGCGAGTGTCGCTTGCAGCTGACCCTGTTCAAGAAATTAAAGTAGGTTTTGATATTTTAAAATCGCTGCGCATACGTTCGCGCGGAATTAACTTTATTGCCTGCCCAAGCTGTTCTCGTCAAGAATTTGATGTAGTAAGCACCATGAACCAGCTAGAAGAGCGCCTTGAAGATATTATTGAACCTGTATCGGTTTCGGTAATTGGTTGTGTTGTAAACGGCCCGGGTGAAGCCCTTGTCAGTGATATTGGCCTTGCCGGTGCAAACCGTCGCTCAGGTTTATACATTAATGGTGAGCGCCAAAAAGCACGTATTGACAACAACAATATTGTTGACCAGCTCGAAGGCTACGTGCGCGACTTTATTGCTCAAAAAGAGCAGCAAACACCTATCGATATTAAAATAGTCGAATAAATACCGTATAAAGCGCCAAACAGCGGTGTTTGGCGTTTACCTTTATGACCAGAACGCTATAATAGCGGGTCAATTTTTAGCATTCTTGTTGTGTAAGCATTTTTTATTACACATAAACAGCATTTAGGATTTATCAGTGGCAAAACAAATTCAGGCAGTTCGCGGTATGAACGATTGTCTGCCGGGCGATACACAAGTTTGGCAGAAAGTAGAAAGCATTTTACGCGAGACAGTAGCATCGTTCGGTTATCAAGAAATTCGTTTTCCTATTGTAGAATCAACCGACTTATTCAAACGCTCTATTGGTGAAGTTACCGATATAGTAGAAAAAGAAATGTACACCTTTGCCGATCGCAATGGCGACTTATTAACACTTCGCCCAGAAGGCACCGCAGTATGCGTACGTGCTGGCAACCAAAATGGCTTACTATATAACCAAGAACAACGCCTTTGGTACATGGGTCCAATGTTTCGTCACGAACGACCGCAAAAAGGTCGTTACCGTCAGTTTCACCAATTTGGTTTAGAAACATTTGGTATTGCCACAGCCGACATAGACGCAGAAGTTATTTTATTAACAGCGCAACTATGGGAAGCCTTTGGTATTACTGACCACGTTCGTTTAGAGCTAAATTCTTTAGGCTCTAACGAAGCGCGTGCAGATTACCGTGATGCGTTAGTAGCCTACCTTGAGCAACACATTGATGTGCTTGATGAAGACTCAAAACGTCGTATGTATTCAAACCCATTACGCGTACTTGATAGCAAAAACCCAGACGTACAAGCAATTTTAACTGATGCGCCTAAATTGTCTGAAAACTTAGACGCTGAATCAAAAGAACATTTTGAAAATTTATGTGAACGTTTAGACGCTGCTGGCGTCTCATATACGGTTAATGAAAAGTTAGTACGTGGTTTAGACTACTACAACCGTACCGTATTTGAATGGGTAACCGACAGCTTAGGCGCACAAGGCACAGTATGTGCTGGTGGTCGTTACGACGGCTTAGTTGAACAGCTTGGCGGCAAAGCAACGCCAGCAGTTGGTTTTGCAATGGGTCTAGAGCGATTAGTGTTATTACTACAAGCGCTTGAGTGTGTAGGTGACATTCGTCGTAATGCTGATGTATATTTAGCAGCAATGGGCGACAAAGCAAGCATTCAAGCTCCTGCAATTGCAGCGCAACTACGTAAAGACGTACCAGGTTTACGCGTTATGGTGCATGCGGGCGGCGGCAACTTTAAAAAACAATTAAAACGTGCTGATAAAAGCGATGCACTTGTTGCAGTGATTATTGGTGAAGATGAATTAGAAAAAGGCGTTGTGACCATCAAGTATTTACGCGAGCGTAAAGAACAAGTCACATTAGAATTAGAACAAGCTAAAGCGCTATTAGCTGAGCTTATTAACGGCTAAGCGAACATTAGAGGTAAGAATGGATATTTATTCAACAGAAGAACAACAAGCAGAAGCCATTAAACGCTTTTTCCGTGAAAACGGCATTTCACTTGCACTAGGCATACTTGTTGGCCTTGGTGGCTTATATGGCTGGAAAGCATATAACCAAAACCAAATTACTACCGCTGAAAAAGCATCAGATTCATATACAGCGCTTGTTGAAAGTGATGATGTATTATCTTCAGCTGATGCGTTTATTAGCGAAAATAAAGATACAAACTACGCAACACTTGCTGCATTTGTTGCTGCAAAAGACGCTGTAGAAGCAAAAAAATTAGACGTAGCAAGCGAAAAGCTAAGCTGGATAGTGTCTAATACTGAAAATACAGAATTAAAAGCAATTGCGATTACACGTTTAGCGCGAATTCAAATTGCACAAACTAACTATGACGATGCATTAACTACATTAAATGCACCATTACCTGAAGCATTCAATGCAAACGTTGCCGAGCTTAAAGGCGACATTTACACACAGCAAGGTAACAAAGATCAAGCACGTACTGCATACCAAGCAGCAATAGATGCGGGTGGATTAACAAGTAACCCACTATTACAAATTAAGTTAGATGACCTAGCAGTAACTAGCCCAGCGGCATAAGGTTTTAGGTATGAAAAAATTTACAACAGCAGCCCTTGCCCTATGTATGGCAACACTGATGGGTTGTTCATCAAGTGATGATGAAGATGAACTAGTACTTCCTGAAATTGTAAACCAATTTGAAACTGACGTTGTTTGGCAAGAATCTGTAGGTGATGGCGTAGAGCATTACTTTTCTCGTTTAACACCAGCTGTTTACAAAGATACTGTATATGTTGCTAGCCGCGAAGGCCAAGTAGAAGCGCTTTCGCTTACTAACGGCGATACCAAGTGGGAAACCGATGTACGCCAAGATTTATCGTTTTGGCCATGGGCTGACAACGGTAATGCAAAATTATCAGGTGGTATTTTGCAAGCCTATGGTAAAATTTATATAGGTTCTGAACACGGCTTTATTATTGCTCTTGATCGCGAAACCGGTGAAGAAGTTTGGCGTAAGAATGTACCAGGCGAATCACTGTCTAAACCGACAGCAGGCGATGGCTTAATATTTGTAAATTTAGGCTCTGGTAAATTGTTAGCCCTTCACCCAGATACGGGCGAAGAGCGTTGGAGTTTTGAACAAGAAGTTCCACCACTAACATTACGCGGACAAAGCTCGCCAACTGTTGCCAACGGTGGTGTATTAGTAGGCCTTGAAACAGGCAAGCTAAGCGTTTTAATTTCAGACAGCGGTTACTCAGCATGGAGCGCAGAAATTGCGGTTGCTAAAGGCGCATCAGAATTTGAACGCCTAGTTGACGTAGACACTCAACCACTTATTAGCGGTCCATACGCTTACGCTATAGCTTACAACGGCAACTTAGCTGCTGTAGATATTCGCTCTGGCAACGTAGTGTGGAAACGTGAGTACAGCAGCTATCGCGAAATTGCGATGGATGCACAAACAATTTATTTAGTAGATAGCGATGGTGTTATTTACGCATTAGATAAAAATTCAGGTATTGAACGTTGGAGCCAACCCGCTCTACGTGGTTGGTACCTAACAGGCCCTGCAGTTGCAGGTAGCCACTTAGCTTTAGGCGACCAAGAAGGTAACCTACATTGGCTAAATAAAGAAACTGGCGAGCTAGTATCTCGAGAAGACTTTGACAGCTCAGGCTTTTTTGTTGAGCCAGTTGTTGCCGACGATAAGCTAATTTTATACACCCGTGATGGTGAAGTTAGTATGGTAAAAATACCAAACTAACTGACTGCTATTAGTATAACCTGCTAATAGTTAATTGTTTTTTGTAAGGCTTCGCACTGCGAAGCCTTTTGTTGTTTTTTAAAGAGGTAGTTTATGCTTCCCGTGATCGCTCTAGTTGGGCGACCCAATGTGGGCAAGTCCACATTATTTAACCGTTTAACACGTACTCGTGATGCACTCGTAGCCGATTTTCCAGGTTTAACACGAGATAGAAAATATGGCCAAGCTAGTTACGATGGCTATGAATTTATCGTGGTAGACACGGGCGGTATTGATGGCTCAGAAGAAGGCATCGAAATCGAAATGGCAGATCAATCTCTGCTAGCCATTGAAGAAGCCGACATTGTTCTGTTTTTAGTAGATGCTCGTGTAGGTATGACCGTAGCTGACCAAGCCATTGCTAATCACTTGCGTAAACAAGAGAAAAAGTGCTTTGTTGTTGCCAATAAAACCGATGGCATTGATGCAGATTCAAACTGTGCTGAATTTTACCAATTATCATTAGGTGAAATACATCACATTGCAGCTGCACATGGCCGTGGTATTACCCTATTACTTGAACAAACACTTCAGCCGCTTATTGCTGAACTAGCTGCTCAAGATGAAGAAGTAACAGGTGATGACGAAGAATTAATCGATCTTTACGAAGAAGGCGAAGGTGATGATACCGATCATCAAGCGTTTGCTGACAAACCTGTAAAGCTTGCTATTATTGGTCGCCCTAACGTTGGTAAGTCAACACTTACAAACCGTATATTGGGTGAAGATCGTGTAATTGTATATGATATGCCAGGTACAACGCGCGATTCTATTTATATTCCAATGACGCGTAACGACAAAGAGTATGTGTTAATTGACACAGCCGGTGTTCGTAAGCGTAAAAAAGTAAGTGACGTAGTTGAAAAGTTCTCAGTAATTAAAACATTACAAGCAATCGAAGATTGTAACGTGGTTTTACTTGTTGTGGATGCGCGCGATGGTATTTCTGATCAAGACTTAAGCTTATTAGGTTTTGCGCTTAACTCAGGTCGTTCGCTGGTTATTGCCGTTAATAAATGGGATGGCCTTGACGACTACGTTAAAGATCGTATTAAAACAGAGCTTGATCGCCGTTTAGGCTTTATTGACTTTGCACGCTTACACTTTATATCTGCACTTCACGGTACAGGTGTTGGTCATTTATTTGAATCGGTTGATGAAGCGTACGAGTCAGCAACTAAGCGTATTAGCACCGCAATGCTTCGCCGTATTATGGATATGGCACAGGCCGATCACCAGCCGCCACTTGTTCGTGGTCGTCGTGTTAAGCTTAAATATGCGCATGCCGGTGGTTATAACCCGCCACGTATTGTAATTCATGGTAACCAAGTTCACGATTTACCAGATAGCTACAAACGCTACCTGATGAACTATTACCGTAAAGCACTTAAAATTATGGGCACCCCAATCAAAATTGAATTTAGAGAAGGTGATAACCCATTTGCAGGGCGTACTAACAAAGTAACGCTTTCGCAAAAACGTAAAATACGTGCATTTGCAAAAGAAAACCGTAATAAATAAACTGCATAAGCGTTAATCTATTACAAAAAAACGGCGTACTTTTTAGTACGCCGTTTTTTATTACTGAAAATTAAGTAATGCTAATTGCACCAGCCGTTCAACTGTGGTGTCTTGAACATTTTTAGGCGCTTTGGGGTAATACTTTGATTTTGGTGGCTTAATAGTTATAAACCCATGATTGGTTGCCATTTCGTGGGCTAACAGCTTTCGCTCTCGGGGGGTTAAATGGTTTTCGTGTATTTTTGCCAGCTCGCCGCTATCAAGCCATATGCCTGCACAACCTGGGCATTCGTCTATTTCAACCACTTTAAGCGGCGAAAAATACCGGCGCATCATCACAATACTTGGGCATTTAGGGCAATTTACTCGCGATGAGACTTCGCCCTCACCTTCTGTATAATTACTCAAATACTTAAGTAATACCTGACCATGCTTTAGCTCTGGCGAGCTAAATTTAAAAATTTGGCTGTTATCAAAAAATACGCCGCCTTGCGCTGACGTAAAAACAGTAATGCCGCCAACAAGTAAAGGTTCAAGAGAGGTATTTGTACGTGGGCATAACATTCTAAAAATCCTTTTTATTTTAATACTTAACTTACACTACTTTACTCAAGTGCTTTATGAATAAGCCCAACAAGCGGCCCGGGCAATGTAATATTACCTGCAAGTACAAACTCATGGGCTTCATCTGACATTTTTTGCCATGTACGGCGAATAATACCAATCCATTTTTCTTCATTGTAATCTGGTTTTGCATTGGCAAATCCAAGCATATAATGTTCAATAAATACAAGGCTTGCTACATCTTCTACTAATTGGCTGTCTGGGTTACGTTTAATATTTTTTTTAGCGACCGCATCGTACACTCGGTTTTGCTCAGCTTCACCGTAACCAGCTTTCTTCATGAGCGCAACCACGCTGCTAGCATGAAATATATAAAGTGCACTGCGCCACTGATGATAGCCCTGTTTGTTCATTTCAAAATCACTACGTGGCGACTTCCAACGCTGAATATGCTGCGCACGCACTGCAATTTGCATGAGTTCATCGGCATCTGGTTTAAAACGAGTTAACATTTCGCTCATGCGCAAGGCGTATAAACTTTCTTTTGGAAAGCTTTGTCCATTGTGCTGCTCAGTATTAGGGTCTTGGTTGTTTGCTTCATCAATTAAGGTAATTACTTTATTAAACATGACGGTCATTTTTTATAATAAGTTTTAGTCATTCTAAACGCTGATAAAACAATAAACTAGTACGCCAATCAGTTACGCAGTGAAATTTGTTCAATCAAAAAGTAAAACCAAAAGGTACTAGTTATAAAAGTAAGCGCATTGATTAAGTTAACTTGGTACTATATTGAGCACAAATTAAAATAAAAAAGCGCGATAAATAATAACAAACTCGCCAATAACGGATGACTATGTTTAAAAAAAGTATTCTAGCTATATGCTTAGCGGTTGCATCGCTACCAAGCTTAGCCGACAGTAACACTGATTTAAAAACCATTATTGATAACCACTGGCAAAACGCTAAAGCTGAAAAAATATTTTTTCGTACCGATCCAGATGGCTGGAAGCCAAACGGTACATTGCCAAATTGGAGCGAGCAAGCCATTGCAAAGCGCCAAGCTTATAACAACAGCGTACTAAAAAGCTTAGCCAGCATTGACCCAAAAACGCTCAACAACGAGCAGCTAATGAACTACCGCTTATTTAAATATGAGCGAGAAACAGAGCAGCAAAGCTACCTTTATCAAGATAAGTATTTTCCGGTTAATTTTTTAAGTGGCTGGCATACTTATTTTGCCGAAGCCCCCGCTAACATGGCATTTTTAACACCCGACGATTACAACGCATTTTTAATCAGCCTTGCCGACTACCCTCGATTTAATCAGCAAAATATTGATTTAATGAAAGAAGGTATAAAAACAGGCTTTACTCATTACTGCAAAACCTTTGAAAATTACAGCCAAAGCATTAGCGCGCATATTGTTAAACAACCTGAAAACAGTGCCCTTTACGAGCCCTTTACACGTATACCAAACACGTTTACAGCAGAGCAAAAAGCCACATACCAAAATAAAGCAAAGGCCTTAATCAGCTCAAAAGTAGTCCCTGCTTATCAGCATTTTTACGACTTTTTTGAAAACGATTACATGCCTAACTGTAGAGCCCAGCCGGGTATTGCAAGCATTAAAGGCGGGCTTGAGTATTACAAATATGCAGTTAATTATTACACCACAACCAATGCCACACCAAAGCAAATACACGAACTAGGCCTTAAAGAAGTTGCGCGTATAAAAACGCAAATGCAAAACATTATTGATGAAGTAGGTTTTGATGGCACATACAGCGATTTTTTAGAATTTTTAGCGACCGATAAGCAATTTTACGCAACAGACGCGCAAGACCTGCTAGAAAAAACCGCTTTTATAACGCAAAAAATGTATGGCAAATTGCCAACCTACTTTAATCATTTACCGCGTAATACCTTTGCTATTAAAGGCTCAGCGAGTCGCGGCGCGTTTTATATGCCACCTGCTGATAACCGTTCCCCCGGCACTTATTTTTTAGCCTCAACACCTAAACTACAGCCTTTGTATAATTTAGAAGCACTTAGCTTACATGAGGCAATACCAGGGCATCATTTACAAAACGCTATTGCTATGGAGTTAAATGTACCCGAATTTAGACGCACACTTAGCCACTCAGCATTTGGCGAAGGTTGGGCACTATACACAGAGCGCTTAGGTAAAGAAGCCGGCTTTTATCAAAGCCCGTACAGCGACTTTGGTCGTTTAGGCTACGAAATGTGGCGTGCAGTAAGACTTGTTGTTGATACCGGTATTCATGCCTTTGGTTGGAGCCGCCAAAAGGCTATTGACTACTTGGCAGATCACACTGCTTTGCCACAAAGTGCGGTGGAGGATCAAATAGATCGTTATATATCATGGCCAGGCCAAGCGCTTTCGTACAAAATGGGCGAAATAAAAATACGCGAACTGCGTGCAAAAGCTGAAAAAGAGCTAGGTGCTAAGTTCGATATTCGCAGCTTTCACGACACCGTAATCGGCCAAGGCTCGCTGCCTATGGAAGTATTAGAAGACGTAATAAACGATTGGATAGCAAAACAAAAATCGGCTATTTAACATTCAAGGAGGCGGTATTATTTGCCGCCTCTTTTTAAAACCCTCTTAAACACCTCAAAACTAATCCCTACCCGCTTTTGCTTCGTAGAGCTTTAGAGTTTAAAAACCTGAGCAAACCTATGAGCAAACGCATTTTATATTGGCTACAAAACGATTTACGAATAGACGACAACCCTATTTTAAGCGAACTTGCTACTGAGCAATGCGCGCTTGATATTGTATTTGTTATAAACCCGCACTGGTTTAAAAATAATAACTATCAACAAAAGCCATATGGCGTGCACAAACAGCAGTTTTTAATGCAAAGCTTGTACGAACTACAACAAGCACTTATTGAGCGCGGGCAAACCCTGCATGTGCTTGAAGGCGAACCTGTATCGCTTTTGAAAGCGCGTATTAATGAGCAAAATATAGATGAAGTTGTATACAGCGAGCAATTTGGCCTGTACGAGCAACGCCAAATAAACTTACTCAAAGCACATTGCCCTAATGTACAGATTACAGGGGACCAGCAAGACACGCTCTTTAAGCAAAGTGACCTCCCCTTTGATTTAAACGAATTACCTAAACACTTTACCCCGTTTCGTAAAAAGGTAGAGGCCGCCACTAGCCCCATTTCACTTTCAACATTACCAAACGGTTTGCTCCCTCAACCAATAACCTTGTGCGCTAAAAAACCTTTAGAGCGTATAGCAAATAATGGCGTAATGCATGGCGGGTTTAAAAGTGCGCAAACACATTTAAAGCAATACTTTTCAGGTTTACTACCAAGTACTTATAAAATAACTCGAAACGAGCTTGATGGCTTTAATAACACCACAAAATTTAGTACCTGGCTTGCTTTTGGGTGTGTAAGTGCGCGGCAAGTTTATAAAGCAGTTGAGGCGTACGAACATAACCAAATAACAAACGAGTCTACCTACTGGATTAAATTTGAATTGCTATGGCGAGAGTATTTTAAATGGCATGCACTTAAGGCAGGTAAAAGCCTGTTTAATTTTAAAGGCCAAAAGCAAACCAAACCCCTTACTACATTTATGCCAAACCGATTTGCTGTATGGTGTAATGGCGCTACACCTTACCCATTAGTCAATGCCATTATGAATGAGCTTAATGCTACGGGTTATATATCAAATAGAGCAAGGCAAATTGCAGCAAGCTGCTTAGTGAACGAGCTTGGCCTTGATTGGCGCTATGGGGCAGCTTATTTTGAACAGCAACTGATTGATTACGATGTAGCCGCTAATTGGGGTAATTGGCAATATATAGCAGGTGTAGGCGTAGATCCGCGTGGTGGTAGGCACTTTAATATTGAAAAACAAACGTTACAGTTTGACCCGCACGCTGTTTACACTAATAAATGGCAAGGTAATAAAAATGCAAGTACACAACTCGATAACTTAAACGAAGTTGATTGGCCAATTTAAGCCGCCAATCAACTTTTACCAAGTAACGTTTAAAACAGCTCAGCAATACCTATATTAATAGCGTAACCACCCAAGGTTAAAAACAAAAATAAACAGCCTGCTAATAACAGCGGTTTTATACCCGCTTGGCGAATAGCGCCAACATGTGTGCGTAAACCTAAAGCCACCATCGCAATTGTGAGTAATATATTATCAAACCAAACAATTGCGCTTGTAGCCACTTGAGGAATAATAGAGAGTGAATGCACACCACTTGCCACAATAAATAACACTGCAAACCAAGGGATTGTAATACCCGCTTTTCGCTCGCCGCCATGCACGTTATTGTTTGTTTTAGCATGCTTTTTACTTTGCCAAAACGATAAGCCCACTAAAAATGGCGCAAGCATCATCACCCTTAGCATTTTTTCTATAACGGCGGTATCTGCAGCATTGGCGCTTACAGCTGTGCCCGCTGCAACCACTTGCGCTACTTCATGAATAGTTGAGCCTACAAAAATACCGTAAGCGTGCTCACTCAGTCCCATGTAATCAAACATGATTGGGTAGGCGAACATGCTTAACGTGCCAAACACTACCACCGTTGCCACTGCTACCGATACTTTATGCGCCTGCGCTTTTATAACCGGCTCAGTTGCCATAACCGCTGCGGCACCACAAATAGAGCTACCCGCGCCAATTAATATGGTTGTTTGTTCATCAAGCTTAAATACGCGCTTACCTAGCTGCACTGCCAAAATAAATGTGCCTAACAGCATTACAACATCGGTTAATAAGCCTTCCCAGCCCACGCCCGCTACTTGCGCAAAGGTAATTCTAAACCCAAACAACACAACCCCCGCTTTAAGCAATATACTTTTAGCGTAATCAACACCTATATCGGTTTGCGTAGCAATGCGCGAAAACACACTGTTACCCACAATAATGCCAAGCACAATACCAATCGTTAAAGAGCTAAACTGGGCACTTTGCATTATGGGTAACTTACTTAATACAACAGATGCTCCCGCCAAAACAGCCACCAGCAGCATACCTAACCACCAGCGTTTATCGCCGTATTGCTTAGTATTAATACCCAAATTTTTAATCGCGCTAAGCATAATATTCTCTCAATTGAACAACGTTAAACTGTTGACTTCATTTTAAGAAAGCGCAAAATATAACTCCAATACATTAAAATCATGATTTGATAACTTAAAGTTATGTAATTTGAGAGACACAATGAACTTGCATGCACTTCGGGTGTTTTATACGGTAGCAAAGCTTGGTAGTTTTTCAGGCGCAGCCGAGGCGCTTTTTATAAGCCAACCCGCTGTATCTAAAGCGCTAAAAGAGCTTGAGCACCAATTAAATATTCAACTTATAGAGCGTGCATCTAAAGGCAAAAAACTTACCTTAAGCGAGGGCGGCCAAGCCTTGTATGATCATGCACGTAGCATTTTTGCTATTGAAAAGGCAGCCATTGAAGATATTAAATCGCGCACAGGGCTTAAGCGCGGCACACTCGTTATAGGCACCAGTACAACCATTGCCAGCTATTGGCTACCGCCCTATTTAGCCAATTTTTGCGCACAATACCCCCATATAAAAGTAGAAGTACAAGTTGCTAATACCGCGCAAATTGAGCACGCTCTACTTGAATGCACTATCGATTTAGCACTGGTTGAAGGCACACCCACCGAGCCGCATATTATAAGTAAGCACTGGCAAAACGATTTGATGAGTGTTGTTATACCGAGTAACTTTAAGCCCACGAAAGACTTAAAAGCATGGTTAAACAAACAGTTTTGGCTACTGCGCGAGCCGGGCTCGGGCACTTTAGAAATGTCGGTAAAGTTATTAGCCCAACATGGTGTAATAGCAGAGCGCAGTATGCAATTGGGCAGCAACGAAGCCATAGCAAGGGCCGTCGCTCAAGGTATGGGGGTAGCTTTATTGCCAAATGTAGTTACTGAGGATTTAGTGCAGCTAGGTAAATTAACACGCCTGAGCCAAAAAAATAACGAGCAGCTTTCTCGGCCACTTTATCAACTGCATTATAAAGACAGACCGTCTTCACACGCTGCGCAAGCGTTCGAAAAAAGCCTGTTTAGTGAATAATGCTCGCAATCTGTAAGTAGTAAGGCACCAGTAGCAAATTTACATAAAGTTTAATCTTTGAAGTCAAAATTTGAGCCCTTTAGTCTTTCTAATGCCTATTAGCTAAGTTAAAATTCACTTGTGTTTCGTGATACACCTTTCATGCTTTACTATTAAATTAAAATAATTTTTAAACATGTGTTCAGAGCTGGTATCCCTTAAATCCACATCAAAATAGTAGCCGTCTTCTAAAACTTTCAAACTCTCTAAATCATTGCAAATGCGCTCAAGAATCACATGTTTATATTTTGGAGTTATATTTTTGATTTCATCCAGAGTGAGCCCTTCGGCATCAAAATTCACAACAACTCTTAAACTGGTACCTGAATAACCATGCCTTACAAAACTAATTCGGCTATCAATGGATGAAAAAAAGGTGCTGAAGTGATTTTTATCTTCCTCGTATTTCCATTGAGAAGCATCCCCCCAAATCAACACAAAAATAGCACCAAAAACAGCTGCAGCTACATACAATTTGTTGGCATTTATCATAAACCACAATTGAACTTTTTCAGTTCGCATTAATTTCATAAGTCACATAACTTTTATGTAAAAGACTAAATCAGTCGGATAAAATAAAAGACTAATAATCAAAACCAAAGTCTTGCTCATTCACATGTGTAGGTAATATAACTAGAGTTAAGAAAAATACCTTGATGCTACACCAATGCCGATAAGTAAAATAATTAATAAAACCCAATATCTTTTTGAACCATCTAAATTTTCACCGCAGACTGGGCAAGATGATGACGCGATTGGAGTCCCGTTAATATTTGTCGTTTTAACAATTGGGGAGGTAATTCCTGATTTACACTTTTTGCACTTCATAAATATCCATATTAATTATAAATAAAATCGCGGGTTGATGCTCACAAAACGCTTACTTAATTGACGTTAAATGACAGGCTATAATTAGCAACAAATCACAGAAAACCAACCTTTATACATCCTTTTAATTGAATTGCCATAACATAAGAATAGACCTTACAAACCCTGAGTTAAGTCTTGCGCTAACGTACCCGTTGGCTTTTCAATTACGCGTACCAACTCTTTGCCATTTTGTTTAACAATAAACGTTGGTGTGTATTGTAAGTCGTGAGCCTGTGCAATGCCTGCATCGTCTTGCTTGTTGTAACCTACGGCCACGTAGTCAATACTGGCCAATGTAACTTTAGATTCATCTAGCAACTTAATAAGCTTTGGCACTTCGCGCTCACTGTCGTGACACCATGTACCAAATAATACAATTAGCTCTTTGCCTTCTAGTTTTTGCATTAATGAAATGTCTTGTGCTGTTGGTCTATACGCCTTGTATTGCTCGTTAAATTTATCGTAGTCGCTTAGCAGTGCTTGCGTACTTATCTCGCCCGAAAATGGCGCCGTAGCAGCGCAGCTTACAAGCGGCATGCTTAAAGCGCACAGTAAAATTAATTGTTTAAACATAAGGTTGCTCTTAATTTAGGTATTAATTTAGGTATTAATTTAGGTATTAATTTAGGTATTAAACGACTATACCCAATATTGAGTGTGGAGTGAACAACTCAAAACCGTTACTTTTTATCCATAAAAAAGTTAACTTGCGATAAGTTAGTTAAATATTCTCGCCTTACGTTTTTATTCTCAGCTAGCTTATCTAAATCACCAATTAGGGTAACTAGTTTATTATGAGAATGGCTGCTTGTTTTTTTAAACTCGTCTTGCTTTTCGTCACTCTCAACACGCTCTTTTTTATTCATGTTGTAGCTGTTTTCGTTTTCTTCAAGCCAAATATCGTCAATTAAGCGAATGTTGCTTTTACTAACGGTTTGTTCTTGCATCGCCATTTGTAGCTCGTATTGATTGGTTTGCGGATTAAACTCAAACATTTTTGTATCAACATCAACCTCGTGAGACTGATCAAGCCCCACAAGTTCTTTATTTTTAACCGCAGTACCTACGTTATAACTCTCTTCTTTGTTGTAGTAATCAGGGCGACTGTATTGATAATCAAAGTGGCTACTTACATTTTTACTTTGCGTTACACCGCTAATCTCCCCTAATTGGCTTTGCTCTGTCGCTTGGCTTAGCTCAATTGTACTTTTAGGCTGATAATCGCCGTTATCAAGCGCATAAGAAAATGTAGCATCAAAATCAGCGAGCTTAGAAATACCCGCTCCTAATGTATTTGGCGCCTTATTACCAAGCCCTTGGTAACGGGCATCGTTTGTAATCATGTTATCAACCAAATCGGCAACCATGGCGCGCCCGTCATTAAAGTGCTGATCTGCAAGTGACCCCAAATTGCTATAACGCTCAGCCGCCGACGACATACTCGCAAAAGCGCCTTTAAACAATGCAAAACCTTGTTGCATTGCCTCGTCGCCTTTGCGCCCAAATGCCGACTCTTTATCGTCTTTGGTGCTGTTTACTCGGCTATCTTCTAGGCTTTGATCGAGCGACGCTAAATACTGCTGCATTTGCTGCGTGTCTTTAGCGCCAATGGTTGACATATCGAGTGCAAAATCAATGTCGTTTTGCCCACCTACGGCTTTAAACACAAGTGCTTGCTGGTTTGATGCTTCATCAATGGAATAACTTAAATCAAGCGTGTTCTGGGCAGTATCAAGCGCATCATTTTGCGTTGTTGAAAACGACACATTAAAACCGGCTAACTGTTCACTATTAAAGTCCGCTAAAAAATCTAAGCTCATGTCTGTTTGATTTGGCACTATAAGAGGGTTGAATGAATTTTCACTCACTTTAAAAAATTCATCGGCCATTTCGCCAACACCCGCCATAACCTGCGTTAAAGCGCCATGTTCAGCCTCAGATAAATTACCATTAACTTCGTAACTTATGCCAAAGCCATCTATCGCTTCACCTGTTTTTTCGTCATAACCTTGCGATGAGTTAAAGGTAATGTTTATAACATCACCTTCTTTAGTTTTTACCGAGAGCTCAAACAGGTAGTTATCGTCATCCTCGTATTTTGTGCGATTAAGGCTTTCCATGTATGGATTAAGTGAACGCTCAACACGTTGCTGGCTTGAGGCTAAAAACGTTTTTTGCTCATGCCCAAGCTGACCTAAACTCGATAAAATATCGCTGGTATTAGCATAAGCACCCTGAATATTTTTAACCGACGTATTTAATCGCTCAATTAATTGGGTGCTATTTTCGTTTTTTAATAACCCCTCATGCTGAGAGCTTATTACGGTGCGCAGGGCGAGTTCTTCATCGGAGAGTTTATAGTTAAGCGTGCTCGGCGTGCTTGAAATTGTAAATAACGAGGTAAGTTGCTGCTTTAAAACGTCCTCTACTTTTTGATTACTGGCTAGTGCTTCGTCAATAGTTTCGTTATTTAGCTGGCTTAATAACTCATCGGATATTTTGGGGGCGTTAGTTTGTAAATCATTAATAGCTTGAAGGTCGCTACCGGTTAGTAGCGAAGGACTCACAGAGGTTTGGTTAGCGTTATTAACTGATTGAGCAAGTAAAGTGCTTAAATTAGACTGGCTGCCAAGTGCATTATTAACCATGATTATCCTTAATCGCTAAGCCCTATTAAGTAATTTATCGGGCGCTTAGTTAAAAGCTTTAGCCTAAAGGCATATTTTTTACCTATTATTTATACAAACAACCCATTAATAAATTAAATAAGCATAAATCTAAATCGAATAAGCGCAGCGCCATGCGACAATTCACCAATTCACCAATTCACCACTCTATTTATCTACTACCCAGCTGAGTCTTAAGCGCTATTCTGCTCGCTCATTACTCTTCATTTGTTTCTTTTATTCTTTGTACTAAAAAGTCGACCGCCGCTTTTACCTTTGGTACTAAATAGCGCTGCTTTTGATACAACAAATAAACCGCCATAGTCGCATTTTGGCTTATCGCTAATTCATGCTCAAACTTAAGCTCTTGCAACTGGCCAGACTCAAGGTATGAGTCGAGCGCCCACCGAGTTGACATTAAAATACCCTCGCCATTACACGCTTTTTTAGCTAGCCACGACCCGTTATTTGAAATAGCGACCGCAGGCCCAGAAACGTCGTGCCATTGCTCATCCATTTTACATAACCACGGCGTTGGCCCCGCTGGCGTTTTAAAATAAAGGCCACTGTGGCCCTTTAATTCCATAACATTAGTAGGCACACCGTATTTTTGTAGGTAGCAGGGTGACGCGACAGGAATAAAGCCGTTATCCATTAGTTTTATTGCTAGCACGCGCTCATTTGGCGCATAGCCACCGCGAATCGCAATATCAACATCGTCACGCCCGAGTGTCGACAGCTCATCACTTAAGCTAACATCTAATATAATTTCGGGGTATAGCGCGCTAAATTCATCAAGCAGAGGCAGTAATATTTTGTCACCAAAGCTTACCATTGAGCTTATACATAATCGCCCCATTGGTGTTGTTTGATAACTGCGTACAGTTTCGTGGCTTTGCTCTAGCTGATTTAATATTTGCTGAACATCGTTATAGTAAATTTGCCCAACTTCGGTCAATTTAACTATGCGGGTCGAACGCTTTAAAAGCGTAGCCCCCAGGCTTTTTTCTAAATCAGCAACTCGCCGCGACAACGACGAAGGCGGCACATCAAAAGCTTTTGCGGCTTTGGTAAAACTGCCCGTTTCAACCACTTTGATAAAATACCGTATGGCCTTTAGTTGATCCAAGTTGCCTCTCCATTAAATAAAATGCTTTATTGTCTTAAAGACAAAAGTGATTCGCATTTTCCCCTATATATAAGCAAATTAAAACAAGTAATAATGTACTCAACCTAAAGACAGGGACTTGAATTGCATTTTTTGGCAATGAGTATCTTCACGTTAATGATGGAAAGCTGACTTATGATTACTTTGCACGGTTTTGCTGCTAGCAACTATTACAACCTAGTTAAACATGTACTTTTACACAAACAACTGCCATTTAAAGAACACCTTGTTTACGGCGGTAGTGAAGAGTTATTAGCAATCAGCCCTGCAGGCAAAGTGCCTGCAATCACAACAGCTAACGGCCTTAATATTTCTGAGTCGAGTGTTATTTGCGACTTTATTGAAGAGTCGTACCCACAAACCCCGCTATATCCTACAGATGCAGGTGAGCGCGCAGTTGTACGTCAAATTATGAAAATGGCAGAGCTTTATTTTGAACTGCCAAGCAGGCGGTTTATCCCTTATGTATTTTCAGGCGCTGAAGTAACCGACACAACTAAAGCCGAAGTACGCCAAGTATTAACGCGTGGTGTAACCGCTTTGAGTAGCGTGTGTAAGTTTTCACCTTGGATTGCAGGCGAGCAATTCACAATGGCAGACATTTACGTTTATTACGTAAACACCATAGTTAGCGCATTTGGCTCAAGCCAGCTTGATTGGGATGTACTAGCACAAGTACCCGGCATGAAAGAATGGAACGAATCAATGAGCCAATTAGCCATTGCCCAAAGCATAGAGGCCGATCGGCAATCAAATATGGCTGAATTTATGCAAAAAGTGAAAGCGCAAATTCAAGCAGCAAACGCCAAATAACGCGTAGCTATAAAAGTATCTATTCTAATTTTTAATTACTAAGACAGATCGCCAATACAATAATGCTATTGGCTTAACAAATTTAATTCTTTGCAGGAGACACCTATGACAGATAAAAATATCCAACTTACTTCAACTATCAGCGAAGACAATAAACTTACACTTGCCTTAAAAAACATCGAGATGCCAAAGCCGAATGCCGATGAAGTGGTTATTCGCATTGAAGCTGCACCATTAAACCCATCAGACTTAGGCGTTTTATTCAGCGCAGCTGATATGTCTACTGCAAAGCAATCGGGTACTGATGAAGACCCAGTAATTACTGCCGATGTTCCAGCTCAATTTATGCCATCACTTAAAACCCGTGTTGGAAAAGCAACGCCCGTAGGTAATGAAGGCGCAGGCACCGTAGTGGCAGCAGGCTCATCACCAGCCGCACAAGCATTAATGGGTAAAACCGTTGCAGTAATTGGCGGCGGTACGTATCGTCAATTTATATGTGCCAATGTACAAAGTTGCCTAGAGCTAAAAGAAGGGACTACCGCTAAAGAAGGTGCATCATCTTTTGTTAACCCACTTACCGCACTAGCAATGGTAGAAACCATGCGCGCTGAAGGCCATAAAGCCATTATTCACGCCGCAGCGGCTTCTAACCTTGGCCAAATGCTAAACCGTATTTGTATTGCCGATGGCGTTGATTTAATTAATATTGTTCGCAAACCAGAACAAGAAAAATTACTGCGCGATATGGGTGCAAAATATATTGTTAACTCAAGCAGCGACACTTTTCTTGCTGACCTAACTGCTGCAATAATCGAAACTGGTGCAACTATAGCGTTTGACCCTATTGGTGGCGGCCAACTAACAAGTGACATTCTTAACTGTATGGAAGTTGCAGCTGCGCGCGATATGAAAGAGCACACAATTTATGGCTCTGATACATTTAAACAAGTGTATATTTATGGTGCACTAGACCGCGGCCCTATTACATTAAACCGTAACTTTGGTTTTGCATGGGCTGTAAACGGGTTCTTGTTATTTAATGCCTTAGGTAAATTAGGCACAGATACAGTAATGAAAATGCGCAAACGCGTTGCTGATGAAATCACCACTACATTTGCGAGCAACTACACGCACGAAGTGTCATTAGCTGAGGTATTACATTTACAGTCAATCGCGGCTTATTCTAAACAAGCCACCGGCGAAAAGTACTTAATTAAACCTCAAGCTTAATTAAATATTCTTCGTTAAAAATTAAAAAGCAGATGCTAATTAGGTATCTGCTTTTTTACGTTTAAATATACGCACTCTACTATTGCTAGGTTTGCAGTTAACGCGTCCTTAAAAGCCTGTCATAAAACCATCACAAAAACGTAATTTACTGAATGTTTACACATTGTTTGCACCTTTTATTCTTATAGTTTATCCACTTTAATAAGATAATAAGCGTGCCTACATGAATATAAAACCTTTTATATTTTATTCAGTTATTGCCTCTACTACATTATTGTATGGCTGCGGCGGTGCTGAGCAAACTACCGACACTAGCACAGAGCAAAGTACTGATTCATCATCAACAATCACGTCAACTAGCTTAGTTATAAATGAAATTGTCGCAAGCCCAAGTGATACCTCCTACGATTGGATTGAGCTATATGCCACTGAAGATATAGCCGATTTGTCGGTATTTTCACTTGTTGATGATAACGCCGACAGAGAGCCTCAAGCATTACCTGCAGTAGCGCTTTCGCAAGGTGAGTTTATTGTTATTCAAGCCATTGATGAAACCGACACACCGCCCGACAACGGTTATTACGTTACCTTTAAACTAGGTAGCGACGACGCTGTTACGCTTTATGAAAATGGCACTGCGGTGTCTGTACTTGATTGGGAAGAAGGCGAAGCCGCTGAAGGTTTTAGCTACGGTTTATACACCAATGGCACCGGCACCGCGCAAACATTAACACCAACACAGGGCGCAGCTAACCAAACAGCCGACACCTCAACACTTGTTACCACGCTAATTGCTGAAGATGCACCACTTCGTATAAACGAAGTAGTAGCAAAAGACAGCAGCGGCTCTGAGGACTGGATAGAGCTTTATGTAACAAGCAGTAGCGATGTTTATTTAGCTGACTACACACTAAGTGATGACAATAACGAGCAATTTGCCCTACCCGACATTACTTTAGCGCCCGGAGAGTTTTATCGCATTTACGCCAGCACCGATGATTTAGGCGACCTCCCAAGCGTAGCGTTTAAATTAGGCTCAAGCGATACCGTAAGCCTTTACAGTAACAATGTAATTATAGAGCAGTTATCGTGGAAAAAAGGCCAAGCCTTGAGTGGTTACAGCTATGGCCGCTACCCAGATGGCAGCGATGCAACAGCGGTATTAACTCCAACAGAGCTTAGTCAAAATAGCAAAGCAACTCACGGACCACTCGTTATTAACGAAGTGGTGGCAAGCGCCACAGACGATGGTAACGACTGGTTTGAGCTATACAATAACAGCGAAAATACTATTAACTTAGCAAACTACCAAGTTATTGATGAAAGCGACGACATAGACCCAGTAACCCTACCCGATATAGATTTATACGCAGGCCAATACATTACTATTTATGCCACCGATGAAGATCCAGGCACTTACTACGTCCCCTTTAAACTAGGTAAAGAAGACGAGTTAAGCTTAATACTCAACGATGAAGTAATTGACTACATTGATTGGGACGAAAGCGATGTAGCCACAGGCTTTAGTTACGGCCTAAGCAACAGCACCGACTTTACTCATGCGTTTTTAACCCCTACTCCAGGTAGTGAGAATACCGTTGCAACCGCATTTACACCCACAGCTGTTAATACGCTTTCTATTACAATTACCGACGAAAACTGGCAAGACATTCTAGATAACCCACTTGATGAGGAATATCACGAAACAGCTATTACCTTTAATGGAGTAACACTCGATAGTGTGGCTATTCGCACTAAAGGCGGCTCAAGCTTAAGCAGTGTTGCCAACTCTAGCAGTGACCGATACAGCTTTAAGGTCGACATTAACGAATACGTGTCGGGCCAAAGGTTTTTTGGGCTAAAAAAATTCACACTGCAAAACTCGTTTAACGACCCGTCGTACATGCGTGAAGTAATTGCCTACGACCTAATGGATGAAATGGGCGTACCAACGCCTGAGCATGCTTACGTTAACTTTTATGTAAACGGCGAACTATTTGGTTTGTACTTAATGGTAGAAGCCATAGATGGTGAGTTTGTAGAAAAACACTTTGCCAACAGTAACGGTGATTTATACAAGCCTGATGGCACAGGCAGCGATTTACTGTGGCTAGGTGACGACATACAAAGCTACACCGACATAAACTTACAAACTAACGAAGACACCACCGATAACGGCGCATTTATTAACTTTGTAGAATCGCTCGATGACGGCGAAAGCAGCGCCATAGAGGTAGATACACTTTTACGTTATATGTCGGTTAGCACTTCGCTTTCTAATTTAGATAGCTACCACGGTACGCTTGCTCATAACTATTATATTTACGATGACGATGGCGTATTTAGCATTTTGCCATGGGATTTTAACGAGTCATTTGGCACCTTTAACATGAATTGTAATGGTGTAGATGTAAGAGAGCTCTACATTGATGAGCCAGTAAGCGGCGCATTAAATGAGCGCCCGTTAATCGCTAATGTATTTGCCGAGCAAAGCAACCTTGATGTTTACCACAGTTACTTAACGCAACTTATTAATGGCTCACTTTCAAGCGACACATTTAGCGCCCGCGTAAATGAAATAGCCGACTTAATCCGTGAGCACGTACAAAACGACCCCACTAGTTTTTACGGCTCAGATTACTTTGAGCAAAACCTAACCTCTACTACGGGGCAGTTTTACGGTTTAACGTCGTTTATGCAGTACCGCGTAGCAAATATGACCGCGCAGCTTGATGGCACATTGCCTTCAGCCGGCGACGGCAGCGGCTTTTGCTCTAGATAAACAACCCATCCTTCATGCAGTGCCAGCACGCTGGCACTGCACTCTGTAACTTTGCAATTTAATAATCTGAGAAAATTATGACAATTCAAGCACGTTTAAAGGATGAACTTTTTGAAAAGGATACTTCAATTGCACCTGTAGCACTTGCTGCAATAAACACTAAAAATAAGCAGGCCCAACCTGAAAAGCCAACCGCTGAAGGCTCATTATCAACATTAATTAACGAGCTACTCACCCCGTTTGAAGGCTACGGATTAAAAGATCTTAATAACGCCAACTTAATGAACCGTGTAGACAGCAAGTTTATGCTGCCACTGTCTTTTTTACCTGAGCTACTAACTCACTTACAAGGCCAGTACCGTGTGCTTGATATACAAGGTAAGCGCTTATTCTCTTATTATAATCAGTACTTTGATACGCCCGAGCTTGATTTATACAAAGCCCACCATAACGGTAAGCTTAATCGCTACAAAGTGCGCCAAAGACGCTACGTTGATACCGCCACCGAATACCTAGAAGTAAAACTAAAAAACAATCAAAGCCGTACGGTTAAAACACGTATCAAGCTCGAAAAAAACAACGAGCAAGCCCATTGTACTGCGTTTATGAAAGAACAAATGAAAAACAGCTTTGCACATTTAAACGTAACCCAACAAAGCGGCTATAACCGAATAGCCTTAGCCAACGAAGAAAAAGCCGAACGCTTAACGCTTGATTTTAACCTGTGGTACAACACCCCAAAAGGCGATAACAAAATAAACCTACCGGGCTTTTTTATTGCCGAACTTAAGCAACGCAAAAAAACAAAACACTCGCCATTTTATAAGCTTATGAGCAAACACCACATATTCCCTGCCTCGTTTAGTAAATACTGCATTGGCTGTGCTTTGCTCTACCCCGAGCGCTTAAAAGTAAACCGCTTTAAACCCGTTTTAGCCCGTTTAAAACACCTTAACCGCACTAACCCGCTTTTACCTTTAGAGAATAATTAAAATGACAAAATTAGATCTTATTTTTCTTTCCCGTTTTTTAGTAAACATCCTATCGCTGGCTGTACTTTGCTATGGCTGTTACTTTCGCATAAGTAAAAATGCAGTGGTGGCAGGCTCGTTTATTTTATTTGGCGTAGGCGTTTTTATTATTACCTTTTTGCTGCATGGCGTTGATATGTCGATGGAATTTGCATTTGGTCTATTTGCGGTATTTACCATGCTAAGGTACCGCACTGAGTCTATTTCGATTAAAGAAATGACTTACTTATTCCTCGTTACCGCCATTGCTTTACTTACCTCTGTAGGGCAAATGAGCTTAATTGAGCTAAGCATTCTTAACAGCATTATTTGCTTAATTGCCTTTTTAATTGACTCAAGCGTATTTGTAAAACGCTACGAAGTACAAAGCGTTTGCTACGAGCGCATAGAAAACATAACTCCGCAAAACCAAGCCACACTCATCAACGATTTAAAACTGCGCACAGGCCTAAACGTAGTTGCTGTAGACATAGAGCACATCGACTTTTTAAAAGATGTAGCCCAACTAAAAGTGAGCTACTTAGCCGAAAAACAAACAAAGGTAGCCTAACATGACCTCTAAACTAACTATCTCTACAGTGGCGCTTTCAACACTTTGTTGTTTTGTTAGTAACGCAAGCTTTGCCAAAATTAACGATGATATAGACCTAAGCGGCTATATCATGCTCGACTACAACAAGTTTGATACCTCATTATTAGAGGATCAATACGACAGCAACAGCTCAGAAAGTACCTCAGAAATACGCCGCGCTCGCCTAAGTTTTAAATCAGACATAAGCAAAGACTGGAAAAGTAAGTTTCAGCTTGGCTTTGCCGATGGCGAAACCGAAATAAAAGACGCCTACCTAGAATACTCAGGCTGGAAATATGCTGATTTAACCATAGGCCAACAAAAAGAAGGTTTTGGCCTAGAAAAAATAACTAGCTCTCGTAATTTATTAATGCTTGAACGCAGCATGATAAGCGAAGCATTTTCGCCAGGGCGAAGTTTAGGTATTAGCCTATCGGGAGACATAGCCTCAGTAAATTGGCAACTTGGTTATTATCAGCCCGACGAAGACGAAGCAACATCTGCTATTACAGGGCGGGTAGCCTGGGTGCCATGGCAGCAAGATACCAACCTATTACACTTAGGCGTCGCATTTAGTGAGAGGCAGTACGATGGCAACGAATTTAGAGTAAATGAACCACTTGAAGTTTATACCGCCGACTCATTAATAGAAGGCGATAAAATTAATGCCGATAACCTCTCGCAGCAAGGTATAGAGCTGTTATGGCTTAAAGACAGATTGACCATGATGGCCGAGTGGCAACAAGCACAAGTAACCAGTATTGAAGATACAACCAATGATTACGAAGGCGGCTACTTGCAATTTGGTTATCAGTTATCGGGCGGATACCGTAAGTATAAAAACGCAAAACTAGGCGCAAGCTCAGAGCCAGGCTGGGAGCTCACTGGCCGCTATAGCCTACTTAAGCTCAAGCAAGAAAACCAAGACGCAAAAACCTACGCCCTTGGCGTTAACTACACCGTAAACAAAAACATAAAGTTTATGGCAGACTACATTAAAGCCGACTACTTTGAGGCAGGCGGTACTATCACATCGGGCAATGCAATCTCATTAAGGCTGCAATACTCGTTTTAATGCGCTTGCGTGTTTAATCGGTTAACCTAAAACTAAAAAGCCCTGTGTTTAACGTAACGTTTAACACAGGGCTATTTTAATAGAGCTGTTATAAACTCTCTAAAGGTAACTTATCAGGCTGGTACTTATCCCACTAATTACAGTAAGGCAATTTAAGCTTGTGAGCTTGCCACTCTCCTTGTTCATTAACAACTCCTGTTCAATAAAAATGAACAGCCAAAATTAGTGAACAAAACTTGACTGGCGTTCAATTTATATTTATGTTCATAAACAATGAACAGTTAAATTTAGTGAACAAATGATGGACCACGGGATAATACAGGCAGCTATTGAGAAATTAAACTTGCAGACGAGTTTAGGCGCAGAGTATAAAGCTTTTAAAAAAGAGTGTACTGAAGGCGAACTCGCTTTGCCTAATGTTAAAAGCAATTTAATTATTAAATGCAAAAAGCACCTAAATATAACCACCTTACAAAAGTATATTGCTGAATTAAAAATAAAAAATCAGATAACCAATGCCCTATTAATTACTGAGTACATCAACCCTAATCAAGCAGCTCTATTAAAGGAGCAAAATACATCCTTTATAGACCGAGTTGGTAACACGTATATTAATTGCTCCCCAATTTATATTGATATTCAGGGAAATAAGCCCGAAAAAGCCCACAATGAAATAGCCTTAGCCAAACAATTAGGTAAGGCATTTCAACCCAAGGGTATGAAAGTAGTATTTATGTTTTTAGTGCAACCGGAGCTGGTAAATAAACCCATGCGCACAATTGCAAAGATGGCCGAGGTTGCACTGGGAACGGTTAAACAAGTAATTGACGATTTAATATATCAAGAGTTTATAGTTCAAAAAGACCAACACACTAAAACAATCAACAATTCAAAAGCTTTACTAGAAAAGTGGTTAGACGCTTATCCTGTAACTGTTGAAGCTAAATTAAAACAAGAAGTCTTCACTACTGACAACACGCAGCGACTACAAAAACTTGAACTAAATAATGTAAATGCCATATGGGGAGGCGAATATGCTGTTCAACAATATGATGATTATTTAAATACAAAAAATTATCTAATTTACGTAAGCCCTGAACATAAAAAAGTCATTTTAAAAACTGCACGATTACGAAAAGTAAAAGCAGAAGATAATATAAACGATGCAGTAACAAAAGTAGTTTTAGTGGAGCCATTTTTAGCTATAGAAAAACTTGTTGGGTCAAAGACTCATTTAGCACACCCGTATTTAATTTATGCTAATTTATTAGCTAGTAGAGACACAAGAAACATAGATGCTGCAACGAGGTTTTATGAAAAGCACATCGCTTAATGTCGTTGGTAAATTACCACGCGGGTTAGTTGGCCTTTATCAAAAAATAAACGCCCATACTGAAGCATTAGGGATCCCTTACCTAGTCATAGGTGCTACCGCCAGAGACATTATACTCCACCATGGCTACGGTGCTGCAATTGAGCGAGGTACAAGAGATATTGATTTTGGTATACAAGTCCAAAACTGGGACCAGTTTGAACAGTTAAAGGATCATCTGCTAAAAAATGGTTTTACCCCTGATCAAACAAAAGTACACCAGCTAGTAACTACCGTTCCTAACGGTGAGAGCTGGGAGATTGATATTATTCCATTTGGAAATATTGCTGGTGATGGTAACTCTATTACTTGGCCGCCACAGCACGATATTGGAATGTCAGTAACAGGCTTTAACGAAGCATTTAAACATGCCCTAGACGTAAAAATTGCCAATAACCCCAATCTTAATATTAAAGTTGCATCGCCTGCTGGGATGCTATTGTTGAAGTTAATTTCATGGCTAGAAAGGGAGCATAGCGTTAGACGTAAAGACGCAATGGATATTTTTTATCTCACTAGGCACTACTCAAAAATACCTGATATCGCAGATTCACTTTATGAGGATGACTTTATGGACGCTCAAAACTATGATGAACATAAAGCGAGCACAATGAAACTAGCCACTGATGCTTGCAGCATCGCTAACGAAGAAGTTCTTTCATTCATTAATGAAAAATTGTTCAATATTGAGTCCAAAGTAGACAATTTAGTACTAGATATAAGCAGAGCAGTTCAAATTGAATATAGTGATGCTGAAGAGTTTTTAAGTATTATTTCTGAGCAGCTAAATACTGCTTAACTGTTTCAATAGCTCCTTTGTTTTATATATAAAGTAATCGCTATTGAAACCGCCGGATGCAATTTTCTTATTCCCATAAGTTACTAAAACAACCTCACTTATGTTCTTTCTCATTTAAGCTTGGAGCAGGGCTTCATATAAGGCGAGGCTTTGATAAGTGAATTTCCAATAGGAATTTGGAATATTTCCCATTCAATGCTGGAATTGAGCTTATTTCTCAATTAACGCTGGAAGGGATCACCCATGTGTTGCTCAGTATTCAAGTAAATTTAAGGTTTAAGGATATAGTTAATTTGATAGGCGTACTCTGGCAAACTTAGCTAGTGCGACTTCAGCAGGCACTGGCAAACCATGATGTATGAAGTCAAGATTTGACTCTTTTGACCCAAAAATTGTTGACTAAAATAGGCGACGCAGGAGCAAAAGCCCACTGTTTTTAGTCCTTATTGATTTTCTTGTTAGTGTTCTTTGCTTTAATAATGAATTTCATAGCGCCTAAGTAAAAAAACGGCAACATAACATATGCGAGTAAAAGAGAATCAAAAAACAGTATCCAATGAAGAACTACAGCTTTCTCTTTGGAGTTACAGAGATCGCGAGATAATATCTCAAAGCAAACTCCATCAGGTGAACCTAGAATATAAACTCCGATTCCAAAAAGTACTAAAGCGATCAAAACTCTTTTGAACATTTCAGCTTTTAACTTTTTGCTAGCCTTGACTCTCAGCTGAAACCTCCTTGAACACTAACATCCCGCTTAGGGGCAATAACACGTGGGCTAAAATTTGGAGCGAAGCGACTGAGTCCACGTGTTACTGTCCCAGGGAGCTTGCGACCGACTTAATGTGATTTTTCAACGTTTAATTACCAATCAGCTGCATACTGTTTATTTGCTTTAAAAGCCTCGACTTCTAAAGGTGCTTTGTCATAACCAAATTCAGCTATGTCAGAGAAGTGCTGAGTTATCACTTGGTCAAGACTAGAACTTTCGATTTGTAGCACATGAACCAATTCATGAGCCAATTTTGGCCTATTGAGCTCATATCCATTACGAACATAAATGGAATACCCGAAAGCCTGAGCGTTATTGGTAATACCTTCACCAATAAAACCTAGTACTTCACCTAGTGTTTTTAGGGCGAAGTTTTCTAATGGAAAGGGTACTTCTTCAACATGTACAATCCTGACTTTCTCTGGTTTTTGAATTCCTATATCAGCTGCCAAAGCTAATTCTCGTGAATTTAGCGGAATTCCTGACTCCAAGCCTTTTCTTTCAGTTTCATAAGCCCAGTCAACATACTGTGGTATCAATATGTCTGAGATGATTTTCTGGTATGACAGTGCTGCACCGATAATTAAAGCAAATAATATTAGCACTGTAAGTTTGAAAAATTTCATTCAATTCAAATCCCTTTAAAAATTCCTACTAACTTGCAAAACAACATAACGCCGCGTTAAGTAGTGAGCGACGCCTACGCCTACGTCTACGTCTACGTCTAACCTAAACCATTACACCGTATACACAAAACTCAATTTGAACCAAGAATGCCATGCGTTGCGAATCTGCCTTAAACGCTTTGTTATGCGTTCATTCCATGTGCAGGGCTGATTCTGGACATGATAACCATATCTATATACCGTCCACTTTTGAATGTACTCAAACGCTTAATGCCCTCAGTTTCAAAGCCTACCTTTTCATACAGAGCTTTGGCTGAAAGATTATCAGCATGAACCTCTAATTCAACACGAACTAAATTAAGCCAATTATCAGCTTGATTGATTGCTTCATGCATCAAGGCTTTTCCGACACCTTGTCCGTGACTTTCAGGGTGAACAGCGATGGCAATAGAAGCAGTATGCTTATCCCGAACTTTATCCGTTAGGAATAGCGTCACGTGTCCAACCACCTTACCATCAACTTCTGCGACTAACGTGTATTGATTTGATGCTGAAAAGAGATTTGAAACTTGCGAAGAGCTCAAAAAAGGAAGTTGTGATGTATTTGCCATTACTTCCGTAAAGCTATAAATATTATGAAGATCTTTATGATCAAATTCTTCTAAGTGTCTAATTTTCAAGTTATATCCCTACTGTAAGATCTGCCGAACACCTAACTTTAAGCTAAGGGGCGCAGATGCGTGGGGCATAATGGCGAAGCCGCCCCGCGTATAGGCGTCCCAGCGACCGGAGGGAGCGAGCTTGAGCGTTTTGTTAGAAGTGCCATGCTACCAACCCTCCAAATGTGTACCAACTTCTTTGCCTTTTTCGAGGTCATCCTTTGCAAGGTAGCCAAATCTGTTATGTTCATTTCGCATACTTAGCCTATGAAATGTAATGCAAAAAAGTAAATATACAAACCAGAAAAAGAATAATAATCCACTAAACAATAATGACTTTTCTACTAAATCTAAGCCATCCCTAAAAAATACAATCGGAATTCCAATTAGGGCAACAAGCCAAGAAATATGTAAAAAAGAGACTTTTGCAGCGGTCTTTAAAATAGTGGAGTTGTAATAAGACATTTGCAGATCCTTCTGGCACTTCTAACAATTTAATAGAACACTCACCGCGCATATTTCTGCCGACATAACGCTCATCTATCTACTTTATATAGTTTTAGCAAATAACCTAAGGTATTACTATCACTAAGTTTTCTAAAATTTTTGAGTTAAGTTAAATAGATTAATATCCGCGTGCAGCTCATTTTCATGAATATATGCGCAAAAAGCAGTTTGACCAATCAATTAACTACTATATTTAGCCAATCTCAATAACTGGTTTTCGCTCATAACCGCCTTAGAACATTTGCATTGCGACATTTATTTTGGCCGCTAACACCGCTCTATTAATATGAGGTACAACAATAAACCGCTATCCACAGTAATAAACCAAAAAAGATAAAGTATAGAATTTTAGTTGGGAATCTCTGTTTAATTAGTTTAAGCCTAAAAACTAAATTCGATTCTCTATGAAGAAAAGTCTATGATAAAAACCCAAATAAGGAACAACACCATCGCTACAAGCACGGCCACATATGGCTCTTCATTCCAGATGTGTGACAAACCATTCCAAAACCGAATGAGAAAAAACAAAAAGATCCTCTTTGATCAAACTACTCAATAATTGTACTAAATAATGCAATTAGTCATAAATCTGTAACTTTGATCCGCGATAATCTCTATCCGATAAATGAATAGACTCAAGAAGATTAAGTAAGATGAGTACACCCTTAGTGCAACTAACATTTGCACTGCAATCATTTGATGATTCCATGTCTGCGGCGATGAGCCACGCTATGGAATATGAAAAGCTATCGCTAAAAGCCAATGCTGCGCATAACATTACGCTGCAGTGTGTGTTGCCTGATGGCGCAAATGAGAGCGATGTTATTTCACTAAGTGCAACGCAGCCCAGTGCACGTGGGGCGCAGTATTTTACTGAAAAAACGCTGAGCAATGCAGACCTTGAATCTGGTACTGTAAATCTTACTTTAAGTAACATTACACAAAGCCAGTGTTTTGTAGTGCAAATGATGCTGCACGGAAAAAACACGACCTTAAAAGAAAGCCAGCAACTCGATGTATACATTAAAGCATTTGAGCAAGGCTATATTCCTGAGCAAATAAAAACTGAACATACCAAGTCACAGGGCGTTCGTAGCTACTTTGCAAGTATGGGTTCTACGTTTTTATCGCTGTTTTAGTGCTGACTGCACTTAAATTACGCGACTTATAAGCCCTAGTCTGCAAAACTCACTTTACCCATAGTAACTCCCGCAATACCTTGTGCGGTATTACTTAGGTGTTGCTGCTCTCCGGCTAGGCATTCGTTTGCTAAAATAGCAAATAACACGGCCTCTTTGGCGTCGGGGTTTATGCCTAAATCATCAGTATTTTTAAACGCTTTAATAGTCGGGCACAGCGCATTAAGGTGCGCCATTAATAATGGGTTATGAATACCCCCACCACTTGCATACACCACACAATTTTGTTCGCGCTCTGCACACTCGTTTAATGCATTTGCTATAGTGGTTGCTGTAAAGGTATTTAAGGTGGCCATTATATCTTCATGGCTTAAGTGCTGTGTATTTGTAAGCTGCTGTGCGGTGTTTAAATACGCTAAGTTAAATACCTCAGGCCCTGTGGTTTTAGGCATTGGGAGTTTAAAAAATGCGTTATTACACAATGTATTTAATAATGGTGTATTTACCTTGCCTGCTTTAGCTATTTTTGCGCCATCGTCATAATGCATATCTTTAAAATGTTGCTGTACGTAGGCATCCATAATGGTATTACCGGGGCCAATGTCGGAGCTAAACACACCGTTTGCATCACCATTTTTGGGTAAAAACGTTAAGTTAGCTATGCCGCCCATATTTAGCAGAACCCGACTCTCCACAGCGCTCGAAAAATACAAATAATCGCCATACACAGCAAGTGGTGCGCCCTCGCCCCCCGCAGCTATATGTTTTTGCCTAAAATCACCAATGGTTGTAATACCCGTAGTAACGGCTATTTGGTCGCTATCGCCGATTTGTAAGGTGCCATTAGTAAAGCTTTTGTGGTTATGCTGCGACTGCGGGCAGTGGTAAATGGTTTGCCCGTGGCTTGCTATTACATCAATACTTGCTGGGTTTATATTCCACTTAGCTAAGCACTGATTAACCATATTGCCATGGAGTTTACCTACCCACGGGTGCAGTAAAGTTACAAGCTCTAAATCACACTCTCTTTTGGCAAATACCTGCTTTATTTTAGTTTTATAATCGTCGTTGTAGTCAACGGTGGTAAAATTTAAAACCTCAATGTGTGTATTTAAGCCCGCGCCCGTTACTTTACACAGTGCAACATCAAGCCCGTCCAACGAGGTGCCGCTCATTAAACCAATAATTAAACGGCTTGGTTTTAGGGCGCTGTTATAAAGCGCTTTAATGTGAGGGTGCATAGTGGCATCTAAAATAGGTGTAATATTTTGCTTATATTAGAGGACTTTAAAACAAAGTAATAGCCGTAAAGCGTTTAATTTAGGTTCTGATTGTTTAACTCTTAAATGATTGTTAAGTTAGTGTGCATACTAAAAATTTATGAAAAAATATGATCACCCTCAGAGAGTTTAAAGCCCAAGACGCGCCTTTTATTATTAACACCTTAAATGATGAACAGGTAACGCGTTATTTATCGTCAAAAATTCCGTTTCCGTATACGCAAGCCGATGCAAACTGGTGGATAAGCCAAGGCTCAAAAAACGGCATTATTAAGGCCATTGTTGTAAATGGGGAATTTGCGGGCTGTATTGGTATAACTCCCGGCGAATTTGAATACAGCCACAGTGGCGAAATTGGTTATTGGCTTAATAAAGTCTATTGGGGGCAAGGTATTATTACTCGCGCTATTGAACTTATATGCAATGAAGCGTTTGCAAGCTCACACTTAAACAGAATTTTTGGTGCCGTGTTTGCTGGTAATACCGGCTCTATGAAAGCACTTACTAAGAGCGGCTTTGAGCAAGAGGCTGTGCTTAAACAGGCCATTTATAAAAACGGGGTATTTTACAACAATCATATATTTAGTAAGCTCAAAGAAGACTAATTACTCTAATTAAATTTGCGCAAAGGTTGAATTATCAACCACCCGCCCAAAACTCCTTTATTAAGGTACGCATTGTACATATTCATACTGCTTAGCCGCGCATTATTGTTTAGCTGAACACGATTTTTAAAGCGTAAACATTCGGTAAGTAGTTTATTTATATTAATAGGAGATCTTTTATGTCTACGACTAGTCGCCAACTTACTCTTGAATCACGCCCTAATGGCGCTCCAACAGATGAAAACTTTAAATTAAAAACGGTAGAGCTTCCTGCATTAAAAGACGGCGAAGTTTTACTACGTACTATTTACCTATCGCTAGACCCGTACATGCGTGGTCGTATGAGCGATGCTAAGTCGTACGCTGACCCTGTTAATATTGGTGATGTAATGGTTGGCGCAACAGTGTGCCAAGTAGAAGAGTCTAAAAACGATAAGTTTAACGAAGGCGAATGGGTACTTGCCTACACAGGTTGGCAAGACTACGCCATTACCGACGGCGAAGGCTTAATGCAGTTAGGTAAAGAGCCTGCAAACCCTTCATACGCATTAGGTATTATGGGTATGCCTGGCTTTACTGCTTACATGGGTTTACTTGATATTGGCCAGCCTAAAGAAGGCGAAACCGTAGTTGTTGCAGCAGCAACAGGGCCAGTGGGCGCAACGGTTGGTCAAATAGCTAAAATTAAAGGCTGTAAAGTAGTGGGTGTTGCTGGTGGTAGCGAAAAATGTGCACATGCCGTTGAAAAACTAGGGTTTGATGCCTGTATTGATCACAAAGCTGATGACTTTGCGGAGCAGCTAGAAAAAGCCTGCGATAAAGGTATTGATGTTTACTACGAAAATGTGGGCGGAAAAGTATTCGACGCCGTACTACCATTACTAAATACCGCAGCGCGCGTACCACTGTGTGGTTTAGTATCGCAATACAACGCTACTAGCTTGCCAGAAGGCCCAGACCGCTTAGGTATGCTAATGGGTCAATTGCTTACTAAGCGTATTAAAATGCAAGGTTTTATCATTTTTGATGATTACGGCGACCGTTACGACGAGTTTGCACAAGACATGCAAAAATGGCTACAAGACGGAAAAATTCAATACCGTGAGCATATGGTAGAAGGCATCGAAAATACAGTAGGCGCGTTCAACGATATGATATGCGGTAAAAACTTTGGTAAAACTGTGGTTAAAATTAATAACCCACTTTAATTTTATACGGCTTGTAAGGCAAAGCCCTTACAAGCCACAAAAGGACTGACATGATTAAACTACACCATTTAAATAAATCCCGTTCTAAACGTATAATTTGGCTTTTAGAAGAGCTAGATGTTGACTACGAAATTGTGGCTTATCAGCGTAATAAAGACACATTCCTAGCACCTGACGAACTAAAGCATATTCATCAACTTGGCAAGTCACCGGTAATTGAAGATGGCGGTTTAATTATTGCTGAATCAGGCGCTATTACCGACTACCTTATTTCTAAATACGGTAACGGCAAATTTGCTCCAAAAGTAGATACCGCTGAATATGTTGACTACCAGCAATGGCTGCACTTTGCAGAAAGCTCAGCAATTTTACCGCTTTTACTTAAAATGTTTGTACTAAAAGACGGCGCTAAGACACAGTTTTTAGAAGGCTATGCCGACGCTGAAACAGCCAAAGTAATTAGCTACTTTAACGACCGCCTAGAAGGTAAACGTTATTTAGTGGGCGATACCCTAACGGGCGCTGACTTTATGATGTCGTTTATTGTTGAAATAGTTAAAAACTCAGGTCAATTAGCGCACTTTAAAAACCTTGTTAAATACGACGAGCAATTGCAAAGCCATGAGAAGTTTCATACAGCTAATGAGCTAGAAGCAAAGTACGACTAAACCTTTATATAATATTTTTATATAACAATAAGGAGCATTTTGCTCCTTTTTTAATACCTGTAAAATATGCCCCGCCAAAGTTACGCTTGTAAACTAAATTAACAATCACCTACCTTATTGCTAATAAAACTTTAATTAATAAGGCATAATGCTGCTATTGTTTAAGTATTTTCACTAATAATACAAGCTGCTCTTGCGCGTATTGACTCACACTTGGGATCAACCATGACCATAAACATGCGTTTAACGACCGGCTTTGGCGTAATTTTATCAATGATGATTATTTTAACCATTATTGGAATTTCGCGCGTTAGCCTTATTAATAATAACATTACCCACATGACCGACGTAAATTCGGTAAAGCAACGTTACGCAATTAACTTCAGAGGCAGCGTACACGACAGAGCAATAGCTGTGCGCGACGTAGTGCTAATTACCGAGCAAAGCAGTTTAAGTACCGTGTTAAATAACATACGAGAGCTAAACGCATTTTACCAAACGTCAAGCCGCGCTATGGCTAAGCTAATGGGTGATATGGATAGTGAAGAGCGCGCTTTAATTAATAAAATAAATCAAATAGAGCAGCGCACTCAGCCTTTCATTCAAGGTGTAATAAACGCTAAAAATGCAGGAAACCTAAACGAAGCTAAACGCATTTTATTAACCGATGCGCGCCCTGCGTTTACTCAGTGGCTAAATGTTATAAACCAATTTATAAACCTGCAAGAGCAAGCAAATCAAACCACTACTATTGATACTCTCGATATTGCCAGTTCATTTGAAATTTGGATGATTTCGCTCACCGCGCTTGCAATTTTAATAGGTGCAAGCGTTGCGTATGTTATTAGCCAACTGATCAGAAAGTCAGTAGGTGGCGAACCACAAGAAGCCGCCGAAGTAATTGCCCTTATTGCCCAAGGCGATTTAAGAGGTGATGTACAGTCGTGTTGCCCAAATAGCATGATGGCTTCTGTAGGGGTGATGCAATCTAAATTAAAAGCCATTGTAGATAGCATTATTAACTCATCTGAAGAGCTTTCTACGCACTCTGCAAGCGTAGCGTCTGGCTCGCAGCAAGCACTTAGTGCCGCTGACGCACAAGTAACTTATACAAACTCGGCAGTAAGCAGCCTAGAAGAAATGAGCCGCAGTATTAATGCTGTTGCAGGCTCTGTTAAACAAACAGAAGATAACTCAAAAATAACCGCACAATTATCGCAGCAAGGTAGTATTGCAGTGCAAAAAGTAGCGGCCGAAATTGAGCAAATTTCTGTAACCGTAAAAGCCACAGTTACCCAAGTAAACGTGCTGCAAGAGCATGTAAAACACATTGGCGATATTTTAAGTGTGATCCGCAGTATTTCTGATCAAACAAACTTGCTTGCACTAAATGCGGCAATAGAAGCTGCAAGAGCAGGCGAAACAGGCCGAGGTTTTGCTGTTGTAGCTGACGAGGTAAGGCAACTTGCCCAGCGTACAGGTGATGCAACAGGCGATATTGAAAAGATGATTTTGCAAGTACAAGAAAACACGCAAGCGTCGGTAACAGCTATGGAAACCACAGTACCACAAGTAGAAAATGGCCTAACGCTTACCCATGAGGCAAACGAGTTACTGCATCAAATACAGCAACAAGCTAACGACTCATTAAGTAACGTGCTTGAAATTGTTGAATCAACATCAAACCAAGTAGCCACCGTGGCGCAAATTAGTACCGGCGTTGAAGAAATTGCCAGTATGTCTAAAGAAACCAGCATGTCGCTTAACAGTAACGCACAAGAAGCTGTTGCATTAGCTGACCTTTCAAACACGCTTAAAAAGTATATTAGCTACTTTAAAGTTTAATTTTTATAGTAAGCAATAAACAAAGGGGCTTTTAAGCCTAATGCCGATCAGTTAAGAAAATGACCGGTTGACCGATCC